>JACCDJ010605794.1_pt1 | contig 27506 bp, 9 predicted proteins | sample 7444481 | NCBI WGS metagenome assembly JACCDJ01 (sample SAMN15323435, study PRJNA562643) | freshwater metagenome | isolation source: river surface water | place: USA:Blue River Watershed | collected 2017-08-15 | reverse complement strand
TAGGTCGGCCCACCCACGCGCACACGGTCGCCCATGATGACCCGCTGCGTGCCCGACATGTCGGTGTAGGTCACGCCAAACAGGTTGACGAAGGCACGCACGGCCATGGTCAGCTCGCTCTCGTCACCCGAGATCACCGACAGGTCGACCTTGGAGACGATGCGCGCATCGTCCACGGACTCCACGCTCAGACCGCCTGCGCCCACGGTGAGGTCGCGCAGGGTGGCCAGCTTGTCGTGCGTGATGGTGGCCAGCGCGCCGCTGCTGACCATGTTGCTGGCCAGCACAAAGCCGGCCGAGACGCTCTTTTGCGGGCCGGCGGCGGCACCCGCAGCACCTCCGGCACCCGCGCCGGTGGCGCCAGCGGCAGGCTCAGGCAGGGCCGAGGCGACCTCGTTGCGGATCTGCGCAAAGATCTCGGCTTCGTTGCTGGCGTTGACGACCACGGCACCGGCCGAGTCGACGTCGGTGTTGTGCAGATAGGCCTTGACCTGGGCCTTTTCCTCGTCACCGATCTCGCTGCCCACCAGCGCATCAATGGCGGCAAAAAGCACGTTTTGCGCTTGCCAGCCAATGGTGTTGAAGGCCAGCGTCACGCCCACCGAGGTGCCGTCCGAACTGATGGCGCTGTTGTTGGTGGCGCTGATGCTGGCGGTGTTGCTGCCCTCGACGCTGACGCCGTCTTCTTCGGTGGTGACGGTACTGTCGGAAATGAAGGCCGCCGACTGGTTGAGGATGAGGTTGGTCGCAATCGCGCCGCCCACGGCCAGGCCTTTGCCGGTGCCGCCGCTGGCTTCGGCCACCGCCTCCAGGCTGGCCTCGATGCTGGCTGCCTCCGACACCGCCACGCTGACCGATCCGGCGGTGAGCTGGGCAAAGCGGATGTAAGCCTGGGCCACGGCGCGCACGTCGTTTCGCACCACCAGGCCGCCCACGGCCATGGCGCCCTTGACCGGCACCGCCGGTACATCCACTGGGGGCTCGGGCGGCGCCTCTTCGTCGGGCGTGATGAGTGCCGTGCGCAAGCCCGAGGGCGTGAGGCCTTCGCTGGTCATGCCAAAGGACACGGTCCACTGGCCGGATTGCTCCCCGGCCTTGACGGTCAGGGTGAGGCCAGAAGCATCAAGCCGCTCGCCCTCCTCAGACTGTGCGCCCAGCAGTTGTGTACGCAACTGCGCAGCGGTCAAGCCCACGGCCAGCGATTCGGCGGTGTAGACCACGCCGTTGAGTTCGACCTGTGCATTGAAGTCGGTCGTGCCAGCGGGCGCCTGCAAGTCGATCGAGTAGGTCGCGCCCACGCCACGCTGGCCTTGTTGCTGGGTCTGGATGAAGCGGGCCGGGTCGCTGGTGGTGACGGCGACGAGCGCTGCAAGGTCCTTGCCGGCCAACGCGCCGCCAAAGACGACCAGGTAGCTGCCTTCTTCGGGCGCGGTCACGGTGACGCTGCCCACAGCGCCCAGGGCGCGGTTCAAGGCAGCCTGCACCAGCTGCTCGCTGGCGCCCAGCTCGAGCGCGTCGGTGGTGTAGGTCTGGCCTTCGTGGGCCAGGCTCAGAGTGAAAGTGCCCGAGCCGCGGTGCGCGATGTTGATGCGCTGGGTTTCGTCGGTGCGGCTCGATCCGGCCTGGGTGGACGTGAAGCTGTAGGACAGCTTTTCTGATGTCATGCTCAGGCCGGGCACACTCTTGCCCGCCAGCTGCCCTACCAACTCGACCAGGTAGCGGTTGCCGCTGCCCTGGTAGCTGGTGTCGCGCGTGACCTTGATGTCGTCAGCGGTGACGACTTTGCCCGCGCCGATGACCGCCTGAATATTGGCCTGCGGCGTGTTGAGCACCCGCACATACTCGGCCTTGAGGTCGCGAATAGTGTTGGCCGGGTTTTCAGCCCAGTTGTAATAGAAAGGCGTGGGCGGCAAGACCTTTTTGCCCGTTACGTAGAGCTGGAAGCGCTGCTCGCCAAACTCTTTCTTGAAGGTGACGCTGTAGCCCTGGTTGACGGCCACAGTGCTGCCCTCGCGCAGCGTACTGACCGTGGCTTGAGCAAAGGCGGCAGCGGCCGCGTCGGTGATGACGCGCATCTGCTCGACGTTGGCGTTGGCGTAGCGACCGCCCATGGCGAGCAGGTAGCTGCCGTCTTCGGCCACCGACACCGTGATCTGGCCGTCGCCAAAGGTTTTGTCGAGCGCCGCCTGAATCAACGCCGCCTGGTCTTCGCGGGTATAGCCCGAGTTGCCCTCATTGAGCGTCTGGGTGTTGAAGGCCAGGGTATTGGGTGCCAGGCTGGCACTGACCACCGGCACCCGCTCAGCAGTGATCTGGCCGATGTTGCGAGCGGCCAGCGAGCCGCTGAAGCTGATGGTGAAGGTGCTGACGTTGTTGGACGTGTCCCACTTGACCGTGATCGGCCCACCGGTCTTGGGCGCTGAGACCCCGAGCAGGCCAGCGACAGCCACCCGGATGGTTTCGGCGTCTTTGAGCGGGCTGTTGGCAAAGTTGAGCGGCGCCGAGGTCTTGTCACCGAGCTTGAGCACAAAGCGCTTGTTGACATTGGCCTGGGTGTTGATGATCTTGAGCACCTGTTGCTCGTTGGTCTTTTCACCCAGGCTGAGCAGCGCGATCGGGTCGGTGACCTTGGTCTTGCCCAGCGCCAGACTGAACACCGAGTCGGGCCCGAGCGTGCCGGGTGCCACACTCAGATCGAGCACCTGCAGTTCGGAGACGCCCTCCACGCGGGCGACCAGCTGCGTCGCATCGACCCAGTCGAGCTCGGGCTCGGTCGGGGTCTCGGCATCGGTGCCGGTGCCGGTTTCTGTGTCTGAGCCTGAGCCTGTGTCTGAGCCTGAGCCGCTGCCCGTGCCCGTGCTGGTTCCTGTTCCCGCTCCAGTCCCGGTTCCTGTTCCCGCATCCGGATCTGCCTCCTCGACCGGCGCCTTCTTCAAGGTGGTCTGGATCTCGACCTCGGCCGTGCCAGCCGCAAAGGCCACCACCCACTGGCCCGACTCGCTGCCGAGCTTGACCGTGGGTTTCTTGATACCGTTTTCAAGCAGGGTCTTGCCCGCTTCGTCAGTGGCCGCCGCCAACTTGGCCGCGAGCTGGCTGGCGGTCACGCCGACGGCTACATCGTCCACCGTGTACTCGACACCCGCAACGGTCAGGCGCAGATCGAACAAGGTCTGATCGGTCTGGGCTTTCAAATCAATGAGGTAGCTCGGACCGGTCGCGGCCTTCCCCTCGGTCTGGGTGCCAGTGCTGGCCTTGACGCCGGCTGTGGCATCACGCACTTGCAGCTGTTCGAGGTTGGTATTGGCGTAGCGGCCGCCCATGGTCAGCAGATAGCCCGAAGCACCGGTGCTCACGGTGATCAGGCCCTCGCCAAAGGTTTTGTCGAGCGCCGCCTGGATCAGCGCCGCCTGGTTTGCTGCGGTGTTGGCTCTACTGCCATCGCGCAGCGTGCTGCTTGAAAAGGCCAGCTTGCCGGGATTGGTAGAGCCCGGCAGCACCTGGATCTGCGCCAAGTTGGGCGAGGCCACAGCCTCGGTGACGTAGTCGATGGTGAAGGTACGCCGGCTTTGCGCGTCGGTGCCGTAGCGCACCTTGGCGCTGACGATACTCGGATGCTTGGCCAGTTCGTCGCCGATTTTCTTGGCGTCGAACTCGGGGTTGCCCGAATAGATGATGTCCGAGGACTTCCAGTCTCCGATCTTGAGCGCGAAGCGCTTGTTCACATCGGACTGCAGCACCGTGATCTGCTGCTGCTCGGCCGCGGCCGAGCTGCCCAAGGGCAGAACGGCAATCGCATCGGTGACCTTGCTCTTGCCCAGCGCGAGCTTGAAGCTGCGATCGCTGCCCAGGCCGAGGCTGGCATCGATGTCGAGCGCCAGGGTCTGCACCTCGTTGACGGCATCGGCCGCCTCCAGCGCAGCCTCGGCCGTGGTCCAGGTCAAGGTCACCCCGTCCACGACCTCGGTTTCGGTCTCGGGCGGCGTCTCGTCGTCCCCGGCGTCGCCGGTTTCGGCCTCGGCCACCGGGTCGCTGCTTTGCGGATCGAGGTTGAGGAAGGGCAGCTTCAAGCCCAGCTTGTTGAGCAGGGCCGTGCCCAGCTTGACATAGGGCACGTACTGCTGCATACCCTGGGGCGTGAAGTCGCCCAAGTCCAGCTCGATCGCGCGCAGCTCCATCGGCTCTTGGGGCTCTTCGTCCTCTTCGGGCTCTTCGTCATCGATCAAATAGCCCAGAATGTCTTTGAGCGTCTCGGGCAATTGATCCATCACCTCGAGCATGCTGAACTCGATGTAGCTCTCGCTCGGATCGTCCTCATTGACCTCGAAGGTGAACAGCTCAATGCCCAGCTCATCGGCGATCAGCTCCACCACCTCAGTCAGCGGCAGGGTCTGCTCGATCGAGATGCCCAGCAAGGCCGCCGAGACCGTGGGGTTGAACAGCCGCACCTGGCTGGGCATGGTCTTGAGCATCTCGACGAACTGCTCGACAAAGGGCACGCTCGGCCCAATGTCGGGCAGCTCCAGCTCGGGCAGGGTAATCAGCACCGGGTCTTCGTCCGAGCCCATCGGCCGGATGAAGGGCTCCATGAGCTGGTACACGCTCTCGGGCAGGATCTCCGACAGGCTGAACTCGACCAGTTCGGGCGCGAGCTTGCTCAGCGGAATGTCTGCATCAACCGTGACGCCGAAGATCTTGCCGCTGAAGGTCGGGTCGGCAATCTTGAAGCGCTCAGGGATGACCTGTATGAGCACCTCGAAGGCGTCGTTGACCGAATCAAGATCGGTGAGGTCGACTTCAATGGCCTCGTCACTGGGCGTGGCGATCAAGCCCCTGAGGGCCTGCGCATCAAGCTCGTCGCCGGCCAGGAGAAGATCTATCGCTGCGTCGAGGTCGATGCCCGGCAAGCGGGCCTGGACGGGCGCCAGCGCCTCGTCGATGTAGTCGGCATACTCTTCGGGCGTTTCGTAGCGTATCGTCGTGCCAAAGCCAATCGCCAACTCCTTGCCCAAAATCGTGGTCTTGAAGCTGGGCAGCGAGATGTCGAAATATTGGGGCAAGAAGGCCTTGATCTCGGGCAGGTCGTCGCCTTCGGGCAACTCGACATACAGGCGCAAGTCCATCTCGGGCATGGCCACCGAGAAGTCGCCCTCGAGCCAGGCCTCCATGTCGACCAGGTCGGTCAGCTGCATGTCCTGCCAGCCCAGAGCCAACTCCAGGCCCCAATCAACCTGGGTGACCGGCAAGGTCTCGCCCGCATCCTGCGCCTGCACATTGAGTTTGCCCAGGGCTTGCTGGTACTCCAGATAAGGCAGGTCGATTTCGGGCAGGATGAGCTCAATGTCCAGCGCCGGGCCCTGCAAGGTGTAGGGCCCGATGTCGAGCATGGGAATGGTGATCGCGGTACCGGGCGCTTGGAAGCGCACGCCCATCTCTAGCGGCACGATGCCGGCGGGAACCGGGTCAGACAGCAGCATGTCGGCCAGGGTGGTGTCTTTCCAGCCGGCGCCGACCTTGATGCCAAATTCGAGCGGCTCGTCTTCGCTGCCCAGGTCGATCGCCACCGACTCTTCAAAATACGGCAGGTCGCCGATGGCCGGCCCTACCACGCCCAAGTCGACCGTGGGCAGTTCGAACTCGACCGTCTCCGATTCGGTATCGACAAAGGGCTCGATCAGGCTGTACACGCTCTCGGGCAGCACATCTTCGAGCGAGAACTCGGTCAGGGTAAAGCCCAGCCACTCGCTCGAGAAGTTGTCGATCGGCACGTCGAACTCGATCGGAATGCCAAAGACCAGGCCCTGGATCTTGGGCTCGGTGAAGGCGTAGTTGCCCGGGATGATCTGAATGACCTCGAGCAGCGCCTCGTAGACCGAATCGACGTCAGTCACGTCGACCACGAGCTCATTGCCCGTGGGCACGAACTTCATTTCAGCCAGGCTGACCTCGGTGCCATTGAGCAGCGCGTCGAGCCCGACGTCCAGGTCCAGACCCGGCAGGCTGGCCTTGCCCCTGGGCAAGCTGGTATCGATATAGTCCGCGTAGGTGTCGGGCGTCTTGAAGGTGAAGGACGTGCCAAAGCCCAGCGCCATCTCCGTGCCCAGCAAGGTGAGCTTGAACGAGGGCAGCGCAACATCAAAGTACTCGGGCAGGAAGGGCGCGACGGTGCCGGCATCGGCGCCCTCGGGCAGGTCGACGTACAAACGCAAATCGAGCTCGGGCAGCTGCGGATCGAAATCGCCCTCAAGCCAGGCCTCCATGTCGATCAAGTCGAGCAGCAGGGTGTCTTGCCAGCCCACGGCCAGCTCCAGACCCCAGTCGATCATGACCGGCTCGGCGACCTCTTCGGGCGGCGTGGTTTCGTCGGTGGTCGTTTCCTCGCCTGCCGTGGCCTCTTCCTCGGCCACAAGCCCTTCCTCGGTCACTGCCTCGGCTGGGGCAGGCTCTTCGGCAACCGGCGGGATCAGCGGCACCTGGCCCAGGGCGTAGCGGTATTCGTAATAGGGCAGTTCAGGGTTGGGCAATATGAGCTCGAGGTTCAGCTCGGGGCCTTGCACGTTGTAGCCCAGGATCTCGGTGGCGCCGGCCTGTATCTTGATGCCGGTCTCCAGCGCGCTGATGCCCGCCGGCTTAGCCTCGCCGGTGAGCATGTCCAGCAAGGTGGTGTCTTGCCAGCCGGCGCCGACCTTCAGACCCACATCCCATTCCTGGCCACTCATCTCTACCGTGGTGAAGATGAATTCTTTTTCGAAGTAAGGCAGCTCGGGGTTGCTGACATCGATGACCAGGGCATCGTCCCAATAGTCGTCAGGCCGATCGGCCAGGCCCGGCACCTTCATCAAGGCATCGAGGTCCATCATCGGGATCTCGACCACCAACGGTTCGAGTTCGGGATCGACGAATTCCTGCAGGAAGTCGGGGGTGTCGATCACGATCTCGCTGCTGTAAGTCAGCTCTACCGGCTTACCCAGCACGGTCACGCGCACGGTGGGCAACTGCACGACAAACTGCGATGGCAGGAAGCTGAGCGAATCGATCTCGAGGTCGCCAAAGAAGACCGAGGCAGTGAATTCGGGCAGCAGCGGCTCAAAGCGTCCGTCGATCAGCGCTGGCAGGTTGATCAGATCAAACAGCTGCGCATCGGGCCAGCCGACTGCCGCGCGCACACCCCAGTCGTGGGCCTCGCCGCCGTGGTTGAGCGTGCCCAGCACCTTCTCGTAGCTGTAGTAGGGCAGCTCCGGATTGGGGAAGATCAACTCCAGACTGAGCTCGGGACCAGCACGTCCGAGCAGCGAGCCAGTGTCGAGCGTGATGCCCTGCTCGGTGCCGGTAAACCCGCCCTTCTTGTCGCCGTTGACGCCGCTCAAGAAGTCGCTCACATTGAGATCGCCCCAACCGGCGGCTACTTTGAAGCCGACATCGCTTTGCACCCCGCCCATGGGAAGGGTGGTCAGCACGATCTCGCGCTCGATCGAGGGCATGGGCGACTCGAGGAAGGCCAGCACATCGCCCACAAAGCCCTTGGGCGGCAGCAACTCGTACCACAGGCCGCTGTGGTCGTAGTTGACCTCCGAGAGGTCGAGCGTTTCGCCCGAGCCCATGTAGCGGTAGATGCGGCCGATGTTGCCGCCAGCCTCGTGGCCGTCTTCGACCATCACCTGGTCGCCAAAGGCCAGTTCGGTCTCGCCGTCGCCGCTGCGGTAGGTGACATCGAGGTAGTCGCCATCGCCCGCTTCATCACCGGCCTCGCCGCTGGAGGTGGCGGTGACCACGGTGTCAGCCACGATGGAGGGCGCGTCGTCGGCCTGCACCGTCACCGCACCGGCGACATTGAGCGCGTAGTCCTCGCTGTCCTCGGGCTGCAGGATGAAGGCCTGCGCGTCGGTGCTGACCATGTTGGAGGTCACCACGATGCTGGCAGCGGCGCCCGCGCTTTCGCTGCTAGCCTCGTTGCTCGTGGTGGCGCTGAGCGTGGCCTCCATGCTGGCCAGCACGTTGAGGTCGCCGCCAATATCAAGCTCGACCGTTTCAAGCTTGGCCAGCGCCACCAGCGGGTCTTCGTCGCCGATCTCCGAGCCCACCAGGGCATCGACCGCCTTGAAGAGCACGTTCTGCGATTCCCAGCCCATGGTGTTGAAGGCGAGTGTGCCGCCGACTGCCTTGCCGCCCGAGCTCATAGTGGCGGTGTTTTCGGCGGTGATCTCGGAAACATTGTCGGCCTGCACCGTCAGGCTGCCGTCTGCTTGCACCGAGCTGCGGGTGAGCAGCGCGCGGCTGGAGCCGAGCACCACGTTGTTGGCAATCAGGGCATTGATAGCCATGGGACTGGCCGCAGCCGCACTGCCTGCTGCGCCACTACCTGCTGCGCCACCGCCCGTGCCTGCATCGGCCGCGCTAGCATCAGCTGCAGGATCTTCGGGCGGGCTCTCGGTGCTGCCGGAAAGCACCGAGCTCAGGCTGGAAGCCTCGGAGGCAGCGATGATTACGTCGCCAGCGGCCGTCAAGTCCACCCGGTCGACGCTGGCCAACACCACGCCGCGCAGGTCGTTCATCACCACCACGCCACCAACCGCAGTGCCGCCGCCGCTGGTGGCAGCCATGGTCACTTCGGCTTCAATCGCGCCGGCATCAGTGGCCGTGACCTCGATATTGCCGCCCACCAGCAACGCCATCTCGGTGGCTGCGCTAGCACCGTCGATGGCTGCTTGTGCGGGGGTGAGCGGGCCCACCCAGGCCTGGCTGGTGGTGCTGATCTTGTTGCTAGCCAGCACAAAACTGGCCGAGGCATTGGCGCCGTTGGCGGTGCTTTCGTTGGTGATGGTCGCGCTGATGGTCGAGCCCACCGGCGCGTCTTCTTCCTCGTCAAGCCCGCCAGCCTGCACCGCCACATCGCCGCCCACGGTGAAGGTAGTGGCCAGTACCAGTGCACTGACCACTGCGGGCTGCTCCTGGCCCAGCGCGTCGGTGCCCAGCAGCGCATCGATCGCGTTGGCAAACAAATTCTGCGGCTTCCAGCCGATGGTGTTGAAAGCCAGGGTGACACCGACGGCCGTGCCATCGGATTCGAGCGTGGCACTGTTGTCGGCCGTCACGGCCGAGATGTTGTCGGCCTGCACGGCCAGGTTGCCATCGACATTGAGCTCGCTCATGGTCAGCCGCGCCTGCGCGCTGCTGAGTACCAGGTTGGTCGCGATCAATCCGTTGAGGGCCAGCGGGCTGCTGGCTGCCGCCCCCCCCGCCGAGCCACCGCCTGCTGCGGCATCGGTGCCTGCACCGGCACCCGTATCAGCACCTGCATCGGCACTTGCATCAGCGGCAGGATCGGCCGCCGGATCAGCCGCCGCCTCCAGCGATTTGGTGTCGCCGCTGAGCGTGGCCTCGATAGAGGCCGACTCCAGCGCCAGCACGGTGAAGTCTTCACTGGCCTCACCCTGCACCCGGTCGACTTCGGCAAACACGTCGCTGCGTACATCGTTACGCACCACCAAGCCGCCCACGGCCGCCGAGCCACCGCTGCTGGCAACCATGCTCACATCGGCGGCCACGCTGGCCTCGTCGACCGCGCTGACGGTGACATTGCCGCCTGCACTGAGGCTTACCTTTTCTTCAGCTTGCAACGCCGGGGCCACCGTAGCCCGGGCGCGTGCGCTTAGCAGGTTGCTGGCCAGCACCATGCCAGCAGCCACGCTGGCACCCGAGGCGTTGGCCTCGTTGAGGATGGTGGCGGTGATCATCTCTTCGGCCTCGGCCTCGACCGAGAGGTCGCCGCCAGCGGCCAGGTTGGAGCCCGAGACGGTGGCCAAAATCTGCGCCGGCTGCTCGTCGCCGATGCTCGAGCCCAGCAGCGCATCGAGCGCGTTGAACAACACATTCTGCGCCTGCCAGCCGATGGTGTTGAAGGCCAAGGTCACGCCCACCGCTGCGCCGTCGGCATCGGCCTTGGCGGTGTTTTCAGCCTCAATGCGCGCCGCGTTGCGGGCGCGCGCCGTCAGGTCCCCGCCGGCGCTGATATCGCTGTCCAGCACCGTGGCGCGCACATCGGAGAGCACCAGGTTGGTGGCAATCAGCCCCTTGAAGGCCATGGAGGCCGCAGCAGCGCCCTCTTCGGCGGCGGCCTCCTCCTCGGCGGCAGCCTGTTCAGCGGCGACCTGGTCTTCGATTGAGGCCTCTTCGGTGGGTTCTTCCTCGGCAGTCGCTTCATCGGCCGCAAGCTCCTCGGAAGCAGCTGGGTCTGCGGCAGCCTGATCAGCGCCTGCTTCTTCATCGGCTGCGGCTTGAGCGTCCAGATCGGCTTCGGGAAGTTCGGGCAACTCTTGATCCGAGAGTAAAGCCGTGATGCTGGCCGAGCCGCGTGCGAGCAAGGTTACATCGCCTTCGGCCTCGATCGCCGCACTGTCCACCAAGGCCTTGACCACATTGCGCACGTCGTTGCGCACCAGTTGCGCACCCAGTGCGGCTTTGCCTTCGCTGCCCGTGGCCGCGCCGATGCGCGCGACGATGCCCGAGGTGTCGCTGGCCTTGATCAGCACATTGCCGCCCACGGCAAACACCGTGTCGTCGGGCAACTCCATCTCGCCCGCTTCGGTCTTGGGCGTGAGCAGCACATGCGAATCGGCGCTGACCAGGTTGGAGGCCAGCGTCAGACCCACGGCCACGCCGCCGCTGGACTGCACGGTGTTTTCAATCGACGCATTGATTTGCGGCACAGTCACGGCCGTCAGCGTCAGGTCTTCGCCGATGTCGAGCGTGGTGTTGGTGATCTCGGCGCTGGAGCGGGCGCTGTCGGTTTGGCCCAGACCGTCAGTGCCGATCAGGGTGTCGATGGCGGCCGAGAAGATGTTCTGCGGTGCCCAGCCGATGGTGTTGAAGGCCAGCACCACGCCGGCGGCCACGCCCGAACTTTCAGTACTGGCGGTGTTTTCTGCGTCGATGGTGGCAGTGTTTTCCGCCTCTACGCCCAGACTGCCAACGACGGTGACCAAGCTATCGCGCAGAGAGGCGTCAGCATCGATCAGGATGCGGTTGGTGGCGATCAGGCCGTTGGCCGCCACCGAGGTGGCGCCGCCACCGCCGCCCGCTTCACCCGATCCGGCATCGGCGCCTGCATCAGCAGTCGGATCGGCCGCAGCTTCATCGGTCGCTCCGCTCTCGGCTGCACCAGCCTCTTCAGCCGAGGCAACCACCTCACCGCTGAGGCTGGCAGAAATCTCTGCGGTGACTGAGGCAGTGATCGAGGTATCGCCCTCGGAGGTCAGTGTGAGGCTCCAGGCATCGGCCGCCACCTGGGAACGCACATCGTTGAGAGAAAAAACGCCGCCAGCGGCCACAGTGGGTCCAGAGCTGCCCGTCACCGCGGACGACATTGACACCTCCGCGCTGATGCCCGCGTCATCGATGGACGAGATTGTCAGACTGCCCCCGACGTCGAGTACCGACAGATCGGTGCCAGCCAGCTTTTTCTTGCCATCAATGAAGGCCCGAGTGTCCGAGCGCACCCGGTTGCTCGCCAAAATCATGGCTGCCCCCACCGACAAGCCACCGGTGCCGCCGCCAAGTACATCGGCAGCGTTGCTGATCAGCGCCTCGATGCCCATGGTGTTTTCGGCAATAACGCTCATCTCGCCAGCGACCGAGACGTCGCTGCCGCGCACGAAGGCGTGGGTCAGCAGGGGGGAGGCAGTGGCGCCGATGTCGGTGCCCAAGATACTGTTGAGGCCGGCCGCCGCGATATTGCCCATGTCCCAGCCAACCGCGTTGAAGGCTAGCGATGCGCCCGCGGCGGCCCCCGAGCTGACGGCGGTACCGGCCTTGCTTTGAGCCTCAAGCGCGGCGCTGTCGACGGCCTGAACCGCCAGGTCACCCTCGCTGGTCTCGAGGGTGCTGTCCTCCACGTAGGCCAGCACCTGGCCATTGAACTGGTTCCAGGCAAAGGTGCCGCCAAAAGCCATCTGCATGCCCGAGCCGCCGCCATTGCCAGCCTCCCCCTGGGCCGCAGTTTCCTCTTGACCACCTGACTCTTCTTCCGTTGCCGACTCGCTGTCAAACACTGCCATCGACTCGAGCGAGACGCTCAGAGTGCTGTCATTGCTGGCCAGCACCGACATCTCTGTGGCACGGACCGTGCTGCTGAGCAAGTAGGCCGACACCTTGCGGTCGACTGTGTTGGTGGTCGAGGCAACGCCCACCTTGAGCGTATCGAGTTTGGGAATATCGGCTGAAAAGCCTTCACTGGTGGCGGTAAAACTGGCCAGGTCCTGTGCGATCAGCGCAATGGCGCCAGTGCTGATCAGGTCGGAGCCCTCGACCCAGGCCTCGGTGTTGCCTTCGACCTTGTTGCGGGCGATCTTGCCATTGGCCAAGGTGGTGGTTTCGTTGAGTGCATAGACATTGAGAGCACCCACATCCAAGGAGGAGTTGGCCGCAAAAGCTTGTACATCATGGTCGATGTTGCTGATGTGCAAGCCCACCAGCGACGACATCACCGAGCCATAGATGCCAGCGTTTTCGCCGTTTTCGTCGCCAGTGCCATCAAGGCTGGCCGCCGCAATGTGCACCAGGCCGTTCTGACTGTTGATACGCGTGGGGCTGCCGCGCGGGTCCTGGTCACCCAACCCCGCCACTGTTTTGCGCACCCCATCGATCTGCGTCCAGCCCAGCTCAAAACCTTCGAGGGCCTGGCCGGCCTGGGTGTCCTTGCTCAAGCCCGTGATCTCGCCATCGGCCATGTCGAGCACCACCGAGGCATCGGTCCAGTCGACCGCCTCGATTAACAGGCCCACGCCCGGGTTACCCTCGTCGTCGGCTTCGGGCGTGACGCTGATGTCCACACCGCCCTCGACCAGGGCCTCGGTGGTCTGGTCCAAATCGAGCGCGAGACGACCGCCAATCAGACCGTCATTGGCTGCCAAGGACCAGCGTGACTCGGTGGTGGCACTGATGGCCAGGCTTTGTGCAGTGATGCGTGCGCCATCAGCAACGCGCACCCGTGCGGTGGTGCTGCCATTGACCTCGTAATAGCCGGTCAGGGTGACGTCTTGTTCGAGTTCGACCGAGACCTGCGCAGCCAGCACCACATTGCCCAGCACTTGAACGGTACCGGCCACATCGATGCCTGCACTCAATTTCAGATCGTCGGTGCCGATGGTGAGTTGACCCAGATTACCCGCATAGCTGTCACGGGCCATGAGCAATACGTTGTTCTGCCCAGTTAGCGTGCTGGTAGAGGGGATGTCGATGATCTCAGCATCAACGGACAAGCTGGTCGAGCCCAGGTCGACGTTGTCAATCACCAACCGATCAATGCCACCTTCGCCTCGGATGCCCAAAATGCCGCTGGGTTTGGCAAACACGATGTCGTAAGGGGAGGCGCCGTCCATACGAGACAAGCGCAACATGCCACTGGCATCGTTGCTCAGACTCATCTGGCTGTCGCCATCGCCCAAGTCCAACACCAGGGCCTGCAGTTGAGAATTCAGCTTGAGCAGGGATGAGGTTGAGCCGGTCCAGTTGAGCTTGCTGCTTTGCTGCGACTGCGTACGGGTCAAGTCGATCAGTGTGGCGATGCTTGAGAGGGTCTCCACATCGAGCGGTTCGGCCCTTCGGTCATCGACCTTATGAGCCAGATTTTCCACCACCAGCGGCTGTTCGCTGTCGACCCGGTTGAATTGGACCAAGGGTTCTGCCGACAGCAATATGCGGTCTTCCAATCGCTCGACGGCACTGCGGCTACGACGAAACGCATCCGTGATGAAATGAAGCGGTCGACGTTTGATTTTTCTCATCACACACTCGCGTGCAAATGGGTCAGAGTCTGCTGGCCAGCAAAAACTTGCTGCCGTAAAACCGAGTGGGTTTGACCAGCATCCAAGGCTCCGTAAATCGTGAGGTAGGGTTGGGACTGTGCGTCCAATCCCGCGTGTAGCCAACCAAGCTCAAGCGGGCCAGCCAAGGCGCAGGCCTGCCGCCAATGCTCAGGAGTCAGGCCCCATTCGGTCCCAAGTGTTAACAAGTGGGGCGAGAGATCATCAACGCGCCATCCGCAACCATAAAACCGTACTCCCAAGCCTTGTCGAGCGGTGCCCGGCTCGCGCACCAGCAATAAACGGTGACCATGCCAATCGGGCGCCATGCGCAACGCGCTGTCCAGCACCTGGGCCACACGTCGGTACAACGGTTGCAGAGCAGTGTCCACGTCCTGCGCAGTTTTCAACAGGGCCACCAGACCCGGGCCATCCAGACCAGACACGCGCCAGTATTCCGTGCTACGCACGTTGAAGTCTGACGCGTCGACGCGCCATTTGCACGACTCGATGTGCAAATCTACCCCGCGTTGGGCGGGGGGGCGTTGGTGCTGGTCCACAGCCCTCAAGGCATGCTCCCAATACACCTTGGCAACCACGTGTTCGTTGGTTTGCTCGACCGACAGGTATATCTGGCGTGCCTGGAGGCAGTGGTCACGAAACTTTTGCCCCCAGGGTTCAGGCAGTCCCAAGCGATCCGGCAATGACATCAAACGCTGCACCGAGACCCCTAATGGGGAAAATCCAGCCAACCAGCGGCCAGACTCTATGCGGCCGGGGGCCATCCTCAATGAACATTCGCCGCCGGTGATGGACAAGCCCTCAACCTCAGCGAGCATGGCGCGCAAAGCAGTGACTGCTGCTGGACGCCATGGGGGCCACGCGAGGAGGTGCGCATGTGTGGAGCGCTTCATGCAGCACCTCTGCGCGCAAAGGGCAACGCTTTGGCCAACCAATCGTCGTTTTGCAAAACGGCAAAGCGCCGCTCAAACGCATCGCGCTCACACCGTCGTTGGGCCCATGAGATAGCCAAGCGCGCACACGTTGGCAAGGCGTTGGGCGCATGGATCTTGACCAGGACCAAGAGCCGACGGGCCAGAGCCGGCAAGTAGCGTGTGGCCAAATTGTCCGACAAGCACAAGAATATCGACACACTACCCGGGTCGCCTTGGCGGCCACAGCGCCCAGCCAACTGGCGGTCGATGCGGGTGGACTCGTTGACTTCGGCAATGATCACATGCAGACCGCCGTTTTTTTCCACCAGCGGATCCAAAGCGATATCGGTACCCCGGCCAGCCATGTTGGTAGCAATGGTGATGCGCCCGGACTGACCGGCTTTCGCCACGATGGAGGCTTCCTCGGCGTGGTGCACCGCATTGAGCACCGCGACTGACACCTGTTGATCTGCCAGCAAGCCAGCCAATGTTTCGCTGGCTTCCACACTGCGTACACCCACCAACACGGCACGTGCAGTTTTTTGTATGGCAATGACTTCATCGACCACGGCCGACCATTTGTTTGCTGCAGTCAGCATCAATTGGGCCGGTCGGGTGATGGTCAAACGGGGGCGGTGGGTGGGAATGCGAGCAACGCGCAGGTGGTAGACCCGCCAGAGTTCATCTGCGGCTTCCCACAAGGTGCCTGAACTTCCCGACAATCGGCTGAATCCCCTGAAAAATGCCTGGAAACTCATTTGGCTCATGGATTCGTTAGGATCGGTGATCGCCACTCCCTCTTTGGCCTCGATCGCCTGGTGCAAGCCAGCGGTCAGGGTGCGTCCAGGGGTCATACGCCCGGTGAATTCATCCAGCAAGACCACTTCCCCGTCTTGCACCAGGTATTGGTGACCTGGGCGATAAAAAACATGAACTTGCAAGGCTTGGCGCAACAACTCTTCTCGCCGTGGAGCCGGTCGCCATACCGGTGGTAACTTGGGGGCTAATTGGTCCAAGGCGTCGATGGCGCCTTGGCGCAATTGCACACTGCGGGTGCGCGGGATGCATTCGAAGTCCTTGTCCGCTTCCAGGTTCGGGGCGAGTTGGGCCAACAGCACCACGGCCTCGCTCAAGCCGCGGCTTGGACGACGGGTCGACAAAATCAGCGGGGTGACCGCTTCATCGATTAACACGCTGTCGGCTTCGTCCACGATGGCGGTGTGGAGCCCCCGCACCAGCAATGTCTGAGCTTGCGCCGGGTCTTCGGGCTGGCCCAACCAGCGTTGAAATTCATGCCAAGCTGGGTCGCGACCAGTGCCAGCGGCGAGTTGATCGCGTAGATAATCAGCCAGTAACTCCTTGGGTGTGACATACACCACGTCAGCCGCATAGCGAAGCGGCCGCGCCTCGGCTTGAATCCCCTCGTGCACCGAAGCTAGGCTGACACCACAGGCATCGTACAAAGGCCGCATGATGTCCGCATCGCGCTCAGCCAAGTAGTCGTTGGCGGTGATGACATGACAGGGCCGTCCACTCCAACCTGCCAACACCGCTGCCAAGGCAACGGTCAGGGTCTTGCCTTCGCCAGTGGCCATTTCCGCCAGCCATCCATGGTGAAGTGCCAAGGCTCCCATGAACTGCACCGGGTAGGGTTCCATGCCCTTGACGCGCCTGGCCACTTGCCCAACCAACGCCAGCGCAGCCGTCAATTGTCCCTTGGCACGAACAGGGTCGCGGCGCAGGTTTTCCTGTGCCAACACCAAGGCGTCTGATAAGGCTGAGTCGCTCCAATCCGCATACGCTGCGCATTGCTGCGCGCAAGCCTGGGCTTGATGCCACAAGGGCCGGGCTTGGTGTGGACGGCGACGCAGCCAACCCTGGGCACGATCGACCCAGGCGTCTAAGCCTTTGGGCAATTTATCCAAATCGCGCAACTTCTCACGACTACCATGTCGGGGCGGCATCGTGCCTGACCATGGCTGGGAATAGGGGATGTCCAGGATGCTCATACCCGGAATTTCCTTTGCAAGAATTGGCGCAAACTTCGCTCCCACTGGAACAACAAGGGCGAATGTGGCAAGGAGATACGCATGGTGCCTACCCGGCCATGCAAGCGGCGCAAGTCTTGATCCGAGCCCGCGGCCGTTGGGGGAGGTAAGAGCGCTTGGATGCGGAAAAAAGGCTCGGCTGCGGTCAAGCCCTTGGGGTCGTTGGGCTGTACGGCAATTTCACCGCCTCCTGGCATGCCCAGCGCAGGAGAAGGTAACAAGCCTTGCTCAAACGGCATGACATCGGTTTTGGCCGATTCAAAATTGAATTCCTGTTGCCCGCGGATGCGAATCTCTGTAGCGAGCAAACCGGCTTCAAACAGGTGGGTGTTGATTTGCGGCAAGACCGCCACAAATCGCCACTCTCGGTCATCGACCACTGTGCCCAAGCTGCCACCACGGGGAACCCATTGGCCGCGGCTGGCATCGAGTTCGGTGGCACTCCAAATTCCTTCGATGGGAGCAATCACGGTCAAGGCTTGTTGCTGGCGCAACAGCTCGGCAATTTTTTGCTCTGTCGCTTCGCGTTGGCGCTCGATCGGTTCGATATTGGCGACCGACGACGCGATAGCCTGCAACTCCTGCGCCAACAAATGTTCGCGCTGTTGTTGTGCAGAGGCAATTTCAAACGCAAGCTCTGGGTTTTCCAGGTGAGCCAACACTTGGCCCGCCGTCACCCACTGGCCAGGTTGGGCCACCAATTGCACCAAGGCGCCCCCCGCCTCGCTGTACAGTTCCCTCGAAAAAGTGGCTTGCATCACACCTTTGACACGCACCCGATCGGGCATGGGCACTGCCGCCAACACACCCAAACTGATGCCTAGGATACCCAGGGTAATGCTACCGGTGCGCCAGCGTTGGTGGTGCAATTTCGGACTGACCAACAGGTACTTGGAGAACTTGAACAATGGCAACACGGCCGACGTGAAAAACAAAACCCAGGCCAGAGCCACGCCCAGATCCAAGTACTGCTCAGCGATGAAGAAAATGATAGTGGACATCAGCACCACCCAATACCCCAGGCTCAATGCACCATAGACAGGCAGCATCCAGGCCTCGGTAGCGGTGCGCGCGACGGGTTGAACATTTTTCACGCCCAGCACCCAGCGTTCAGCCAAATACTTGAGTTGATCGCGCGATCGTTGAAACAAATTGGGCACATCCAAATAGTCGACCAGCATGTGGTAGCCATCAAAGCGCATCAGCGGATTGAGGTTGAACAGCACCGTCGAAACGCTGGCTACAAATATGACGTTGTAGGCCAGTGCATTCACCACACCTGGTGCCGTATGGGCCCAAATGAGGGCTGCAACGGCCGCGACGGCCAATTCGCTGAGGACTCCCGAGGCCCCAACCAACAAGCGCTGATAGCGGCTACGAAAGCCCCAACTGGCAGTGGCATCCATGTAGGGCAAGGGTGCAAACATAAGCAACATGACACCCATCTTGTGCACCTCGCCGCCAAAGCGCTTGCAAGCTGCGGCGTGTCCAAATTCATGCACCAACTTGGCCAGCACCATACCAATGTAGAGTAAACCCAAGTTGGCCGGAGCGAGTAAACCAGCGGATTGGTCGAAAAGATGATCGGACTGATCGGCCAAGGCTTTGAGCCCCAGCAAGACCAAAACCGCATAAATGCATGCCCCTACCGGACCAAAAACGCCGCGAATCAGGGGCAAGCACTTCTCCAACACACGGTCCGGATCAAACAAGGGCAATTTGATGGATAAAAACCCCATGACAAGGGCTTTGATCTCGCGCGAGCGGCGTTCGGTGTGGCGCTCAAACAAACTGGCCGCCGCAGCGCCGCGGTCAAACTGCAATAAATTTGACAAGTGCAATTGCCCCAGCAACTGAACCACCTCTTCCTGGGTCAGTGACAGTTCGGGGTCGGCCTCGATCACATCGGACCAGACCTCGTCAATGGTGCGTTTTGGGTCCATGCGGCTGAGAAAGGCATAGGCTGCAGCTGTGACGCGGAAGAACTCGCTGCCTAAACTGTCACGCAACACCACCCACTCTTCACCACGAAATATTTGTTTGTGTGCGCGCACGCTGCTTCGCAGGCAAGCGCGCACACTGGCAACCAGGTGCCACGTGTCGCTGTAAGTGCGCCCGCTGGCTTCGTCCATGCTCATATCCAGAAAAACTCCCGCAAGAACCGAATCGTTCGGTGGGTCAAGACCCAAATCAGGGGGCGGTCACCGGCGTCAATGCGCGCCAACCCCCCCATACCAGGCCGCCACCATGGGGGAATATCGCTTTGCACTTTGGCGCGTGCGAGATAAACGTTGCGGCCTTCGCGCTGGGTCGAGGCAGGGTCAATCCGTTCGAGCCGAATCGCAAAGCGCTGATCGGGTCGTCCTACCAAAGCGAATTCACCGGTGGAGCCCACTTTCACCTCATGCACATCGACCTGATCGATTTCCAATTCCAGGTAGGTGTCATCGGTTTGCGCTAATTTCAGCAACAAGTCACCTTTGCGCAATGGGGCACCCAGGTTTTTTTTCAACTCACCTTCGACTACCACCCCAGTGCGTGGGGCGATGACGTTTGCGTGTTGCAACTGGTGACGCACCAAAGCCAGACGCGATGCCGATTGTTCTTGGCGGGCCAAGTTGATTTGCATTTCGGCCAATTGGCGCGCCGCCTGCGCTTTTTCGGCCTCGCGGCTATAGCGCAGCACATCAGCCTCGGCCATCGACTCCTCAAGCACCAGATCCCGGGTGTCAAGTTGCACCAAGACCTGACCCGCTTCCACTTTGTCGCCAATCTCTACATGGACTTGACGCAAATAGCCATCAAAGGGTGCTGGCATGAACAACAAGTCTTTGCTGCGCAGAGTCAAAGTGGCGTCGACTCGGTAGGCCCATGGCCACACACACATCACCAGCAACAGCATGCTTGCGCTAAAGCCCGCCAACTTCCAAGCGCTGTATTTGGGAAGCAGGCTGTTTTGGTACGTGCTTTTCACTGCACCCAACATTCGCGCCCCCCACCAGCGGTCACGCGATTTCAAGTCGGCCATGGGTCGAACCACCATGTCAGCCACCAAGCGCAACTCCCACAAGGCATCATCGTCCCAGGTGCCAATGCGCTTTTCCAAGCAAAGCACGCCTTGTACCCCCTGATCATCGCGCAGGGGCACACTGGCCATCGCCGCAACTCCTTGCATCAAGGCATACGACTCGTGGGCCCGGGTGACGTGTCTAGAACCTGATGGCAATGGATGGATCACGGCCTGAGCTTGATCGGCAGCCTCCTCCATGGCGCTTTCCAGTGCACGGCTAAGGGTCGAATGCGGATCGAATTTTTCCACATGACTGATAGCGGTCAAGCGCACATAAGGGTCCACCATCCATCCCAAGGAAACACGATCAGCTTCGAACCGAACTGCCAAGGCGTTACACAACTCAAAAGCCATTTGCATGAATCTTGTTTGGCGACTCAGCGCGATATTCAGACGCAAAATTTCATACAAACGTTGAGCGTGAGGCTCGCCATCTAGATCAGTTTTCGACGCGGTCGGTGGGTTGGTTGGGGGAGCGGCGCCATGGGCTTGGTGTGTGGCATAGGCCGCCGGCACCTTAGCCACTTCTAAAGCCCAGGCCAGTAGTCCTGGCGCATCAGCAGCGAATAGGTTCACGTCCAAAGCCACCACCGCGGCCACTTGCTGTGTGCCAGTGGGGAAGGCTTGAAAGCGCATGACCAGAGCTTGCTCGTCATCGCCAAGGGTTTCCACACTGAGGTCTGGCCGCGAAGCTTGCCCCAACCATTGCAAGACATGGTCTGCATCGCCGTCCAACTCTGCAGCATCGCTGGGCCACTGGGCCAGGGCTTTCCAGGGCTGCCCAATGCCCGACACCAACAGCAACACCCGTCGAGCTAGCAAGCTTTGTCCGATCGCCTGGATGTACTGCGCCCAAAATGTCTGCGCTGGGGCATCCAGGGCAGACAAGTAGGCCCAGGGTGTGGACAAATCCGTACCCGCGGCGGCGTGGGCGTTGTGGGCTTGTTGGGAGGAAGCGTTCATACGCGCAAAAGTCACAACAGCAAGCGGCCACTGATGCCAGGACGCACGGAGCCATCCAGGTTGTCAAATTCTGCAATCACTTCCAACAAGCCGCTCGAAGGATCGGCTACAGGTGATACAAAAACCACTTTAGCTGCTCGGCGTTTGGATTGTCCATATGTGGCCAATTCGATGTTGACCATTGCTCCGACTTGCAGCTTGGTGCCAGTGCGGGCTGGGACTGTGCCCATGAATCGCACCCGGCTGGTATCGACCAAGGTGATCAAAGGCTCGTGGGCCGCGATGCTCTCGCCCACCCGTAAAGCCACTTTGGTGACTACCCCGTCAAACGGTGCCCGCAAATGACGACGTTCGTAGGCCTCTTGGGCCAATGACAACTCGATGCGCTCGCGCTCTTTGCTGGCCTCCAAGGCTTTGCGCTCTGCAGCCACAGTGCCCAAGGACATTTCTTCGTCCTCGGCTTGTTTACGGGAGACGCCTCCGCTGAGTAACAAGGGCGCAAGCGAGGCCACTTGCAAGGCCAGAGTCTTTTCTTTTAGCCGTAGCTCCTCTAGTTTTGACATGTCTTCGAGTTGCAATCGGCGGCGTTGCACTTCCAACTCTTCAAGCGTTCGATCCAGGTGCATCAACAATTGGCCCTTGGTGACCCGGGTGCCCTCGCGCACCAGCATGCCATCTATTCGCCCTGCGACGGTCATGCTGAGCTTGACATCTTTCAAAGCTTGCGTGACCCCCGGAGAGGTGGTTGTCGAGGCGACTGCTAAGTTTGTATTTGTATTGGTCGCGGGGCTGACAACCATGGGACTGCCCGACGCGGGTATGGAAGGGGCCGCAGTCGGTTTGTTAGCATTTGCAGGCGAAGCGTTTTGCGCCCCAGTCAGCGGTGCACCTGCCACCAGTGCACACACAACGATGAAAAAAAGAGGGCGCGACAACATAGGGTCAAGTTTGGGTTTGACTCATTCAGGACGGCCAGCGCTGTAGCAAGACGCCTTGCGCCGACTCCAAAATCACTTGCGCTTTGGCGTAGGCCAGTTGCTGTTCAATCACCATCAAGCGAGAGTTGACTGTTTTTTCCTCGCGCATCAAGATTTCGCGCATTTCGCTGCGACCGGCACTGAATTTTTTCCGCTCGATGTCGAGTTGCTGTTGCTCGCGTTTGGCCACCTCTTGCCAATGAACCCAGCGCTCCAAGGCACTGCTGCGCATGTTCAGGCTGGTGTCGATATCGTTGGTGATTTGCACTTCCAAGGACTTGATGGCAATCAGGGCTGTTTCGCGGCGCAAATTGGCGGCTGCGACATCGGCTCGCCCTTGCAAGTTTTCTCCTAAGGGCACTTGCAATTGAAAGCCTAAGCTCCACGTTGCGTAGTCACGAGTTACTTCGGATCTGTAGGCCGTGCGAGCCCCATAGGCCAATCCATTTTGGCCATAGCTGGCGATCAAATCGATGCGGGGTAAAGCCTGGTTTTTGGCATACACCAATTGCACGCCTTCACGCTCCAGAACCTTTTTTTGGATCAGATAGTCGTGTCGAGATTCCAAAGCCAAGCGCATGGCTTCATCCATTGAAACGGTTGGCACTTCAAGAGGCACCAGGGGCAAATCGTCGGCAGCCTTCCAAGCTGTAGCGCCAATGCCGGTGGCGGCCATGATCAAGGTGTTGAGACGGTTGAAGCGTTCGCGTTCGCCTTGTTTGGCTTCGCTCAAGCCAGCGCGAAAGCGTGACAATGAGTTTTCGACTTCCACCACATCCACCTCGGCTAAACGGCCCTGGCGCGCCAAGGCTCGAGCTTCGCTGAGCAGTCTTTGCGCGGTCTGGATTTTTTCCAATGCAGCGTTGACGCGGTGTTGCGCCATGATCAGTTCGTAGTAACCCAGAGTGGTCTCAGCCACGATGCTGGACTCTGTTTCGCCGAGGGTGTGTGTGGCTACATCGAGGTCCAAGCCCGCCACCACGGTACGGGCCTTGGTGACGGTAAAACCGCCGTCTTTGGCCAGGGGCTGGGTCAAGGTCAGGCCCCAAAAGGAGCGGTTGTCTTTGGCTCCTTCAGGGCGGGTTGGGTCGTTTTGGTTGATATTGGTAATGAATTGCGACAAGCTGGTTTTGGCCTCGAGCTTGGCACCACTGGGCAGCAACTGGCTCACGCCGGCAGCGTAATCTTGGCCATCGCGCAGGTACAAACTCTTCATGGAGTTGGAGAGTTTTTCCGTCTCGGTCGATCGGGCCAGCTTTTCCTCATACGTGCTTGGCTGGCGATTGATGCCATTGGTGGCTGACAACGTTGCCAGGGGTTGAAAGGCCGATGCGGCCCGATCGATACCCGTGGCTGAGACGTCCCGTTCGACTTGCTTGCTGCGGATGTCCTTGTTGGCCATGCGCACTTGATGAATCACATCCTTCAAGCTCAAGGCTGGGACAGGGCTGGCGGTGTTGCGTTCGTTCGAGGTCGATTGGGCCAGAGTCTGGCCACCAAAGCCCCACAGCACTACCGACACGCACAGTGTCACCCCCCCCCGCTGGCACCACGCCTTGTCCATACCTGCACCTCTGTCCATTGAACAATTGACTGTCTTCGCCTCCCCATGCGTTCTCAGCCTGGGGTGGGATGACCCCTTATTGAAGTACTTCTTTGGACTTGCGGCGAGAACCGGCAGCAGTTTGAGATTTTTCGTTTGCGTTCACATTGGCCGGGCTTTTCATACTGGCTAAACGCTCGATTTGCGCGAGGGAAATCAAGTGGGCATAGATCGCGGGCAAATAGCCTTTTTGCCGGATTTCAACGAATTTGGTATCGGTGAAATTGTTCAATCGCTCTTCATTGATGACGTAGCAACCCGTGATGTTGCGAACCTGGCTGGCGGCATTGACACGCATATTCAACGGGGTCAGCAAATTGTTTTGGATCAAGAATTTGCTGAACTCATGGGTCATGGTGTCCATTTGCTGGAGTTCACCCAAATAACGCTTGACGTTTTCAATCACTTGAGTGGGGTTGCCTTGTTCATCAAACATCGGTGTCCCCTCGGTGTCGCTCAGTAGATCACTGGCTTCGTCCACACACACGATAAACCGATCGGCCTCAGTGGCCTTGGTCAAGGCAAAGGGATAGCGGCGGATGATGGCAGGAATGTACGAACCCGCCCACTGTCCCTCACTGCTGACGAACAGGTTTTCTCCCGCATCCAGCCCCATCAAGGCTACAGGGCGAAAATCATCACTGGCCTTGTCTTCCAAAAAGACCAGAGGGTAGATAGCCGCAGCCCGAGCGAATTCATGCACCGTGACATACGCCACATGGAATTTGGACGCGAACCGAAAATCATTGCTGCTACGAATTTTTTTGGTTGCATGGCGTTCTTTGTTGACAGGTACGACTTGCTCAAACATGTTTCATCCTTGAAAATTTAATCAAAACTCATCTTCGCCTACCAATTGATGGGGCGTTTGTCTCTCGCTTCACGCACCTAACTGGGCCGAAAATGTTAGTCTTTGCAGTTCAAATCACCAACAGTTGAATTTCGACATTTACGCGAAAAAATCCGACATTCTTGCTCACCGTTAATTGATTTGTTGGGCATTTAGGATAAACCCATACAAATTTAATAATGCTTTTTTACTTGTTTCGTCTGGTGCTGGTTGTAGGCTGTTGGGTCGGGTTAAGCGTTGCCCGAGCCGATTTGTTGAGCCCACACACCCTGTCCCTGTCGGCCATACAGCAAATAGCCATCCTGGAGGACAAACGAGGGGACATGGGCTTTGAACAAGCGAGCCGGCCGGAAAACGCCGCGCTGTTCCAGCCTTGGCCGGTGGAGCAGGGACAGATCAACATGGGGTTTTCGCAGTCTGCCTATTGGGTTCGCGTCAGCCTACAAAGAGCCCCTGATGCGCCTGCGAATTGGATCTTGGAAGTCCCGTACTTCCTGTTGAACCAGGTGGATTTTTACGCCCCCCAACGACCAGTGGTGCAAACCGGCGGCCAACGCCCATTGGCTTCCAGGCCTTTTTTGCACCGTTTTTTTGCTTTTCCGGTTGAGATCGACACTCAAACTCAGCACTACTACTTGCGTGTAAGCAGCCATCACAGTGTGTCTGTGCCTATTACGGTTTGGCAAGAGCAGTCCTTTCGACATCATGTGCAGAAAACCACTGTGTTACAAGCGCTTTATTTTGGCGCCTTGTTGGCCTTGCTGATTTACAACTTGTTTTTGGGTTTGTCTCTGCGTGATATGCGATTCCTGTTTTACAGCGCATTTATCGGGGTGTTTGGCTTGGGTATGGTGTCAGGCAACGGCATGGGGCAATTGTTTTTATGGCCGGATCAGTCCTGGTTTGACTCGATCTCACAAACCTTTTTCATCTGCCTGGCCGGTGCATGTGCCATGTTGTTTGCCAACGAGTTTTTGCAGGCGCGGCGCTACTTGCCCAAAACCGCCGCACTGTTACGTGTCTTCTCTGTGTTGTATCTGGTCGATGCTGTAATTGTGGTGATCTCACCGTGGTTGGCGTTTCCAACGCTGTGGGCTGTGCAGACGCTATATTTCTTGGCCTTGCCGTCCTCCCTGCTGGTCTTGATCGCCGGGTATCGCGTGCTCAAACTGGGTCACAGGGGAGCGCGGTTTTTTTTGCTGGCCTGGGCGGTTTTGTGGTCAGGAGCCATCATTGCCACTTTGCGTGCATTTGAATTGATCTCCACCAATGTGTGGACGTCATACAGCTTGCAATTGTCTTCGGCGGTGGAGATGCTGTTGCTGGCATTTGCATTGGCAGATATCGTGCATCTGGAGCGGCAAGAGCGCGAGCGGGCTCAGCGCGAAGCCTTGCAGGCCAACCAACAATTGCTAGAGCGCTCCCAGAGCACGCAGGAAGAACTTGAGGGCGAGATCCACAAACGCACCCAAGAATTACAACATGCCCTGTCTGCGCAAACCCATTTCCTCAATAAGTACCTGCGCTTTGGCGCTTTGATATCGCACGAATTTCGCAATCCCTTGGGCATTATCAACAGCCAAATCAGTTTGCTTCGAAAGGAATACACAGCCGGGCAATTAAACCTGGAGAAACGGCTGGACACCATGGCCAGCGCGACCGGCAGGCTTTTGTCGTTGTTCGAAACCTGGCTACAGGGTGACCGTTTGCAACAAGAGTTGAAAGAATTTTCCCCGAAGCACATCCCCTTGTCCGCTTGGCTTCGCGAGTTGGTCGATGCCCAGTCCATCTACCATGAAAAAACTCCACTGTCCCTTCAACTGAATGCGTCTGTGGGTGATGTGTGGGCCGATGAAAATTTGCTCGAAGTGGCCATTCTCAACCTGATTGACAATGCCTGTAAATACTCTAAACCTGGCCAAACCGTGGTGATTGAGACGCGCAAAAAAAAGGGTTGGGTGGGCATGGCGGTGATCGACCAGGGCTTTGGGATCGATGCCAAAGACCATCAACTGATTTTCGAAGACTATCAGCGGGTTAGTGCTGAGAGTTCGATCGCTGGCTTGGGTTTGGGTTTGCCTTTTGTGCGGCTGATCGTAGACAAGCACCAAGGCCAACTTGAATTGGACAGTGCGTTAGGCCATGGAAGTACCTTTTGCCTGTGGTTACCCGATAAATGACTCCCACCATGAACACCCTGGACCCTAAAAATACCCACAACGACCGTGTTTTGGTGATTGAAGATGAAGCGGCTTTGCTGGAGGCCTTGGTCACTTACCTCAATATGGAGGGGTTTACGGCCGATGGCGTTGGCAGTTTGGGGGCTGCATCGCAGTGGCTGAAAACACACCAATTTGACGTGCTGATCTTGGATCTGGGTTTGCCCGACGGCGATGGTCTCACCTGGTTGAGCACCAATGCACAAGGCAAAGGAGTGATCATCACAACCGCGCGTGGAGAAGGGGAGCAACGCATCCAAGGTATACAAGCTGGTGCAGATGTCTACTTGGTCAAGCCCATCCAGCTGGAAGAACTGGCTTCGTTGGTGCGCAATTTAACGCGCCGATTACGCACTCAGATCACGCCTCAATGGATATTGAACCCACAACACTGGACGCTGGCGTCGCCTACAGGCCTGGTGATTAAACTGACATACTCGGAAACCTTGCTGTTGCAACGGTTGACCCGCGCACCCGGGCAAGCTGTTTCCCGGCGCGACTTGGTGCTGAGTTTGGGCCACGACCCTGATTCGTATGATTATCGGCGCATGGAAATACTGGTGCGGCGATTGCGCAATAAAATCAAAGAGGTTTTGGGCAGCGAACTACCCTTGGATACGGTGCACAAAATCGGCTATGCGTTTACCGCTGCGATCGAAGTCGCCTGATCGCGACCTCCGGGATCAGACCCCTGAGCAACTTGTTATTAAAAAAGTGTGAAGGTCCTGGCAGGCTATTTTTCGAAGCCCTTTTCTGCCAGCAGTCACTCATAGAAACTTTGGTCATTATTGGGCTACCCAAAAACCCGCACATCAAATCCGCAGCCAGCGGATAACCATGGGTCGTGCGAGTCTGCCACTGCGAAAAACTCATGCATCGCCTCTCTACCCCGACAAATGCATCAACAGCACGGGGCCATCTTTGGGCCCCGAGTCTTGGAAGTGAACGCGTTGTCCTTGGATCACTGCAAATTGGGTATCAGGGGTCTCGTATTTTTTCTCAAGCCCAGCCCTGTCCCAATCAGGAGTCCAAAGGCCTAGCAAGG
>JACCDJ010994397.1_pt1 | contig 27526 bp, 23 predicted proteins | sample 7444481 | NCBI WGS metagenome assembly JACCDJ01 (sample SAMN15323435, study PRJNA562643) | freshwater metagenome | isolation source: river surface water | place: USA:Blue River Watershed | collected 2017-08-15 | reverse complement strand
CTGAACTGGGCTGGGCACTGGCAGCGCTGTCGGTCAGTCCCGCTGCATTGGGCGGCGCCTGGGTGCGTGCCCACCATGGCCCGGCGCGTGATCAGTGTCTGGCTATCCTCAAAGCGCTGGGCAACACGGGGGTTTGCATTCCGTCACATGTGGACGATGAGCGTTTGCTGGGAGGACTCGATGTCAGCGCCACGTTGGCGCAGGGGCGGCCGGTCTGGCAAGCCGGGTTGCTGGCACAAGCGGCGGGTGGCCTGGCGATACTGCCCATGGCGGAGCGGTTGAACATCGGTTTGGACGCTCGCATCATCCAGGCGCAAGACCGCAGCCTGTTGAGTGAAGAGGCCTCGTTTGGCCTGCTGGCGCTGGACGAATCACTCGACGACGAGACCGGCATTGTGCCCAGCCTGGCTGAGCGACTCGGCCTGTGGCTGGATCTGCGCGAGCTCACACTGCGTGACCCGATTGCGACCGAATTTGAACCCGAGGATGTGGCGCATGCGCGTGCCCATTGGTCCGAGGTGGCCTTGAGTGACGAGCAGCTGCAGGTGTTGTGTCAGACAGCGCTGGTGTTGGGCGTGGATTCGCTGCGTGCCCCGCTGATGGCAGCCCGGTTGGCACGCATCCTGGCAGCCTTGCAGCGCCGTTCGGCGGTTGAGGCGCACGATGTGTCGCGAGCCGCACGCTGGGTGCTGGCGCCGCGTGCCACCGTCATGCCTGCCGCAGAGGCAGAGCCCGAGGCTGCAGAGTCCCCCGAGCCACCCGATCACCCCGATGCCGAACAGCCGGATACACCGCCTGCAGGCGAGCAGTCGGCCGCCAACCTGACTTCGCCTCCACCCGACGAGATGCCGCCTCTGGAGGAGGTGGTGTTGCAGGCCGCATTGGCGGCCTTGCCCGACCAATTGCTCGATCGATTGAAGCTCAACAGCCAAGCGGTCCGCGGCCCTGGGTCACAAGGCCAGCAAGGTGCCTTGCGACACAGCAGGCATCGGGGACGTCCGCTCGCGCCACGGCCGGGCAAGCCGCACCAGGGCGCGCGTTTGCATGTGCTGGCCACCTTGCGGTCCGCGATCCCTCGCCAATCCTTGCGTGCGCCGCCGCAACACGGTGCACGTCTGGCCATTCGCGTCGAGGATTTCCATTGCCAGCGATTTGCGCAACACACCTCCACCTGTCTGATTTTTGCGGTCGATGCCTCCGGCTCGGCCGCGGTGCAGCGCCTGGCCGAGGCCAAGGGGGCGGTGGAGTTGTTGCTGCAGCAGTCGTATGCGCGTCGTGACCAGGTGTGTGTGTTGTCCTTCAGAGCGGGACAAGCGCAGGTATTGCTGCCCCCCACGCGATCGCTGGTGCGCGCCAAACGGGCGTTATCAGGGCTGCCCGCCGGCGGGGGGACACCGTTGGCCAGTGCGCTGCGTTTGGCGCTGGAGGTTGCGCAGCAACAGGTACGCTCAGGCGTGACCCCGGTGCTGGTGATGCTCAGCGATGGACGTGCCAACGTCAACCTGGCTGGCGTGGGCGGGCGCCAAGAGGCGCAACAGGATGCCCGGACGCTGGCGCAAGCCTGGGGGCAACATCGACTCACGGCCCTGTGGCTAGACACCTCGGCGCAACCGGATCCACTGGCACAGGAATGGGCCCGCTTGATGGCGGCACGGTACTTGCCCATGCCGTACGCGCCATCCGCACGCATGGCCGATGCGATGCGACTGGTGCTGAACGACACAGTCGCTTGAGCACGCGACATGCTCGACTTCCTCTACCCACCGTTGGACTGGCGTGACTGGCGTGATGACTGGCCGCTGGCCTCTTGCAGCCGCTTTGTGCAGGCGGGCGGTTTACGCTGGCATGTGCAGCAGCAGGGGCGCGGCCCCGTCATGGTGCTGCTGCACGGCACCGGAGCGTCCACCCACACCTGGCGTGACCTCATGCCGGTCTGGACACGCGAATTCACCGTGCTGAGTGTGGACTTGCCGGGCCATGCCTTCACGGGCATGGCCGATGCGGCGTTGATGACGCTGCCTGGCATGGCACAAGGCCTGCAAGCCTTGTTGCAGACCTTGGCCATCAAACCCGCGGTGTTGGTGGGCCACTCGGCGGGAGCGGCCGTGGCCGCCGAGATGGTGTTGCAAACCCGCGGCGCTGAAAAACCCTTGCTGGTGGCCTTGAATCCCGCGTGGTTGCCCATGCACGGGTGGGCCGGCTGGCTGTTTGCGCCGGCCGCCAAGCTGGTCACCCTCAACCCCTTGTCCGGTTGGTTGATGGCGAAACAAGTCATGCGAGGGGACTTGGTGCAGCGGGTGCTGCAGGGAACGGGGTCCAGGCTGTCGGCCGGCAGCGTGGCCTTATACAAGCGCTTGTTCAGCCAGCCGGTGCACGTGCGCGGTGTGTTGACGATGATGGAGCGTTGGGACTTGCCGGCCTGGAGTCCGCACCTGGCCCAGCTGGATTCGCCGGTGCTCATCCTGTGTGGCGAGGAAGACCGCACCATTGACCCTCTGTCCACCCGGCCTTTGTCGCAGCGGTTGGCACAGGCGCACCACGAACTGTTGCCGGGCCTGGGGCATCTGGCACACGAGGAGGCACCAGGCCAAGTGGCTCAACGGGTGTCCGCCTGGGTCACGGCAGCACACGGGGAAAAGGACCATTCAGCGCGATGACCGCATGGTTCAGCAAACCCGCCACACTCACCCACAACAGGTAGGGCAACAGCAACCAGGCGGCCAGGTTGGAGTCGCGCCGCAACGCCATCATCAGCGCGGCAATGGAGGCCCACAGGAGCACCCACTCCATCAACGCCCAGTCCGGGCGTTGTAGCTTGAAGAACAGCAAACTCCAGCCCACGTTGCACGCGCCATTGACCGCCCACAGCACCAGCGCCTGACGCCGACGTCCTGCATCCGGGGTGACGCGCCACGCCCACCAACCGCTGATGGCCATGAGAGAAAAAAGGGTGGTCCAGATGGGGCCGAAGGCCCAGTCCGGGGGCTTCCAGGGTGGTTGCTGCAGGGTTTGGTACCAGGGGCCCAAATCTGTGACTGCGCCGCCCAGGCCGGCAGTGCCAAAGCTCAGCACAAAGGCCAGGGCAAGACCACGCCAGGACTTCATGAGGTGCGCGCGAAACCCAGCAGATGCCCCAGGTCTTTGAAGAAGATGCGCACATGCGCCATGGGTTTTTTGCGGACCAGCACTTTGTTCATGTAGGACTCGAAAGTCAGTTGTTGCACGTCTTTGTCTTCGCAGATTTTGACAAATTTTTCGCGCCGCTTGTCGCTGCTGTACCAGAAGTACTGCATGATGCCCAGCACCCAGAACACACGACCGTGCTCCTTCATGAATTGCTTGCGTGGCGCTTTGAGGGCCGAGACAGCCCCGGTGTGCAGAAACTGGTGTGCCGCTTCGGCCGTCATGCGCCCGCAGGCCATGGCGTAGTAAATGCCCTCACCGGAGGAGGGCGCCACCACCCCGGCGGCATCGCCGCAAAGCATGACGTTCTTGCCGTTGTCCCAGCGCGGCAAGGGCTTGAGCGGAATGGGAGCACCTTCTTTGCGCAGAGTCGGGGCGTCTTTCAGGTCGGCGGTTTCGCGCAGGCGTTCCACAGCGCTTCGCAGCGAAAACCCTTTGTCTGCGCTGCCAGTACCCACGCTCATGGTGTCACCGTGCGGAAACACCCAGCCATAAAAGTCGGGCGACAGTGTGCCCCGGTAGTAGACGTCGCATCGCTCGGCATCGTGTTGCGCGGAGGGCGGTGGTGCGGCAATGATTTCGTGATAAGCGAACACATACCGCGTGCGGTCTGCCCCCTCCACGCATTGGCGTGCCACTTCAGAACGGGCGCCATCTGCACCGATCACCAGTCGTGCACGCACACTGCTGCTCACCGTTACTTGTTTGGCGAGGATGGATTCAAAGTGCACGCGGGCCATGCCGTCCGCTTCCTGGCTCACGCTCTCAAAGCGTCCACGCTGGCGAACCGCGCCGTGTTCGCGCGCACGCTCGCGCAGCCATTCGTCAAAGGAGTCGCGGTTGACCATGCCGACAAATCCATTGTCGATCGGGATGTCCACGCGGTTGTCGCTGGGGGAGATCATGCGCGCACAACGCACCTTGGCCACCAGGAGATGGTCAGGAATTTCAAAATCCTTGATCAGACGGGGCGGAATAGCGCCCCCGCAGGGCTTGATTCGGCCCCCTCGGTCCAGCAGCAAGACACGCCAGCCTGCCTTGGCCAGATCATCGGCCGCTGTGGCACCCGCGGGCCCGCCACCGATCACCACGGCGTCAAAGATTTCTTCTGTCATGATTGCTGTCCTTCTTGGGCCCACGACGGGGTATTCAGGCTTGGCACCGCAGACCGCGCCTGTGACTGACCGACTCGCAGTGCCCACCAGGCAGACCAGGTGAACAGCACCACTTCAAAAAAGAAAACGCAGGCATAGGCCAGTTCGTCCTGCTGGATCCACCAGCGGGCCAGATCACTGACGCCGGTTCCCACCAGTCCACCCAGGCCGAAGGCCATGGCTTGGGCTGCCCCCCACAAACCCATGCGGGTGCCCTCACGTTGAGCGGCTCCTTCACGGGCCAGTCGCATCATCGTGGTGATGGCTGCGATCGAGAACGCACCATTGGCAACACCCAACAGCCACACATTGGCGCGCAAGGGCCAAGACCCAGCCTGTTGCGCGGCCATGCAAAGCCCTCCCATGGCCAACGCCGAGACCAGGCAGCCACCGACCATCCAGGCCTGGACACTGCCCAGTCGACCTCTGACCCAACCGCTACCTGCCACTGCCACGCTGATCATGCCGACCAACACCGCACCGTGTTGCAACCCGGAGAGTTGCGTGGTCTCGCCAGGCGTCATGCGAAACACCGAGCCGGCGAAGGGCTCCAGAATCAGGTCCTGCGCGCTGTAGGCCAGCATGGAAAGAAACACGAAGACGGTGAAATGGCGCGCTTGCGGCTCACGCCAGACCTCACGCAGCGTGCGCGAAAAATCAGCCCGTGTTGGCGTGGGTTGTTGAGCCTGTTGCAGTGTGAGGGCGGGGCTGCCTTCTAGCCTCCAGAGGCTGAGGGAACTCAGGGCCAAGGCCAGCACGGAGACGCAGGTGGTCACCCACACCAATCGCTCGGGACTGAAGGGGTCCAACCACCGGCCTGCGGTCACCGCCGTCACTGCAAAGCCCAGAATCATCATCATCCACACGGTGGTCGCAGCAGGCGCTCGCAGGGCATCCGGCACGCGTTTGGACATGAGAACCAGCAGCGAGGTGCCACACGAACTCACGCCAAGACCGATCATGGAAAAAGCCACGATGGCCATGGCAATGCCCATCCACCGGTCGTGCGCCATCCAGGTTGTGGCGAGCGCGGCCAGGCAGCCGCCGATGGCCAGCACGGTCATGCCGCCCAGCATCCAGGGGGTGCAGCGTCCTCCTCTGTCGGCGCCGAATCCCAAACGCGGTCTGACGATTTGCACCGCGTAATGCCAGCCCACCAACAAGCCCGGAAGCAGGGCGGGCAGTGCCAACTCCACCACCATGACCCGGTTCAGGGTGGAGGTTGTCATCACCACCACGGATCCCAGGCAGGCCTGTATCAACCCCAATCGGAAGATTTGTAGCCAGCCAAACGCTGCGTGTGTCTTCATGGCGTGCCTCCATGACCCAGGCGCAATGCCCAGGCACTGACCATCATGCCGCTGACAAATAACGGGACGCCTGCCGCACTCAGCATCAACGCCTTGCCCACCGGGTCTTTCGTGAATCGGTGCATCAAGGGCAGTTGAGCCAGCAGCAGTGCCGTGACGGCCAGCGCATGCCACGGGGCTTGCCACATGAGCAGCAACACCACCACCACGGCTTGCGGCGCGAGCATCATCAGGCAGGCGGTACGCGCCGCACCTGACACCCCCAGGCGGACGGGCAACGAACCCACCCCCATGCGTTGGTCGCCCTCGATCGACTTGAAGTCGTTCAAGGTCATGATGCCGTGGGCACCAAAGCTGAACAACAGCGCCAGGACAATCGAGCGTCCTTGCGGCAAGACGTCGCCCAATACCACTGCAGCACCCGTCAACCACGCCAGTCCCTCATAACTGAGCGCGCAGGCGGCGTTGCCCCACCAGCCGTTTTGCTTCAGGCGGAAAGGGGGAGCACTGTAGGCCCATGCCAACACCAAGCCCAGGCCCGCAGCCGCAAATCCCCACGGACTCAAGTACCAGGCCCACAACAGGGACAAGCCGGTCCAGAAAATGGCGATGTACAGACCCCACTGCCCTGGGATGCGTCCTGAGGGAATGGGGCGATGGGGTTCGTTGATGGCATCGACGTGCCGGTCAAACCAGTCGTTGACAGCCTGGCTGCTGGCGCACACCAGCGGTCCCGCCAGGACCAAGCCCAGCAAGATGGCCAGCCATTGTTCCTGGAAGGATCGGCCTGATGCCACGACACCGCAGGCGAACGCCCACATCGGCGGAAACCAGGTGATGGGCTTGAGTAATTCGGCGACCGAGGACAATGCAGGTCTTGTCATGACGACATTTTGTCGCGACAAGAAAAGATGTCAACTGAAATTTACATTTCAGTGATCTTTATCGGTGGCCAGGCCGAAGCGGCGCAGTTTGACGTACAGGCTCTGGCGTGAGAGCCCAAGCATTTCAGCGGCCGATGCCCGGTTGTTTCGGGTCAGGTCCAGGGCTGCGAGGATACACATGCGCTCGATCATCTCGTTGGTTTCGCCCACGATGTCCTTCATGGGCATGCGTCCAACGAGCTGCGCCAACTGTGCCACCGAATCGGCCATGCCAGCGGCTTTGGCCGGTGTGTTGACCTGTCGAAGCCGCTGGCTGTCATGGACATACAGCATCCAGTTGGCTTGAGGGTCTGACAGGGTGAGGGCGGTGATCTCGACCGCCAGGTTCAGGCCTGAGAAGGTTTTGAGTTCGGTGGCGAAATTGCGGACAACCCCCAGTTGGCGCACATTGGTCTGCAACACGCCCCAATCGACCGAACCCCGTTCGAGCCAGCGTTCCAGGGGTTGACCCTGCAGTTGTGCGAGCGAAATCGCCCCGATCTGCGACAGGAACTCGGCGTTGGCCGACAGAATGAGGCCTTGCCGATCCGCCAAGATCCACCCGTCCGGGGCCCGCTCCAGCGCCTCTTGCATCCAGGCACGGTCGGATGCCGGGGCGTCCAGGTGGGGGGGGCTGTCTTGTCCCAGGCAGCGCAGCAGCACTTGGGCGCCCTGGTCGCTGGGAAAAGCCTTGGCCGAGAGGGTGACGTCCTGGTCGTGATCCAGCAGCCGGGCGCGCCCCATTTCAACGCGGCCCGTCGCCTGCGCCATGCGCAGCAAGGAGAGAACCTCGTCGTGCGAAGCGGCCTCGAAGCATTCCAGCACGTCTCGGTCTTGAATGCGCTTGGCCCCATGGCTGAGCAGGGCTTGTGCCGCTGGATTGACTTCGATCACCCGCTGGGTGGCACCTTCCACCGTGAACGCGGGCTCGGAGGCTGTTTCAAACAGGATGCGCGACTTGCCTTCCATGTGGCGCAGACGTTGGTAGTCACGCTCGAGTTTTTGCTGCGATTCAATCAGACGCTGCTGCAGCGATGCGACCGCCTCCATCCCGCGCCCCAGCGCCAGCAACAGCGTGTCGTTGATGTGCAGGACGGTGTATTCGAGCGGGATTTCCCGACCTTGCGGCGAGGGGTGATTGACCTGACGCCAGCGGCCCCGCTGACCGTTGGAAGGGGTCGCCAGCATGTCCGCAATCTTGACGCGGCTCTCCGAGGTGACAGTCTCAGCCCAGGCTCGACCGATCCAGTCCGAACATCCCAGCACGGCAAGTTCATCCCACCCCACCGAGACCGATTGAATTTCGCCCTGGTGCGTGATGACCAGGGCAATGTCGGAGGCCACACCGATCAATTGAGCCAGTTTGTCTGCAGATAGGGGCGGAAGTTTCATGAAGGACAACACGGGCTCATGACCAACTGACTTGACATTGTGGTGTTTGGCTAGATGGAACTATATATCAAGGACAGAAGGAACTATCGTCAATTCAGATGACTTTAGCGTTCTTTTTGTATCACGAAGTGGACACATCATGGGGTTCGCCATCACGCACTGCGGCGCACCGGATGGGTCTGAGACACCCGATCCCAGGCATCCCGGCTGGCCTGGTCGGCATGACCCGCCAACCAGTCGGCCCCCAGATCGTCCACCAGTTCGGGTTGGGCCAACACCAGCGGTCCGCCCAGCATGATCAGCAGGCTGGGGTTTAGGCTGCGTTCTCGCAGCGCCCGTATGAGTCGCCGGGTGTGTGGCAGTCGTCGGTCCGTGCAGATGGAGAGTCCGACCAGGTGCACCTGGCTGGAGGCAATCCGATCAATCAGGTCGTCTTCCTGCATGCCCCAGGTGTTGTGAACATTCCAGCCATCACGCTTGAAAAACGACTGCAGCATGAGCACGCCCAGGCTGTGTTGATCGTTGAATTCATTCAGCAGCATCACCTCGTACTGGTGGGTGCCCGTCAGCGGTGTCGCACTGCGCAGAAATCGCGCTTCCCAGTTGCGCACAATATCTTGCAAACGGCCTGTGGCCATGGTCAGACTGGCAAAGTCCAGATGGTCTGAAATCCACCATTGCCCCAGCAGGCGAGCCGTGCCGGCAATGGCCTCGAGATACACGCGCTCCAGGGCCCATCCTTGCGAGATCAGTTCTTCCAGCTCGTTTTCGATGGCATGTGCATTGAGCACGCTGGCCTGGGCCAGACGGGTCATGTCTGCATCGGAGAGCACCTGTTGCTGGCCGGTGCCCGGGGCGGACGCCAGGCGCTTGCTCACCAGGCGAGGGATCACGATCTGTTGCAGGGCACGCTGCAAAGGCAACCGTGCACTCGTCGCATCCGACGATTGCTCTGACATGCAGGTCCCCTTTGAGAGTTACGCCAATTGCTGCGTCAAAGCAATGCACGCAGCAAACCTGGCCCATCAGAACAGCGCCAAAACCCCAGGGTCTTGTTGCGGTCGCGAAGTGCCTGGACAGAGTGTCTTGAATTTTTGATCAAAAGAGATTCGGGAAAACCCTATATTTGTAAATCATTTAGTACGTCAATTTAAGTTGACACTATGCCGCCAGTTGACTACAGTGGGCCGGTCACCAATGCCAAAAGGGTATGCATGTCGCAATCAGGTCCTCAGGTGCTCACGCCGCCAGCAGGCTTGTACACGCCCGAGCAACGCGCTCGTCGGGATGCCACGGCCTGGACCTGGGTTCAGGGCGTGCTCGCGCCATTGCAATTTCTGGTGTGCCTGATCAGTGCCGGCCTGGTGGTGCGGTGTCTGCTGACCGGTGAGGGCGAGACGCTGGCCCTGTGGTCGGTGATGGCCAAAACTGCGCTGCTGTACCTCATCATGGTCACGGGGTGTATCTGGGAAAAAGTGGTGTTTGGTCAGTACCTCTTTGCCCCGGCGTTTTTCTGGGAAGACGTCTTCAGCATGCTGGTGCTGGCGCTTCACGCGCTGTACCTCGTGGCCTGGGTGCAAGACAGTCTGGAGGTTCGTGCACTGCTGTTTCTGGCGCTGGCCGCCTACGCAGCCTATGGCGTCAATGCCGCGCAGTTCCTCTTGAAATTGAAAGCAGCCCGGCAGCAGGCCACGGCGCACGATGACGCGGCCAGTGCTTCTGGCTTGTTGCAACCAGGAGATGGCGCATGAGCACCGTCATTCCGCTGCATCCCGTCAACGCGTTGGGCGACTGCGGTGACCTGGACTTGCAAACTGAAAGAGGACAACGGGCCGTGTTTTGCGGGTTGACCGGCATCATCTGGTTGCACCGCAAAATTCAGGACGCTTTCTTTCTGGTGGTGGGCTCGCGCACCTGCGCACACCTGATTCAATCCGCAGCGGGTGTGATGATTTTTGCCGAGCCTCGCTTTGGCACCGCCATCATCGACGAGCGCGACCTGGCCGGTCTGGCGGATGCGAACGATGAGCTCGATCGCGTGGTGTCCGAGCTGCTGAGCCGGCGTCAAGACATCAAGCTGCTCTTTCTGGTGGGTTCTTGTCCTTCCGAGGTCATCAAGCTCGACCTCTCACGTGCTGCACAACGCCTGACACGTATTCACCACCCAGCGGTTCGTGTCTTGAATTATTCCGGCAGCGGTATCGAGACCACGTTCACCCAGGGCGAGGACGCCTGTCTGGCGTCCCTGGTGCCCGAGCTTCCGACTCAGAGCGACACGCGCCAGCGGCTCATGGTGGTGGGCAGCTTGGCGGATGTGGTGGAGGACCAGATGCGCGGGCTCTTCAAGGCCATGGGCATCGACGAGGTGGATTTCTTCCCGCCTCGGCGCAGCACCGAGTTGCCCGCGGTCGGACCTGGCACCCGTTTCCTGCTGGCTCAGCCCTTTTTGGCCGACACCACCCGCGCGCTGCAGGCCCGCGGTGCCGAGCATATGCCGGCGCTCTTTCCGCTTGGCGTCGAGGGCACGACCCAGTGGCTGCAAGCTGCGGCCACCGCCTGGGGCATACCGTCGCAACGGGTGCTCGAGGCCACCCAGGCTCCGCGCCAACGTGCCGAGCAGGCCTTGTCGCGCCATCGTGGGCTGTTGAGTGAACGCAGTGTCTTTTTCTTTCCCGATTCACAACTGGAAGTGCCGCTGGCACGCTTTCTCCATCGCGAATTGGGCATGCGGTTGACGGAAGTGGGTACCCCGTATCTGCACCGTCAGCACCTGGCCCCCGAGCTGGCTCTGTTGCCGGCAGGCACGCGGGTCACCGAGGGGCAGCATGTAGACCCGCAACTCGACCGCTGCAAGCAAGCCGCGCCCGACCTGGTGGTGTGCGGCCTGGGCCTGGCCAATCCGCTAGAGGCCGAAGGATTCACCACCAAATGGGCCATCGAACTCGTGTTCACGCCCATCCAGGGATACGAGCAAGCGGGCGATCTGGCTGGCTTGTTCAGTCGTCCGCTCAACCGCCGACTCAAGTTGGTGGCCTAGGAGACACGGCATGCAATTGACCCTCTGGACGTACGAAGGCCCTCCTCACATCGGTGCGATGCGGATTGCCACCGCCATGAAGGATGTGCATTACGTCTTGCATGCACCGCAGGGGGATACGTACGCAGATTTGCTGTTCACGATGATCGAGCGGCTGCCGCGCCGTCCACCCGTCACCTACACCACCTTCCAGGCCCGTGACCTGGGGGGCGATACCGCACAGCTGTTCCAGAACGCAGTCAGCGAGGCATTCGAGCGCTATCAACCCAATGCTGTCCTGGTGGGCGCCTCCTGCACAGCCGAACTCATCCAGGACGATCCGGGTGGCCTGGCACAGGCACTTCACTTGCCGGTGCCCGTGGTGCCGCTGGATTTGCCGGCCTACCAGCGCAAGGAAAACTGGGGTGCCGCCGAAACCTTGTACCACCTCGTGCGACGCGTGGTGGCACCCACGCAACAACGCGTGGCACGTGATGGACGCGCTGCGCGCTGCAATATCCTGGGGCCCACCGCGCTGGGTTTTCGCCATCGCGATGACCTGCGCGAAATCACGGGCTTGCTGGAAGAGATGGGCATCGACATCAGCGTGGTGATGCCGTGGCAGGCCTCGGTGAGCGATCTTGCGCGACTGCCCGAGGCCGATTTCAATGTGGTGATGTACCCCGAAATCGCCATGACCACTGCACTCTGGCTGGAGCGCCAATGCAACCAGCCCTTCACCCGCTGCATTCCGATCGGCGTGGCCGGTACCCGCGATTTCATTCAGGAAGTGGCGACGCTGGCCGGCCTGGATGTGCCCGCACAACTCGCTCGGCATGATCACGCCAGCTGGTACGCGCGTTCGGTCGATTCCAACTACCTCACCGGCAAACGGGTCTTCGTGTTCGGTGACGCCACCCACGCGGTGGCCGCCGCTCGGGTGGCGGCGCGTGAAATGGGCTTTGAGGTGGTGGGCCTGGGCACCTACAGCCGTGAGTTTGCCCGTGAAGTGCGAGAGGCCGCCAAGCAATATGGCCTGGAGGCGTTGATCACCGACGACTACCTGGAGGTGGAGCGTCGCATCACCGAGCTGCAGCCCGAGTTGATTTTGGGCACGCAGATGGAGCGCCACATTGCCAAGCGGCACGGCATTCCGTGTGCGGTCATCTCCGCGCCGGTGCATGTTCAGGATTTCCCGGCGCGTTACGCCCCGCAAATGGGCTTTGAAGGTGCCAACGTGTTGTTCGACACGTGGGTGCACCCGCTCATGATGGGCCTGGAAGAACACTTGCTCGGCATGTTCCGCGAAGACTTCGAATTCCATGCCTCGGCGGCGCCTTCCCATCTGGGCAGTGCACGCCAGGAGGCTGCGGCCGTGACACCCAGCCGGACCCCGGCGCCTGAGCAAATTTCGATTGCAACCGCCTCAAGCAACACGCCAGGCCATTTAGCCGGCGGCTGGGCCCCAGAGGCCGAGAAAGAGTTGGGGAAAATCCCGTTCTTCGTGCGCGGCAAAGCGCGTCGCAATACCGAGCGCTATGCCCAGGAACGGGGCCTCTCGCTCATCACGGTGGAGACGCTTTACGATGCCAAAGCTCACTACAGCCGCTGAGCGCGCTCCAGCCCGACCCGCCATGCGGGTGGTGCTGCTGACGATGGATCACCACGTGTCCAGTGCGGCCGCGCGTGCAGCGTCGGGGTTGCGTCAGCAACTGCCTGGGTTGGTGTTCGCCACCCACACCGCAGCCGCCTGGCGCGATGACGAAGCAGCGCTCCAAGCGTGTCGTGAGGACATTGCCAAAGCCGATCTGGTGATCTGCACCATGCTGTTCATGGAGGACCATTTCCTGCCGGTGCTGGACGCCTTGCAGGCCCGTCGCATGCAGTGTGACGCGATGGTCTGCATCATGTCGGCGCCTCCGGTGATGCAGATGACCCGGATGGGCAAGTTCAGCATGGACGCGCAATCGGGCGGTTTGATGGGCTTGCTCAAGCGTTTGCGCCCCAGCCAGAAGGAATCCGACGGCAAGCAGGCCCCGAAGGCGACTGCCGGCGCCAAGCAAATGGCCATGTTGCGCCGCCTGCCCAAACTGCTGCGGTTCATCCCTGGCACGGCACAGGATGTGCGAGTGTTTTTCCTGGTGATGCAGTACTGGCTGGCGGGTTCGCAGGAGAACATGTCCAGCATGGTGCAATTGCTGGTGCAGCGCTATGCGGCGGGACCGCGCGAGAAGTTGCGTGCCCTGGCGCGCCCGGGGGATGTCCTGGAATATCCCGAGGTGGGGGTTTACCACCCCCGGATGAAGGGACGCATTGCTGATGACGCCCGCTTGTTGCCGGGTGCCAAAGACGAATCCAAACCCCGGGTGGGCTTGCTCTTGCTGCGCTCGTACCTCTTGGCTGGCAACGCGGGGCATTACGACGCGGCCATTGCCGCCTTGGAAGAAAAAGGCCTGCAGGTGATTCCCGCCTTTGCCAGTGGCCTGGACGCACGACCCGCGATCGAACAATTTTTCCAAAGCCAGGGCCGCAGCCGCATTGATGCGCTGGTCTCGCTCACCGGCTTTTCCCTGGTGGGCGGACCGGCTTACAACGATGCCAGTGCCGCTGAAACCGTTCTGACGCAACTGGATGTGCCTTACCTGGCGGCGCATCCGGTGGAGTTCCAATCTCTGGACCAGTGGGGAGCGTCAAGCCGTGGCCTGCTGCCTGTCGAAAACACCATCATGGTGGCCATTCCTGAGCTCGATGGCTCCACTGGCCCCATGGTGTTCGGCGGCCGTGCAGGTGCTGAAGGCACCACCTGCCACGGGTGTGAGCGCGCTTGTACCTTCTCGGCAGCCCAGCAAGCACAGGATATGTTCACTTGCGCTGAACGCACCGCCATGCTGGCCTCACGTGTAGAGCGCCTGGTCAGCTTGCGCCGTAAAAAGCAGGCCGAGCGCAAGCTGGCCGTGGTCGTGTTCAACTTCCCGCCCAACGCCGGCGCGGTGGGCACCGCCGCGTACCTGTCAGTGTTTGAGTCGCTGTTCAACACCCTCAAGTCACTCGCGGCTGAAGGCTACCAGGTGGAATTGCCCAGCAGCGTCGACGATTTGCGTGACCGGTTGCTGCACGGCAACGCCATGCAATACGGCATGCAGGCGAATGTGCATCACCGCATCCCAGCGTCGCAGCATGTGCAGCAAGAACGCTGGTTGCACGAGATCGAGGCGCAATGGGGGCCAGCTCCCGGCAAGCACCTGACGGACGGGCAGCACCTGATGGTGCTGGGGGTTCAGTTGGGACAAGTCTTGGTGGCCGTGCAGCCAGGCTTTGGGTATGAGGGCGACCCGATGCGCCTGCTGTTTGAATCCGGCTTTGCCCCGACCCACGCGTTCAGTGCCTTCTACCGCTATTTGCGCGAAGACTTCAAAGCCGATGCGGTGCTGCACTTTGGCACCCATGGGGCGCTCGAGTTCATGCCTGGCAAGCAAGCGGGCTTGTCCGGCAAGTGCTGGCCCGACCGTCTGATTGCCGACTTACCCAATGTCTATCTGTACGCGTCCAACAACCCGTCAGAAGGCGCACTCGCCAAGCGCCGCTCCGCTGCCACGCTGGTGAGTTACCTGACACCCACGGTCAGCGAATCGGGTCTGTACAAAGAATTGCTGGACATCAAGCAGACGCTGGACCGCTGGCGGCAAATGGAGCAGGCCACGTCTGAAGAGCGCCAACTCCTGGTTGAGTTGCTGCATCAGCAAGCCCTGACCTTGTCGCTGAAGGTGCCTGACAGCCCCAATGCCAACCAGGACTGGATTCAGAACCTGCAAGAACAGTTGCTCGAGATCGAATACACATTGATCCCAGAGGGCATGCACGTGGTAGGTCAACTCCCCACGCCCGCGCAGCGCCTGGCCACGCTCAAGGCCATGGCCAAGGCGATGTCGCTCGAGCAGGACCCTGTGCTGGAGCAACTGGTGCACGGGGCCAGTGAGGTCGAGCTGCGCAAGAGCCTCCTCCAGTTACCCGAGAGCCAGCAGACATCCCTGAAGAAACTGATCGAGACCCATCGCTTGCTCCAGGAAGACCACGAAACGCGCGGCCTGTTGCGCGCACTCGACGGCCGTTACACACCGCCCGCGCCCGCCGGCGATTTGATGCGCATGCCCGAGGTCTTGCCCACCGGACGCAACCTGCACGGCCTGGATCCTTTCCGGTTGCCGACCACGTTTGCGGTGATGGAGGGCCGCCGGCAGGCTGACCGTTTGCTGCAGCGCTATGCCGACGACGGCAGTGGCTACCCCGAAACCGTGGCCATGGTGCTGTGGGGAACCGACAACCTCAAGTCCGAAGGCGGCCCCATGGCGCAGGCCATGGCCTTGATGGGCATGCAGCCACGCTTTGACACTTACGGACGATTGGCCGGTGCCAGCCTGGTTCCCCTGGCCGAGTTGGGTCGTCCGCGCATCGATGTGGTGATCACCCTGTCGGGCATTTTCAGGGACTTGCTGCCTCTGCAAATCCGCATGTTGGCTGAGGCCAGTTACTTGGCAGCCTCGGCCGACGAGCCTGAGGACATGAATTTTGTGCGCAAGCACGCGCTGGCCTTCATGGCCGAGCATGGGGGCACCCTGGAAACCGCCTCCTTGCGCGTCTTCGGCAATGCTGAAGGGGCCTATGGGGCCAACGTGAACCACCTGGTCGACAGCAGTTGCTGGGAAAGCGAAGACGAGCTGGGCAACGCCTTCACCCAGCGCAAGGGCTTTGCCTACGGTCGCGAAGGGCGGCCCGTGCGGAACAACGCCGTGCTGCAAAGCACGCTGGCCAGCGTTTCCCTGACCTATCAGAACCTCGATTCGGTGGAGTTGGGCATCACCAGCATCGACACCTATTTCGACACCCTGGGTGGTATCAGCCGGGCCGTGCTGCAGGCCAAGCATCAGCAAGATGGCAATGCCGCCGTGGCGCCACCGGTGTACATCGGGGACCAGACGCAAGGTGCGGGGGTGGTTCGCAGCCTCAATGAACAAGTGGCGCTGGAAACCCGCACCCGCATGCTCAACCCCAAATGGCATGAAAGCATGCTGCAGCATGGCTACGAAGGGGTGCGGCAGATCGAGGCGCATCTCACCAACACCATGGGCTGGTCGGCCACCACCGGTCAGGTGCAACCCTGGGTGTACCAGCAATTGGCACAGACCTTCATGCTGGACCCCGTGATGCGAGAAAGGCTGGCCAAACTGAACCCAACCGCGTCAGCCAAGGTGGCGCATCGTCTGCTCGAAGCCTCGCGCAGACAGTACTGGAAACCCGACGCCGAAACCCTCAACGCTTTGTTGCAGGCCGGTGAAGAACTGGAAGATCGCCTGGAAGGCGTTCAACAAGGAGTGCTCGCATGATAGAAACAACCGCCGTTCCTGTGTCCCAAATTGGACGTCTGCCCCGCGGCGCCGATGGCGAAGGCAGTGTGCAGGTACAGATGGACCCGAGCGTGAAGATCGGGACGGCCAAGGTCTTTGCGGTCTACGGCAAAGGAGGTATCGGCAAAAGCACCACCTCCTCCAACCTGTCGGTGGCGTTCAGCAAGATGGGCAAGCGGGTGCTGCAAATTGGTTGCGACCCCAAACACGACTCGACCTTCACGCTGACCAAGAAGCTCATGCCCACCGTCATCGACGCGCTCGAGACCGTGGACTTTCACGCCGAGGAATTGCGTGTCGAGGACTTTGTCTACCGGGGTTACAACGGCGTGATGTGCGTCGAGGCCGGTGGGCCGCCCGCGGGCACCGGCTGTGGTGGCTACGTGGTGGGCCAGACGGTCAAATTGCTGAAGGAACATCACCTGCTGGAAGACACCGATGTCGTGATTTTCGATGTGCTCGGCGATGTGGTGTGCGGTGGCTTTGCCGCCCCCCTGCAACACGCCGATCGGGCGCTGATCGTCACGGCCAACGATTTCGACTCGATCTTCGCCATGAACCGCATCGTGCAGGCGATCGGTGCCAAATCAAAAAACTACAACGTTCGTCTGGGCGGTGTGATCGCGAACCGCAGCGATGCGACCGACCAGATCGACAAGTTCAATGCGGTGGTGGGGCTCAAGACCATGGCGCATTTCCCTCACCTGGACGAAATTCGCCGCAGCCGCCTCACCAAGTCCACGCTCTTCGAACTGGAGCCGACCCCGGCGGTTCAGGCCGTGCAAAACGAATACATGCGATTGGCCGCTGCCTTGTGGCTGGGCTCGGACCCCTTGCCCGCCGTGCCGATGAAAGACCGTGACATTTTTGATTTACTGGGGTTTGATTGATGCAACACGCCAGCTACCTAGAACGTCGTGGCCAGATCGAGGCCTACTTTGACCGCACCGCCGCCAAGGCGTGGGAGCGTCTGACCTCCGACGCGCCGGTGGGACGCATCCGGGCCACCGTACGGGCCGGGCGTGATCAAATGCGAAGCACCCTGCTGTCATGGTTACCCGCGGACATGTCGGGGCAGCGACTGCTGGATGCCGGTTGCGGCACTGGTGCGCTGGCTGCTGAGGCTGCCAGCCGTGGAGCCCATGTGGTCGCCATCGACCTGTCACCTACGCTGGTTCAGCTGGCACGAGAGCGGTGGGAGGACGATCCTGTGTCCCAGCGTGTCACGGGCAGCATCGAGTTTCTCAGCGGCGACATGCTGGATGCGGCGCTGGGTCACTTTGATCACATGGTGGCCATGGATTCGCTGATCCACTACGACCTGCCCGATCTGGTACGGGCTCTGGACACGCTCTCCAGCCGTTGTGAGCAAACCATGGCCTTTACCTTTGCGCCGCACTCGGCGCTGCTGTCGGCCATGCACCGTGTGGGGCGCTGGTTTCCGCGCAGCGATCGGTCGCCTTCCCTGGCACCCATGCGGCAGGACGAGTTGCACCGACAACTGAGCAACACACTGGGTACGCAGGGTTGGCTGGAGGGTGAAAGCCAGCGCGTGGCCAGTGGCTTTTACACCTCTCAGGCCTGGCAGTGGAGACGTGCATGCGCCTGAGCTTGAAACCACCCGCTTGGATGATGGCACTGGCGATGCGCTACGTGCCCTTCGCCGATGCGGTCTCGCATGACTTGCCGCTGGGGCGGCTCTTGCGTTTGTCGTTGTTTCAAGCGGCCATTGGCATCACGCTGGCCTTGCTGGTGGGGACCCTCAACCGGGTCATGATTGTGGAACTCGGGGTGCCCGCCTGGTGGGTGGCCTTGTCGGTGGCGCTGCCCTTGGTCTTTGCGCCCTGGCGCGCGCTCATTGGATACCGCAGCGACACCCATCCATCGCCTTTGGGGTTGCGGCGGTTGCCGTATCTTTGGGCTGGCGGCTTGCTGATGTTTGGTGGCCTGGCCATCATGCCGTTTGCCCTGCTGGCGCTGGCCGAGCCGCGTGAGGGATATCTGTGGACCGCTCGCATCGGCGCTGCACTGGCGTTCTTGCTGGTGGGGGCAGGTATCCAGATGACGCAGACCTCGGGCCTCGCATTGGCCAGCGATGTGGCATCGGAAGACAAGCGCCCGCGTGTGGTCGCCTTGCTCTACGCCATGCAGCTGTTGGGCATGGTGGTGGGCAGTGCCTGCCTCGGGTGGTTGCTGAAGGACTTTTCTCCGGTACGGCTTATCCAGGTGGTGCAGTCGAGCGCCGTGGTGGTCGTGGTGCTGTGCCTGGTGTCGTTGTGGAAACAGGAAGCTCGCGGTCAACGCCGAGGGCGCCGTGATCCCGATGGTTTTGCCCAGAACTGGAAGCGGCTGATGGCCATTCCCAAGATGCGTCGCTTCTTGTGGACGGTGGGGTTGGGAACCTCGGCTTTCAGCATGCAGGACGTGTTGCTAGAGCCGTTCGGGGGCGAAGTCTTGTTGCTTGATGTGGGGCTGACCAGCTCGCTGACTGCGCTCAGCGCAGGCGGCTCACTGCTGGCATTTCTGTTGTCGGCCCGTCTGTTGTCCAAAGGCCTGGACGCCTGTCGTCTGGCCGCCATGGGCGCGTTGCTGGGATTGCCTGCCTTTGCCTGTGTGATTTTTTCTGCCCCGCTGGACTCCAGCGAATTGTTCCGACTGGGCAGTGGCCTGATCGGGTTTGCAGGTGGCTTGTTTTCGGTGGGCATGCTGATCACCGCCATGGAAATTCCCGAGAAGGAGCTGACCGGTATGGTGCTGGGCGCCTGGGGCGCTGTGCAAGCCACGGCGGCCGGGGTGTCCATGGCGCTGGGCGGCGTCTTGCGTGACGTGGTGACTTCACTGGCCACGTCAGGATGGTTCGGTGAGTCACTGAACTCGCCTGCCACCGGCTACAGCTTTGTCTTTCATCTTGAAATCTATTTTTTGTTTGTGGTCTTGATTGCGCTCGGTCCTCTGGTTCGACGCCGTCACAGCTCACGATCGGCAATGCAGCCACTGGGTCTGGCTGAGTTGCCGGGATAACGTTTGACCCCCGTCCCACTGTAAGGAGACCTCCTATGGAAACCGGTGCAATCACTCAGTACATTGATGTGGCCCAGATTGTTTTGTATATGTTCTGGGCGTTTTTTGCTGGCCTGATTTATTACCTCGCGCGCGAAAACCATCGCGAGGGCTACCCGATGGACTCGGGCCGCGAAAACGGTCCGACGATCACGGGCTGGCCCGTGCCTGAGCCCAAAACCTTCAAGATGGCCGATGGCCATGAGATCCTGGCGCCGGACGTGAACCGACCGGATGGCACCTACCACGCCCAGCCCGCCTGGGGTTGGAATGGAGCCCCGCTGGATCCGGTGGGCAATCCCTTGCTGGCTGGCGTTGGGCCCGGTGCCTGGGCCCAACGTGCAGATGTACCGGACATGACCCATCATGGCGAGGTCAAGATCGTGCCTTTGCGTGTGGCCACTGATCACCGGATCTCGGCGCAGGACACCAACCCGATTGGCTTGCCCGTGATCGGTGGCGATGGTGATGTGGCCGGGCATGTGTGCGATGTGTGGGTGGACCGCGCCGAAGCGCTGCCCAGGTACCTCGAGGTATCGTTGCCGGATGGCCAACGCGTGCTGACGCCGACGCCCTTTGCCCGTATTCGCCGCACCGAAGTGGTGGTGAACGCCATTTTGTCGACGCAGTTCAGCGGTGTGCCACAACTCCGTCAGGCTGACCAGATCACCCTCCTCGAGGAAGAAAAAGTCGCGGCTTATTACGGTGCCGGCACCCTCTATGCCACACCGCATCGTCAGGAGCCCATATTTTGAGCCTCCAGCACGAGCATGAATTCGAGGCGGCACCGGGCTTGCCCGAGGCCTTGCCTGTGAACGAGCACATCCTCTGGCAAGGCGCTCCCAGCGCAAGCTTGCTGGCCGTGCACGCGTTGCACACCCGAAAGCTCGTCCTGTATTTTGCGGTGATGCTGTGCGTACAGGCCTTGTACCTGGCGGGCGAACCCGGCGCAGCCGTGTGGCCGTCAGTGCTATCCAGTGCGGCCCTGGCCTGTCTGTGTTTGATGTTGCTGGCGGGAGTGGCCTGGTATTCAGCGCGTACCACGCTGTACACCTTGACCAACCGACGCGTCGTGATGCGCATCGGCATGGTGCTCACCATCACCTTGAACCTGCCGCTCAAACAGTTGGAGTCAGCATCGGTTCGTCGGCTGAACAATGGGGCAGGGGAACTGGCCCTGGGACTCAAAGGGTCGGCGCCTGTGGGCTGGTTGCATTTGTGGCCCCATGTCAAAGCGTGGACCTTTGGTCGTCCTCAACCGGCTTTGCGTTGCTTGCCCAACATCCAGCAAGTGTCCGAACTCTTCATGCAGGCCTGGATGGCCGAGAACCCGCAAGTGCAGGTCCAGCGCGCAGAGGCGGTGGATCCGACCAACAGTTCCGTTTCTCATGGGCGTGTTCCCCTCCAGGCATCATGAACTCAAGACACGCTGACCATTCCATATCGACCAAGCCCATGTGGGTGTTGGCGGCATTGGTTGGCTGCTCGCTGGTGGCTATTGCATCGGCACAGTGGGCGGGTTGGACACGTGTGGGGCAAGATGCTCCCGTGGCTTGGTCACGAGCGCTGCATTTTCAAGACCACAGCAGTGGCGCAGTGCTGGTGATCGATGCCAACTCGGACCTGGAAATTGCCCGCTTTGAAGGTGAGCAGGGTTTTCTGCGCGGCAGTCTGCGCGCGCTGATTCGCGAGCGCAAGCGTCGCGACCTGGGGCCTGAGCAACCTTTCATCTTGCAGGGACACACCGATGGTCGTGTGTCGCTGCGCGATCCGACCACCCAGACCCGTATCCCGCTCGATTCTTTTGGCCCCAACCAACTGGCATTGTTTCAGCCCTTGTTGGGGGCCCCTGTTCTTACTTCCTCCCGCTCATCAGGAGTCACACCATGACCCCCTCCTCACTCGACTTTGACCATGTGGAATTGCTGATCGGTGCCGTTGAAAGTGCTGAAGACGCCAACGCCAAGGCCGTTCAAAGCACCGTATTGTCACCACGCTTTTACACCACCGATTTCGCCGCGTTGGACCGTCTCGACATGTCGCCCGTGCGCGCCGAGTGGGACGCCATGATGAAAGAGTATGAAGGCGACAACAACCACGACCATTTCCAGCGTGACAGCGCATTTGCCGAGGAAGTTCGCCAACTGATGCCACAACTCAGTCCCGAGCTGCGCCAGGAGTTTCTGGATTTTCTGATCAGCTCGCTGACCTCCGAGTTTTCTGGCTGCATTCTCTACAACGAGATCCGCAAGAATGTCACCAACCCGGACGTCAAACAGTTGATGACCTACATGGCCCGGGATGAATCGCGCCACGCTGGGTTCATCAACCAGTCGCTCAAGGACTTCAATCTGGGCATTGACCTGGGATCATTGAAAAAAACCAAGTCGTACACCTTCTTCAAGCCCAAGTACATCTACTACGCCACTTACTTGTCCGAAAAAATTGGCTATGCCCGGTACATCACCATCTTCCGCCAACTCGAGCGCCACCCCGACAAACGCTTCCATCCGATCTTCCGCTGGTTTGAGCGGTGGTGCAATGATGAGTTCCGGCATGGTGAATCGTTTGCACTGATGATGCGTGCCCATCCGCATCTGCTCCAGGGGCTGAACCTGCTGTGGATTCGCTTTTTTATTCTGGCGGTGTATGCCACGATGTTTGTGCGCGATCACACCCGTCCGCTGATGCACGAGGCCATGGGGCTGGATTCCACGCAATACGACTACGAGGTGTTTCGGATCACCTCGGACATCTCGCGCCAGGTGTTCCCTGTCGATGTGGATATCGACCATCCGGTGTTCCGCGCCTGCATGTCGCGCCTGGTGGAGATTGCGGTGGCAGACGCCAAGGCCAAACAGCAGGGCGGGCTGTGGGGGACCCTCAAGCACGGCTGGTGTGCCGTCCAGGCGGTGGCCACGTTCGCACGCCTCTTTTTTGTTCCGGTCAAGCATCGCACATTGCCGCAAGACATGCGCGTGCAACCCACGTGGTGAAGTTGCTAGGTGACACCCATGGATGACCTCCTCTCCCCAGTTGCGCTGGCCGTGCTGGTGGCCGTGACCAGCTGGTGGCTGGGCACGGGGGTGATTCTGTGGCTCGTTCGGCTGCCTCCGCGTCTGTTCAGAACCAGCATGAGTGGCGTGACGCTCTTGCTGCTCGTGAGCCTGGTGGGGACCACCTGGAGCATGCGACAACTCTCGGTGGCAGCGGATTATGTGGGGTTCATCAGTGTCATCCTCATGTGGAGCTGGCATGAAATGGCTTTTCTCTCCGGCTGGGTCACCGGACCCCGGCGCGTGCCCCAGGAGCCTGGTGCGAGAGGGTTGCGACGCTTCACCCTGGCGGTGCAGGCCCTGCTGTACCACGAGCTGGCCTTGCTGTTGAATTTTCTGGTGCTGTGCCTCATGCAGAGTGGCCAGCCCAACCATGTGGCGCTGTGCACATTTGCCTTGTTGTGGTGCATGCGACTGAGCGCCAAGCTTAACCTGTACTTCGGTGTGCCGCAGGTGGGTGAACAGTACTTGCCAGGGCATCTGGCGTACATGGCGAGTTACTTCCGCAAGTCCTCGGTGTCGGGCTGTTTTTACCTGACCATGACGCTCTCCAGCGGCACTTGGCTGTGGCTGGTTGTGCAAGCCCAGCGGGGTGCGGTGGAAGTCAGCACGGGCTGGGTGCTGCTCGCTTCGCTGTTGGGGCTGGCCATCATTGAGCATGTGCTCATGCTGTTTTCCTTGCCCCTGCAGCGTTTGTGGGGCTGGGCCATGCGTCATCGAGCGGTTGCACCTGTGGTGTCTGCCTCAAGTCTCCCAACCCCAGCGGACCGCCTATGAACGCATTTCGTGCCATGGATGAACGCGGTCAACTGGCCGTCGATGCGGGTCGCCGCCCGAAGGCGCTGGTGATTGGCAGCGGATTTGGTGGGCTGGCAGCAGCCATCCGGCTGAGTTGCAAGGGCTATGACGTCGAGGTGCTGGAGAAATTGGAGCAACCCGGTGGTCGCGCTCAGGTGCATCGCCAGGATGGCTTTACGTTTGATGCGGGCCCGACCATCATCACGGCACCCTTCCTGCTCGAGGAGTTGTGGGCGCTGTGTGGCCGACGGTTCAGTGATGATGTGGATTTGCGGCCGATGAACCCGTTTTACCGCATCCGCTTCGTGGACGGCACCCACTTTGACTACAGCGGTGACGAAGCCGCCATGTGCGAGCAAATTGCCAAATTTGATGTGGCTGATATTGACGGCTACAAGCGCTTGATGGAAGTGGCACAGCTGTGCAGAAAACTCGGGTTCGAGGACATGGGATCGATTGCGTTTGACCGCTTCACCGATCTGTTGGCCGCCTTGCCCTCGTTTGCACGCATGAAGGCGTGGCGCACCATCCATGACCTGGTGGCGCAATTCATCCAGCACCCCAAGTTGCGCGTGGTCATGAGCTTTCATCCGCTGTTGATTGGGGGCAATCCTTTTTCGGTCACTTCCGCGTACGCGCTGATTCACGCGTTGGAGCGCAACTGGGGGGTGCATTCGGCCATGGGTGGCACGGGTGCGATTGTGCAGGGGATGGTCAAGCTGCTGGCGCAGCGCCAGGTACCCGTTCGCTGCAACGCCCCTGTGACCCGCATCCGTGTGGAAGAGGGCCGTGCGCGCGGCGTTGAATTGACCAACGGCGAGTACCTGCCGGCCGATATTGTGGTGAGCAATGCAGATTCGGCCTGGACCTACCGTTACCTGGTGGACCAGCAGCATCGCAAGCACTGGACCAACCGCCGTATCGAGCGCGGTCGCTATTCGATGGGTCTTTTTGTCTGGTACTTCGGCACGCGGCGCACCTATCCCGATGTGCCGCACCACATGATGGTGCTGGGGCCACGCTACCGTGAATTGCTGACGGACATTTTCAAACGGCACAAACTGGCTGACGACTTCAGCCTGTACCTGCACCGGCCCACAGCCACCGATCCCTCGTTGGCGCCACCCGGGTGCGACACGTTTTACGCGCTTGCACCGGTTCCTCACCTCGACAGTGGAACCCAGTGGAACGAGGTGGCACCGCGGTACCGCGAGGCCGTTGCCAGCGTGCTCGAGGCCTCGGTGCTGCCCGGCTTGAGCGAGTCGGTGGTCACTTCCCGGGTGACGACGCCGCAGGATTTTCAGGATCGTCTGTGGTCGTACAAGGGGGCAGGCTTTGGCCTCGAACCGGTGCTGCTGCAAAGCGCGTGGTTTCGTCCACACAACCGAAGCGAAGATGTGGCGGGCCTGTACATGGTCGGTGCCAGCACACACCCTGGGGCTGGCGTTCCCGGCGTGTTGATGTCGGCCAAAGCGCTAGAAACGGTGATACCCCATGCCTCCACTTTCCGCTGAATACAACGCGCAGGACCTGCAGGCCTGTGTCGCCATGATGAAAGGCGGCTCCAAAACCTTTTTTGCGGCCAGCCGCCTGTTGCCGGTGCGTGTGCGGGCTGCGGCGATTGCGTTGTATGCGTTTTGTCGGGTGGCCGACGACTTGGTTGACCAGGGTGGCGATGCGCGGGCCAATGTGTCCATTCTGCGCCAGCGCCTTGATCTGATCTACGCCGGGACGCCAACGGACGCGGTAGAGGACCATGCGCTGGCGTTGGTGGTTCAACACCACCAGATGCCCCGTGTGTTCCTGGACGCTCTGGTCGAGGGTTTTGAGTGGGACACCCAGGCCCGCGGGTATGACACCCTTGAGCAATTGCACGATTACGCGGCCCGGGTGGCTGGCACGGTGGGGGCCATGATGTGTTGGATCATGGGGCGACAATCGAGTACGACGCTCGCGCGGGCTTGTGAACTGGGTGTTGCCATGCAACTCACCAACATTGCCCGCGACGTGGGCGAGGACGCCCGCAACGGGCGCGTGTACCTGCCGACCCGTTGGCTGACCGAGGCCGGCATCACGGTGGAACAGTTGTTGAGCCAAGCCGATGCAACGCCCAGCGTAAAGGCGGTGGTGGGTCGACTCTTGGATGAGGCGGATCGTTTGTACAAACGGTCCTATGCAGGCATTGCCGAATTGCCCGCTGACTGCCGAGCGGCCATCCTGGCAGCCGGTTTGATCTACGCGGAAATTGGGCACCAACTGCGCCGTGAGGGCCTGGACTCGGTGTCACGTCGCACGGTGGTGAGCACGCGACGCAAGTTGATGTTGCTGGTGAGCGCCTGGACGCAGGCGGGATGGATTTATGTGGACCCCAAGCCCCAACCCCCCCTGCAGGCCATTGAGTTCTTGACGCGTCCGGTCAAACTTCACGAGCAGGATGCATGGGGGGTCTCGAATTTCCCCAACCGTGCGGTGCCGCAGCGCATCGAATGGGTGCTGGGCCTGTTTGAGCGTCTGGAGAATGAGCGTCGGGGTAAGAAACCCGCCGCGCAAACCAGCTGAAAACGCTCACTTCTTGTTGCGGGGCCTGTTCATCCAGTTGGCGATCATGAAGACGCAAAACACGATGTACATGATGACGAAAATGGTGCTCAGTTCCATGAAGGCTCCTTGAAAACTTGGGATAGACAACAGTTTATTTCACACGCGATTGCGGATCGCGTCAAACGCAGGGTTTTTCGGGGATTGAAGCAAGGGCAGCATGACGGCCCAGGCAGCCACCAAGAGCCCGATTTCCAGCAAGTACACCCCGCTGTAACCACTCAAGGCGCCCCAGCCTTGGGCCAACACGTCACGCAACACACCGCCCAGTGACATTGCCACGCCAGCAGCAGTGGCCTGCACTGCACCCCAGGCGCCTAACGCCAATCCGGTTTGCTCAGGCGGAGCATGGTTCATGGTGGAGGTCAACGTGCCGTGACTGAACAAGCCGGCTCCCAAACCAATCAGGAAGGTCCCCAGCCCAAACACCCAGGCGGACTCCAGGGGGGCCGCCAGTATGACCGCCATGAAGGCGGGCAACCCCACCAGCACACCCAGTTGGGCCATTTTGAAGGGGTCCATGCCACGACTCAGCACATACGAGGCCCAACTGAAACCCACCAGGCTGCCCAAGGACAGGGTGGCGGTGAGTTTCGTTGTGGCCGAGACGCTGAGTTGCAAGATTTCGCCGCCATACGGCTCCAGCAAGACGTCTTCCATGGTGAAGGCCATGGTGCCCAAGGCCACCACCAGCAAACGGCGCATCGCTTGTGGCCCCTGGCTGAAGGCCTGCCAGGACTCGGCAAAACTGCCTTCGCTGCCCTGACCGGGCTTGCGCTGCCGACTTCGAGGCTCCTGTTTCCACAGGGCCACCACATTCAAGACCATGGTGGTCAGGGCTGCACCCTGAATCACCTGCACCAGCCGTCCGGGGCTGTAATGGCTGAGCAAGTCGCCAAACACCATGGCACTGCAAATCATGCCCACCAGCAACATCACATACATCAAGCCAACGACTTTGGGTTGGGTCTCGACCGGGGCCAGATCGGTGGCCAGTGCCAGGCCCACGGTTTGGGTGGTGTGCAGGCCTGCTCCCACCAGCAAGAAGGCTACTGCAGCCCCCAACTGCCCAATCCAGGCTGGTGCCTCGCCGGACTGTCCTGCGCCGGCCAACACCAGCAGCGCAAAGGGCATGATCGAGAAGCCGCCAAATTGCATCAAGGTCCCCATCCAGATGTAGGGCACACGACGCCAACCCAGCTCGGAGCGGTGGTTGTCCGAGCGAAAACCGATGAGTGCGCGCAATGGCGCAAATAACAAGGGCAAGGCCACCATGGTCGACACCAGGGTGGCGGGCACCTTCATCTCCACGATCATCACCCGGTTGAGCGTGCCCACCAACAACACCAGGGCCATGCCCACCGAGACTTGGAACAAGGACAGACGCAACAACCGCGACAACGGCAGGTCGGGTGAGGCTGCATCAGCAAAAGGGAGAAACCGTGTGCCCAGGCTGGACCAGGACAGAACGATTTTCTGAGAGATTCGTTTCATGGGAAAAAGGATCGGAATCTTGCGATTCCGATCCTCTCAATCCACCAACTACTTTTTCCCTGCATCTGCAGGAGCAGCGGCGACAGCTTTGTTGCCGCCATTCAGGAATGCCTTGACCCAGGTCGTGTTGGACACGATGG
>JACCDJ011817790.1_pt1 | contig 27527 bp, 26 predicted proteins | sample 7444481 | NCBI WGS metagenome assembly JACCDJ01 (sample SAMN15323435, study PRJNA562643) | freshwater metagenome | isolation source: river surface water | place: USA:Blue River Watershed | collected 2017-08-15 | reverse complement strand
ATCACGAAATCGACTACTTCATCAAAGGTGAAGAAATGCAGCTCATCGAAATTGAGCTCGACCCTCAAGAAACCGCCATTGCAGAAGCAGGTGCGTTTATGTACATGGATCAAGCCATCGAAATGCAAACCATTTTTGGAGACGGTTCTGCCCAAACAGGTTTGATGGGTAAACTATTTAGCGCAGGTAAACGCTTGCTCACAGGCGAGAGTTTATTCATGACAGCTTTTACCAATCAAGGTTTTGGCAAAGCGCGTGTGGCTTTTGCCTCTCCGTATCCCGGTAAAATCATCGCTTTTGATCTTTTGCAGCACAACGGTAAAATAGTTTGTCAAAAAGACGCCTTTTTGTGTGCAGCTAAAGGCGTGAGCGTAGGTATTGAATTTCAACGCAAACTCGGGACCGGCTTGTTTGGTGGCGAGGGTTTCATCATGCAGAAGCTAGAGGGAGACGGCATGGCATTTTGCCACGCTGGAGGTTACATTACTGAAAGAACGCTCCAGCCAGGTGAGGTGCTGCGCGTAGACACCGGTTGCATTGTGGCTTATACCCAAGAGATAGACTACGACATCCAATTTGTCGGGGGCATCAAAAATACCATATTTGGTGGCGAGGGCTTGTTTTTTGCCACGCTCAAAGGCCCAGGTAAGGTTTGGCTGCAAAGCTTGCCTATTTCTCGCTTGGCATCTCGAATTTTATCTTACGGAACTACCACTCGCAAAGAGGAGGGAAGCATTTTAGGTGGTTTAGGAAATCTGCTCGATGGCGACGGGCGTTAGGTCGTTCTGGGGTTGTTGAGTGAGCGCAAGCCGTCGGCTTCTAACGCAATGCGGCGGTGCTTGTATAATTTCCCGATGGCTTGCTTGAAAGTCTTTTTACTCAAGCCCAATACGGCCCGCACTTCTTCGGGGTCGCTTTTGTCAGTGAGGGCTAAAAAGCCGTCATTGCTAGCCAACATATCGAGTATTTTTTGTTCGGCGGCATCGTAGCGGCTATCGTTGGGTATCTCCAAACGAATATCTAATTTGCCATCTTCGCGCACCTTTGCCACATAGCCTTTGCAAACTTGTTCGCTCTCTAGTAGTTGGCTTTGTTGGTCCCTGAAAATGAGCCCTTCGTAGCGGTTGTTTACAATGACGTTTCGGCCTAATTTTCCTTCGTCGCAGATCAGTAAATCAACTTCTTGACCTTCCAAGCTCATGTCTTGGCAAGGGGTCAGTACTTTTTTAATTTTCATGCTGCCAAACAAGCGGTCGGTTTCAAAGTCGTAGAGCAGTGTAAATAAATGGCGGTCGCCAATTTCTAAGCGCTGGCGCTGTTCGGCAAAGGGGACGAACAAATCTTTGTCTAGACCCCAGTCTACAAATGCACCGTAAGGGTTGACTTCAACAACATTTAAAAATGCGAAATCACCAAGCAAAATATGTGGTCTTTCGGTTACAGCTACCATGCGCTCCGAAGAGTCTCTCATGACAAAAACTTCCACTTCGGTTCCTTCTTCCATTTCTGGTGTGAGGTACTTGTTGGGTAGTAAGATTTCGTTTTCTTGTAGATCAATCAGATAAGCTCCTGGAGGTGCAAAGCGTTTGATGGTAAGGGTATTGATTTTTCCGAGTTGCATAGGGCTTATTCTTGGTAAGATTCTGGGTTGATTGGTTTTCTAAATAGTCGAAACCGTCGCCGCTTTTTATTTGCGGTTAAACTTTCTTTGGGGTCTTCATTGTTTGGAAGTGCGGCTTGGTGCGTGCCGTTGTCCGGATTTTGTTCGTCAGAGGGATTCATCCAGTCGCCGCGCATGCGGTTCTTTTCGACGATGCCCGTTTTTTTGTTGAGCGCGTAATAATAGCGTTCGCCCACATCTTCTGGATTGGTGGCAATGACATCGGCTTCGAGGTTCCAGATTTCGCGGTCGTAGTCATATACGTAGGCGTCGTAAGACATATCTGGAAAGTAATAAGAGGCTACGCCTTCCAAAGCCGGTGCTTCTGGCGAGAGGTGGTCAAAAACAATGCGCGCACGCTTGGGTTCAAATTCTAGCGACATACTCGCCATGTTCGCATATTCAAAAACGACGCGTTTTTTGAGTGATTTGGGATCTTTGAAGACAGGGCTCCCAAATTTAGCGCTCTGCCCAGAAAAGCTCAAGACATCTAGGAGTTTGTAATTACTCATGGTAGTGCCGCCGTCGTAGCCAAAAAGTAAATATTGGGTTTTGCCTTGAAAAGAAAAATCGATGATTTTGTAATAAATGGCGCCATACCAGTTTTTGGTATCGACCACATTTTCAGGTTTGCTGCTGTAGGGGTCTAGGATGTCCGTTAATTCGAGGACCAAAACGCGTTCCTTTCCTTCTTCTCTGCGCAAAACAAAACCGCTGTAGGTATTGGAGAGGTCAGATAGCTCGACGTTCCAGGTGAGCAAGCGCACAGTTTGATCATTGCTTTTGAGGTCGGCAATTTTGAGGCTCTGCAACGGAAAATCAAAGAAATCTTTGCTGCGCACGAGTTCGGCCATTGCTTTTTTGAATTCGGCGTGTAGTTTTTCGGTTTGGAGGTCGTCTTTGCTCGAGCGGAGCTCAGTTAAGAGTTTGGTGGCGATTTGCTCTTTTTGGGCAAGCCCTTGTGCTTGGCTGAGAAACGGCAAAAGCAACAACGACAAAAGGAGTAAAGCAATAAGGTGCTTCATGTGGCGTTTAACGCGATTTGTGCTGTTTGGTTACGTATTTACAAGCTTTTTAGCGCAGCGATAGTCTTAACAGGATCGGCAGCACCAAAAACAAAGCTACCCGCAACCAAAGCATCGGCTCCGGCATGGGCTAATTGCGCGCCTGTTTCTAAATTGACACCGCCGTCTACCTCGATCAAAAAGTGGGCGTTGTGGGCAGTGCGCAAGGCTTTGAGGCGCGCTACTTTATCTGTAGCTGCAGCAATGAATTTTTGACCTCCAAAACCAGGATTGACGCTCATGATCAGGACGAGGTCTAGCATGTGGGCTACCTCGTTTAAAACCTCAATTGGTGTGTGCGGATTGAGTGCTACACCTGCTTTCATGCCGAGTTCTTGAATACGGCTCAGCGTGCGGTGAAGGTGTGTGCAAGCTTCGTAATGTACGGTCAGGATGTCGGCGCCAGCCTTCTGGAAATCTTCTAGGTAGGCATCTGGGTTGGCAATCATGAGGTGTACGTCGAGTGTTTTGTCGGTGTGTTTACGGATGGCTTGTAAAACCGGGAACCCAAAAGAGATGTTCGGCACGAATACGCCATCCATGACATCGATGTGCAACCAATCTGCAACAGAATGGTGCAGCATGAGGGTATCGCGTTGGATATTGCCAAAATCACAGGAAAGTACAGATGGAGAAACGAGCATGGTCTAAAATTTTGGTAAAATTAGCCATTATTTCCCGAACCAAATAACGCGATAAGGGCTTGTTCCTTCTGGTAGAGGTCAAGATGAAAATACAAGCCTTTTTGGTCGGCGGTTACGGTTTGATACGCAACAAAAATAGGAATGGGTTGTCGCAAGGGGATGCGCTGATGAATCTGCTTGTCGATTAACACCTGAAGGGAGTCTGCACTCACTTTATTAGGTTTGTCTCCTTTTTTATCGTGTGTCAAAAGAAGTTTGCCAAGTTCAATTGGGTCTTGAGCGCGCATGCAACCGTGAGAGAAGCTTCTGAAATTTTGCCCAAACAGCCCTCGGCTGGGGGTGTCGTGTACATAGACGGAGAAATGATTGGCAAATTCAAATTTGATCAGACCTAAACTGTTCCATGGCCCCGGGTCTTGTTCAATTTGATAAGGAAATGTATTGTTTTTAATTTTCTTCCATTTGACCGTTCGCGGATCAATTTCTTTTTTCCCTGCACCATAAATGCGCATATGTTCCTTCTGGAGGTAGCCCGCATTGCGTTTGAGGGCTGGCAATATTTCTTTTTTGGCGATAGAACTCGGCACACGCCAATAAGGCAAACTCACAATTTGGTAAATTTCAGAGCTCAATTCAGGGGTGGGGTGATCTAATTTGCCAATGATAATGCGGTGTACTGAGCGGAGCGTGTCGTCGGCAATGTATTTCAATTCAAAAGAAGGCAGATTGATCGCGACAAAAGTTGTTGGTTGATGTGGGGCCTGCCTGAGCTTGTCCAGAGAGATGAGTGCGCGATAGAATTTTTCTTGTTTAGATTCCCCAAAAGCAAGTACAGTTGCAGCCCCGATGCGTGCATCCGGATTCAGACCATGTTCTTTTTGATATAACTTTAAGGCACTTCTCAATCCTAAACTATCTGTGTTGGCATCGGAGTAACCAAGCCCTATGAGTGCAATTTGGAGTTGTCGCCAAGCCAAAGCTTTATTTTCTTTTTCTGTGGTAAGTTTGAAGCAAATGGTATCTAGTTTGCTCGAATCGGCAAAGTGATACAGGTGTTGGGCAAAATAGCGGTAATTGCTATCTGCAGGGCCACAGCTCAGTAAAAGGGAATCGGTGTTTTGAGGTTTCGTGAGCCAAGTCAGCGGAAACGCTTGCCAGCGAACAGGTTTGAACTTTTGTTGTTCAAAGTTAATCAAGCCGCTGTCGAGGTCGTGGACGAGGGCCCCGATTTGGTACGTGAGCAGCAATTCTTTGACCAATTCTGGGCCTTGCGCAAGGTTGCGCATTCTCGCTTTTGGCAAGCCAAAGTGAGCGTGATTTGAAAGTGATCGAAGCCAGCGCTTTTGAATGGTTTGACCAATTGCATTGCTCGAATAGACCGGCTTGAACCCGATTTGCTGGTAGTAAGCGTAGAGCTGTGCACATTCTTTTTGACTGAGCGGAAGTGCTGGGTGTCCTTCGCTCAAGAGCCGCTTGATTTTTTCTGATTGAGGTACTTTTCGATCAAAAAGAAAATCTTTTTGGGGTTTTGCAACAGGTGCATCGTTACAAGCATAAAGTGTGCAGAGCGCTAAGAGTAATGCTGATGTGAAGAGTAAGGCGAACTTCATTAGAATGCTTATTTTGATTGAAAGTAGTTATAACTTTGCATTCATAATGGTACTCGGACTTATATTATTTACAGCATTCCTATCTTGGCAAGGATTTCAAAATCAAGCATTTTTGGAGCGCATGCTCTTTATTCCTTACCGCAGCAAACACAATGGCGAATGGCACCGCTTTTTTACCCACCTATTTGTCCACCTCGATTGGTCTCATTTGTTGTTCAATATGCTTACCCTGTGGTTCATTGGAGGGTTTTTAGCTGAAGAATACAAGCTCCTTTTTGGAGTGGTCAAAGGGACTTATTATTTTGCAATGCTTTATTTGATGGGTGGTTTGTTTGCAACACTTTTCTCCTTTTACAAACACCAAGACCAATCCCATTACCGCAGTTTGGGTGCTTCGGGAGCTGTGACCGCCGTGCTGTTTGCATTTATCGCGGCGCACCCAACGCAGGGGCTAATGCTGATGTTTATCCCGATTCCCATACCTGCCTATCTCTTTGGGCCCATCTATTTGCTCATTGAATATTATGCCTTCAGAAAGGGCAACACAGGTATTGCCCACGATGCGCACATAGCAGGTGCACTAGCGGGTATCTTATTCGTTTTCATTTTTTTACCGGGCTATGCACAATTTTTTGCATCTTTGTTTCACTAGAAGTTTTGCAGTCCATGCGCTACGTTAACAACAACGGCACCTTATTACCAGCAGATGCACCAACCATCTTGCCGGGCAACCGCGCTCACTTGTACGGCGATGGCGTTTTTGAGAGCATACGAATCATCAACGGGCGTCCGCTCAATTTAGAAAATCATATTTTGCGTTTGTTGGCCGGAGCGCGCGCCATTCACATGCGCCCATCCGCGAGTTATACAACGGCTTTCTTTGAGGCAAAAATCCTGGAGTTGTGTGCGCAGTCGGGTATCAATGAAGGAGGGCGCTGTCGTTTGTCATTAGACCGCATCAGTGGTGGAGCCTACTTGCCAGATGCCAACGAAGCTACCTATTATATCGAGGTTTTACCTTATGAGGTCAATCATTTTGAACTCAATGCACGCGGTTTAGAGCTCGATATCTATCAGGAAATGAAGCTGCAAAAGAACCTGTTGTCTAATTTCAAGACCAAAATGGGCTTGCCCTACGTTATGGCGGCTTTATATGCTAAATCGAAAGGTCTAGACGATGTCTTCTTGACCGACTACCGCGGCCAAATACTCGAGTCTTCCTCCTGTAATTTTTTCATCATTAGCAATGGCGTGCTTTACACCCCAAGTCTGGAAGAAGGTTGCTTGGCGGGCACCATGCGCATGCAAGTGATCAATTTGGCTTTGGCCAACGGCATCAAAGTCTACGAAAGCTCCATTTTGCCCCAGCATTTGCTCGCTGCCGACGAAATCTTTCTCACCAATGCCATCCGAGGCATCAATTGGGTAGGAGGATACCGCACCAAGCGTTACCAAAACAATATTTCTCGCAAATTGGTGGTCTTACTCAATGCGCATTGGGAAAAAGCCACACAATAGTTTTCAACAATTGCCAAGGGGCGCAGCAGAAATCCCTAAATTTAGAGTTCCCATTTTACTGCTGACATGTACCTCATTTTTGACACCGAAACCACCGGTCTGCCCCGCAATTTCAACGCCCCAATTTCCGACCTCGACAATTGGCCGCGCGTTGTCCAACTCGCTTGGCAGCTCCACGACGACTCCGGTGAGCTCATTTCGCAGCAAGATTTCATTATCCATCCGGAGGGTTTCAACATCCCCTTTGAGTCAGAGCGCGTACATGGTATTTCCACCGAATTGGCACAAGCCGTAGGGGAGCGCCTCACTGATGTATTGGCGCTTTTCAACAAAGACCTTGCCCGCGCTAAATTTATGGTTGGTCACAACCTGCGTTTTGACCTCAATGTCATGGGAGCAGAATACCTGCGCTTGGGTCAAGAAACCCCACTTACCTTGCCGGTACTCGATACCTGTACCGAAAACAGCGCCCAATTATGTCAAATACCTGGTGGTCGGGGCGGTAAATTCAAGTTACCTACGCTCACCGAATTGCATCAGCACCTTTTTGGCGAAGCCTTCAACGAGGCCCACAACGCCACCGCCGACGTAGAGTCTACTACCCGCTGTTTTTTGGAGCTCTTGCGCAAAGAACACTACAGTTTAGAAGAAATCTTACAAGAGCCCGGCTATTTTGAATCTTTTCGAACACTCAATCCAGGGCCGATTCAAAAAATTGGGTTGCAGCACGTCAACCTCAAAGCCGAAAGCGAAAAACTACGTGCGGCCAAGCGCCCCACACAAGCGCCTGCGGCTCCAAAGCCCAGCGTGCAACTCGCACAAGAAGACGTCGTGTTTGCACACCTGCACAACCACACCCAATATTCTATCTTGCAATCGACCGCAGAGGTGAGCGCGCTCATCGCTAAAGCTGTCGCTTTGAAGCAACCTGCTGTTGCGCTCACCGATACCGGTAACATGATGGCGGCTTTTCAATTTGAAAAAGTAGCGGCTGCTCACAACGCTAAAGTTGCAGCAGCTCGTGCTGAGGCACAAGAAAACGGCGAACCTTTTGACGGTCAAGAAATCTTACCTATTATTGGTTGTGAATTCAATGTTTGTCGTAAGTTGCAAGACAAATCAGTCAAAGACAACGGCTACCAAATCGTTTGTTTGGCCAAGAACAAAAACGGCTACCAAAACCTCATTAAACTCGCTTCAATTGCCTATACCCAAGGAATGTATTACGTGCCCCGTATAGATAAAGAAGTTTTACTGCAATACAAAGAAGACCTGATCGTTTTGAGCGGCAACTTATACGGAGAAATCCCAAATTTGTTGCTCAATGTAGGAGAGCGTCAAGCCGAAGAAGCGCTGCTCTGGTGGAAAGCACAGTTTGCCGAAGACTTCTATATCGAAATTGGTCGCCATGGCCTCGAGGTAGAGGAACGACTCAATCCGCTGTTGGTCGCTTTGGCTGAACAGCATCAAGTCAAGTTAGTGGCCACTAACAACACCTACTACGTCGAGCAAAAAGATGCAATGGCCCACGATGTCTTGCTCTGCGTTAAAGATGGCGAATTAGTCGAAACACCAAAAGGCCGTGGCCGCGGTTTTCGCTATGGCCTTGAGAACGATTCCTATTACATGCGCAGCACCCAAGATATGCTCGAAATGTTTGCAGATTTACCCCAAGCCATTACCAATGTGGGTGAAATCATCGCCAAATGCGAACATTACGGTTTGGCAAGAGAGGTCTTGTTGCCTGCTTTTGATATCCCCGCTGAATTTGTCGATGCCCAAGATGCCCTCGACGGTGGCAAGCGCGGAGAAAACGCTTTCTTGCGCCACCTCACTTTTGAAGGTGCCAAAAAACGCTACACTGAACTCAGTGCCGAAATTATTGAGCGCATCGACTTCGAGTTGGCAACCATCGAAAAAACAGGCTACCCTGGTTACTTCTTGATTGTACAAGATTTCTGTAATGCGGCGCGCCAAATGGGTGTTTCGGTTGGGCCGGGCCGTGGTTCTGCGGCGGGTTCTGCCGTGGCTTACTGTATCGGTATCACCAATGTAGACCCCATCAAATACGACCTACTCTTTGAGCGCTTCCTCAATCCAGACCGCGTCTCGATGCCCGATATCGATATCGACTTCGACGACGAAGGCCGCGGCCGCGTCATTGACTACGTCATCAATAAATACGGCGCCAATCAAGTTGCTCAAATCATCACCTATGGTACCATGGCCGCCAAGTCTGCCATCCGCGATACCGCGCGCGTCATGAACCTTCCGTTACCCGAAGCAGACCGCCTGGCCAAACTGATTCCGGATCTCTCCTTGCGCAAGCTTTTTACCATTCCCGAGCCCGAGCTCATCGATAAATTGCGCAACCAAGAGGCTGTTGCCAATGCCAAAGAACTGCGCCGCATTTACCAAGGTACCGACCTCCAAGCCCAAGTTTTACAAAAAGCAATGGAAATCGAAGGTTCTGTCCGCAATACTGGCATCCATGCTTGCGGCGTGATCATCACCCCAGACGACCTCACCAATTTTGTGCCGGTGGCTACTGCCAAAGACTCCGATATGGTTTGTACGCAATACGATAACTCTGTTGCAGAATCTGCTGGCTTGCTCAAAATGGACTTCCTTGGGCTCAAAACCCTGACCTTGATCAAAGATGCCGTGCGTTTGGTTCGAGAGAATCGCGGCATCGAACTCGATCCAGATGCTTTTGACATCGCCGACGAAGCTACCTATGCACTCTTTCAGCGCGGCGATACCGTTGGTATTTTCCAGTACGAATCTCCTGGCATGCAAAAACACCTCAAAGAGCTCAAGCCTACGGTGTTTGCCGACCTCATTGCCATGAACGCGCTTTACCGACCTGGTCCAATGGAATACATCCCGTCCTATTGCAAGCGCAAGCACGGCGACGAACCCATTGTTTATGATTTGCCAGACTGCGAAGAATACCTCAAAGAAACCTACGGCATTACCGTATATCAAGAACAGGTCATGCTCTTGTCTCAGAAATTAGCAGATTTCACCAAAGGTGAGGCCGATACCCTGCGCAAGGCCATGGGTAAAAAAGACCGCAAAGTACTCGATAAAATGAAGCCCACTTTCATCGAAAGAGCTTCGGCTAAAGGGCATCCGGCTCCTACACTAGAAAAAGTCTGGAAAGACTGGGAAGCTTTTGCCTCTTACGCCTTCAATAAATCGCACTCCACTTGCTATGCTTGGGTGGCTTATCAGACGGCTTTTCTCAAAGCCAACTATCCAGCTGAATACATGGCCTCCGTACTCAGCAACAACATGTCCGACATCAAACAAGTTTCCTTCTTTATGGAAGAATGTCGCCGCATGGGCATAGAAGTTCTTGGCCCAGATATCAACGAGTCTGGCTTTACCTTTTCGGTCAATGCGGCAGGCGCTATTCGCTTTGGCCTTGGCGCCATTAAAGGAATGGGCAGTGGGCCGGTTGAAACCATATTAGAGGAGCGTAAAAATGGCCCCTTTGAATCTATCTTTGACCTCACCAAGCGCATCAATCTCCGACTTTGTAATAAGCGCGCCTTTGAAAGTTTGGTTTATGCAGGTGGTTTTGATTCTTTTACAGATGTACACCGGGCCCAATACATGGTTGCCGATCCAAACGGACGCACTTTCTTAGATGCGGCTATTCGCTATGGTGCAAGTGTGCAAGAACAAGCACAGTCTTCACAGCACAGCATGTTTGGTGAGGCCACAGGCACCACCATGCCTGCTCCCACAGTGCCTCGTGCCGAGGAATGGCCGGCTATTTATAAACTCAATCGCGAAAAAGAAGTAGTCGGGATTTTTATTTCTGGCCACCCCCTAGACGACTACAAAGTAGAAATCAATTCTTTTTGTACAGGTAACGTAGCAATGCTCAATGACCCCGCCGCCTATTTAGGTCGCGACCTTTTGCTCGCCGCAATCATTACCACGGCCGAGCACCGCATCACTAAACGCGGCGATGCATTTGGCTCGCTCATCATCGAAGATTACCAAGAAGCATTTAAGCTGAATTTATTCAATGAGTCTTATCTGAAGTTCAAGCATTTTATGGAGCCTGGTACGTTTGTGGCCATCAAAGGCCGCATTGAAGTGCCGCGCTTCCGACAATACCCAGAATTTGTGGTGCACCACATCGAGTTGCTGCAAGAACTCCGAGACAAACGCGCCAAAATGCTCAAGTTGCGCTTTTCAGCCAAACAACTCGATCAGTTGGTCATCGATCAACTCCACGATTTATTCGAAGCCAACCCTGGTGCTTGTCAGCTGCACTTCACGGTCTTTGATCCGCTAGATGGTATAGAAGTTTCTTTGCCTTCGCGCAGCATTAAAGTGCAGCCCTCTAGTCAGTTGTTTAAAGAACTCGCCAAGCTCGATATCCAATTCAAGCTGAATTAACCAAAAAATTAGTTCAATTGATCTCTGTAAGCACAAAACATTAAGGCATAAAAAAAGCGCTCGAATGAGCGCTTTTTTTTGATCAATTGATTTGAATTATGCTTCAGCAGATTCTTGCGGAACCAATACGCGGCCGCAATGCTCGCAAACAATAATTTTCTTTTTTGTAACGATGTCAAGCTGACGCTGAGGTGGAATTTTGTTGAAACAACCACCACAAGAACCACGCATTACTTGCACAACAGCTAAGCCGTTTTTAGCATTGGTACGCAAACGCTCATAAGCAAACACCAAACGGTTTTCGATGTTTTTCTTAGCGGCGTCTGATGCCTTCATGAGTTTTTCTTCGTCTTTTTGCGTCTCGCTGACAATAGCTTCTAGTTCGGCTTTTTTGCCATCGAGGTCGCCTTGTTTCATTTCTACACGCGCAACTGCTTCGGTCAAGGTTTCTTTCTTGAGGTCGATTTTGAGTTTAGCCTCTTTGGACTTTTTGTCGTGGAGTTTGATTTCGAGCTCTTGGAATTCGATTTCTTTAGAAAGAGATTCGAACTCGCGGTTATTGCGCACGTTGTTTTGCTGCTCTTTGTATTTCGCGATAGCGCCTTCGGCGTCTTTAACGGCTAATTTACGGTCAGAGATTTCTGTCTCAACTTCTTTGATTTCGTCGTTGATTTTGGAGACGCGTGTGTTGAGTCCGATGATTTCGTCTTCTAGACTTTGCACTTCTAAAGGAAGTTCACCACGGATGGTGCGAATGCGGTCGATTTCAGAGTCGATTTTCTGGAGTTCAAAAAGCGCATCTAATTTTTCTGCGATGGTACCTTCTTTTTTAGTTGCTGCTGCCATGGGCTATAGATAGTTAACGGGATTCGTATTCAACTTAGTTAAACGGACCGCAAAGTTAGCAAATTTTTCCGTAAGTTGTTCAGCTAAAAGTTCACTTGTGTATTGCTCACTTTCATAGTGTCCAATATCGGCAATTACGATTTGGTTCTCGGCGTCAAAAAATTCGTGGTATTTGAAGTCTGCGGTGATAAAAATATCGGCTTTAGCCCTGATGGCATCGGACAGCAGAAAGCTTCCCGAACCACCACACAAGGCTACTTTTTTTATTTTCTTAGGCAACAATTGCGTGTAGCGAATGACACCGCAATTGAATTTTTGTTTCAGTTCGCTCAAAAATGCCAGTGCATCGGTCGGTTCTGCTAGGTTACCGACCAGGCCAGCCCCTACAAATTGATGTGGGTTTTGTGTCGCCAATAATTGATACGCCACCTCCTCATATGGGTGTGCACTGCGCATGGCATTCAAAACCGCATTTACATGCTGCGCCTCCACGATATATTCCAATTTGAGTTCTGTTACTTCTTCGCGCTGCCCGGCGCTGCCGAGGTAGGGATTTGCTTTTTCATTGGGCCTAAAAGTACCTGTGCCGAGTGTTCTAAAATGACAGTCGGTATAGTTGCCGATATGTCCGGCTCCTGCTGCAAGAATTGCGTTATCTAAGGGCGCGAAATCCACCTCGGGTACATAGACTTCTAATTTGAACAATTGTGCCTGCATGGGGCGCAAAATGCGGCAATCTTGCAAACCAATTTTTTGGGCAATTTTGGCATTGACGCCTTCAAAATGATTGTCGAGATTGGTGTGGATCGCGTAGAGTGCAATGCCGTTTTGTATACAACGTTCCAAAACGCGCTCCACGAAGTTTTTCCCATTGAAGCGCTTGAGTCCTTTGAATACAACAGGATGATGCGCAATGATCAGGTTGCAATTATTTGCTATCGCTTCTTCTACGATGGCTTCGGTTACATCTAGCGAAACCAAAGCACCCGTAACGATTTGTTCGGCGTGGCCATAAATGAGCCCAGAGTTGTCATAACTCTCCTGGAGTTGCAGTGGAAATTTGGTCTCTAAAAAGCGGGTGATGTCTTGGATTTGCATTTAAAGTAGTTTTGAAAGACCAATATTGAAGCCCCAACCATAGCTTTTGTGAATGTAGTCTTCATATGGGCTGTAGGAGTTGTTCAGTTGCTTGCGATACAGTGCGCCAAAACGAAGCGCATAATTGTTGCCTAATGGCGCTGTTATTCCTACTGAAGCAAGCCAAGAAATTGTAAAGCTATTCATAGCGTTATTGACCTTTATTTGGTCGTCGTATTTGGCGCCCAAGGCATTAGACCATTGGAGGTCTTGTTTGTAGCCTTGATACAGCCCTGGAACTATACCAGCACCTCCATAGAACTTCAATTTATCTCCAAAAGTCATTTTCAGTTGGAGCGGTAAGGCAAGGTAGCGATAGCGCGTCTGGTAAGCAAATGTAGAATCAGTATCGAGAGAACTGAACGCATAGGCTTCTCCGTTTTGCATGAAGGAAACCCCGCCGTCAAGATAAAAATGTTGGGACAAGCCCATGCAAATACCAAGTTGCTGTGACCACGCCGTGAGTTCGGTTTCATTGGCACGCTCTCCCAATGGAGTAGGCAAGAACGCATCATTAGAAACCAAAGACCGGAACAAGACCATGCGTTGGCTTTCGAAATAAAAACTTGTGGGGTAATTCTGTTTGACGTCTTTGTTGAGTAGTTGGGTATATGCAGAAAAACAGAGCGCAATAGAAAAGAGGAAAACGAAATGTTTCATAGTTCAAAAATACGCTTTTTGAGTGGCTTCAAAAAGTCTTGATGCAGGTCAAGTAAATTTGGTCGGCAGAGGCCCTACCTTTGTCAAAAATTTAATTAAAACATAGCAAATGGAAACAACTTGGAAAGTAGACACAATGCACAGTGAAGTAGGCTTCAAAGTGCGCCACATGATGATCTCTAACGTGAGCGGATCTTTTGGTTCATTCGACGCGCATGCCACCACAGCTGGCGATGACTTCACCACAGCTCAATTTAGCTTTAATGCTGATATCAGTTCAATCAACACAGGCGTTGCAGACCGCGATGGCCACCTCAAGTCTGCCGATTTCTTTGATGCAGAAAGCCACCCAGCCTTGACTTTTAGCTCAACGGGTATTACCAAAATCAACGATGAAACTTTGGAAATTGCTGGTCATCTTCAAATCAAGGGTCATACACACCCTGTTGTGCTCACAGCAGAGTTTGCAGGTATTGCAGTAGATCCTTACGGACAAACCAAAGCAGGCATGACGCTATCAGGTAGCATCAAAAGAAGCGAGTTTGGCCTAACTTGGAGCGCAGTTACCGAAGCTGGAAACATTGTTGTAAGCGACGACATCAAGCTTGCTGCCGAACTTCAGTTCATCAAGCAGTAAGTAAGTGCTTAGCAACCTTTAAGGCCTCATTGATGTGCCCCACAGGGTTTGTCTGAGAATTGAAAATACCGGCAATCTTTCCGTCGAGCCCAACTATATAAGTAACTCTTCCCGGAAGTAAGCCAAATAAAGAAGCAGGTACGCCAAATAATTGGCGTACCTTTTTTTGTGTATCAGATAAGAGCGGATAAGGCAGCTGATGTTTTTGTTGGAATGCCTGGTGAGATCGGCTTGCGTCAGATGAAATGCCAAAGACCTCACAACCAAGATCTAGAAAATCGGCATACGCATCTCGAAAAGCACAAGCTTCTTTGGTGCAACCTGGCGTGTCGTCTTTTGGATAAAAGAACAATACTAATATTTTTTGACCGAGGTATTCATTGATATGAATTTGTTTTCCTTGGCTGTCTGGTAAACTAAATGCAGGGCAGTTGTCTCCAATTTGAAGGGCTTGGCTCATGGTTGTAGTGCAGTTTTGAAGCGATCTAAAACGCGTTCGCGCGCCATTTTATGATCGACAATCGGATTTGTATATGCGGGTGTACCAAATTCCGGGACCCATTTTTTGATATAAGAATATTGCGGATCAAATTTCTTTTGTTGTGCTTCCGGATTGAAAACCCGAAAATAAGGCGCGGCATCGCAACCACAACCTGCGGCCCATTGCCAGCCGCCCACATTGCTGGCCAACTCAAAATCGAGCAGCTTTTCGGCAAAGTAGCGCTCGCCCCAGCGCCAATCAATAAGCAAATGCTTGGTGAGAAAACTTGCCACCACCATGCGTACGCGGTTGTGCATAAAGCCCGTAGCATTGAGCTCGCGCATGCCGGCATCTACAAGCGGATATCCCGTTTGTCCCGTGCACCAGGCCGCAAAATCGCTTTCGTTGTTTTCCCATACGATGCGGTCATACTGTGGTTTAAAGGCTTTGTCGGTCGTTTGTGGAAATTGAAATAAGATCATTTGGTAGAAGTCGCGCCAAATGAGTTCGTTGAGGTATTTTTCATTCAAGTGCTGTGCTGCTCTTGCCAATGCCCGGATGGATATCGTGCCAAAACGCAAGTGCAAACTGAGCCTAGAAGTGCCTAAAACAGCAGGAATATCGCGCAACTCGTGGTATTTTTGAATGACCGCATTTGGTGTTGCACTCGCCGGAAAAGGATGCAATAGCACCTGCTCAAAACCCATTTCTTCGAGTGATATAAGGGCTTTGGTTTGGAAAGGGTGTAAATGTGTGAGGTATTTTTCGGTCGGGTAGGCTTTGAAATGATAGTCGGTCAGTTTGGCCTTCCATTTGCGGGCATAGGGCGTATAAATGGTGTAGGGTAAGCCATCGTCTTTGGTGACCTCATTTTTTTCAAAGATGACCTGATCCTTGGCGCCAATAAATTCAATATTGACTTGTTGCAAAGCCTCAAAGATAATCTGGTCTCGGGCAATAGCCTGGGGCTCATAATCTCTGTTGGTATAGACTTTTTGAGCCCTATATTTTTGAGCAAGTGCTGGTATTTCTACTTTCGGATCGCCGTAAAGCACTTCTAGATCTGAACCCAAAGACCGATACTGCGCCTTGATTTTTGCCAATTCTTGGTGAATAAACAACACGCGCTGATCGTTTTTGGGCAGCACTTGAAGAATACTGTGGTCAAAAATAAATACAGGAATAACAGCCTCGTTGTTTTTGAGTGCTTTGTAAAGGCCTGCATTGTCTTGGATGCGCAGGTCTCTGCGGTGCCAAAAAAGGGCAGTACTCATTTTCCGTCGTATTCGATGATATTGTTTTGGGTTTCCCAGAGCTTGAGGCTAAGGCCGTATTTGGCATCGAGTTTGGCGCGCAATAAATTCCAAATCACGACTGCAATATTTTCAGCGGTTGGGTTGAGCTCTGCAAATTCAGGACAATCTAGATTGAGGTTGCGGTGGTCAAATCGATCCTGAACTTCTGTCCCGATGAGGTCCTTGACGAGTTTGAGGTCGATGAGGTAACCAGTCTCAGGGTCTACTTGCCCTTCGATCCATACCTCAAGGGTGTAGTTATGGCCGTGGAAATTAGGGTTGTTGCATTTGCCGAAAATTGCATTGTTTTTTTCGTCAGACCAGTCGGGTCTGTACAGACGGTGCGCCGCATTGAAGGTCGCTCTTCTACATACTTTCATCAGCTGCTTTTGTGATTTTTTCTAAGTGTTGGTCGAGTAAAATTTGAAACCAAACGGTAAATGAATCCCGCTTCGTTTCGAGTTCTTGGAGCAATTGCGCCATTGATATCCAACGAAAGGCGGCTACTTCTTCCGGATTGATTTGAGGGTCTTGATTGGTGTAGCCAAATACAACATGATCGAGTTCGTGTTCGGTGAGCCCTTGATCAAGTTGGGCTTCATAAATGAAATGAAACGCGGGTTGAAGGGAGGCCTCCATGCCCATTTCTTCTTGAAGTCTTCTTGTAGCCGCTGCTGTAATGGTTTCTCCGGGCTTTGGATGGCTGCAACATGAGTTGGTCCAGAGCAGTGGAGAATGGTATTTGTGTGCGGCGCGTTGTTGGAGCAATAATTCCCCTTTTGTATTGAAAATTAAAACAGAGAAGGCACGGTGCAAAAGCCCTGATCGATGCGCTTCCATTTTTTCGAGCTGACCAATTACTTGATCTTGTTCATCCACCAAGACAACGTATTCGTCGGGCATTAGAGTAGATTTAAATTGTGGCGCACATATGACGTGAGTAAAATGCGCATTTTGCGGTAGTTTGGAATACGGATGCGCTCATTGAGTACGTTTTCCGCAGGTGTTTGCTTGATCTTATTAAAGAGCTTAAAGTAATATTTGTAAGCCATATAGACCCCAAAACGGGCACGTCTTGGCAACAATAAAATGCCTTCATAACCTTTTTGAAAGTCCAGTGCGATGTCTGCTTCAATTTCCTTTTTGATGGCTCCATTGAAGTCCGAAAGATTGATTCCTGGAAAGTACGTTCTGCCCAATTCTTGGTAATCTGCTTTGAGGTCGCGCAAGAAATTGATTTTTTGAAACGCAGCCCCAAGTTTCATCGCATATGGTTTGAGTTCCTCGTAGGTTTGTTGGTCGCCTTCTACAAAAACCTTCAAACACATCAGCCCAACCACTTCGGCCGAACCTAAAATGTAGGTTTCATACTTACCTTGGTCGTAGGTTTGTTTTTGAAGGTCCATTTCCATGGAATCGAGAAAGGTATCGATGAGCTCCATTGGAATTTGGTACTTATTAACTGCCCATTGAAAGCTGTTGAGGATCGGGTTGAGTGAAATACCTGCTGCAATGGCTTCATAAGTTTGGTTCTTGAAGTCGAGGAGTAGTTTTTCTTTGTCGTAGCCATGAAAGGTGTCTACAATTTCATCTGCAAAGCGCACAAAACCATAGATAGAATAGATGGGTTTTTGCAATTCCTTATGCAAAAAGCTAATGCCCAAAGAGAAAGAGGTGCTGTACCTTTTGGTGGTGAGCTCGCTCATTTCTTGGCTTACGTTGTCAAATAAAGCTTTCATAGAATAGGTTTAGTGGTGCTTAGCAATGATATATTTGGCGACAACTTCTCCAGAAACAATTGAAGGAGGAACGCCTGGGCCCGGTACGGTGAGTTGGCCAGTGTAAAATAGGTTTTTGATTTTTTTGTGCTGCATGCGCGGTTTGAGTATGGCTGTCTGCAACAAGGTGTTGGCCAAGCCATAAGCATTGCCCTTGAAAGCGTTGTAGTCGCTTTTGAAATCGGCGACACAAAAACTTCTTTTGTAAACAATATGATCCTTGATGTCGTTTCCGGTCAGTATTTTGAGTCGTTCAATTAAAATTGAGAAATAATGTTCTCGCGTGGCTTCGTCGTCTTTTAGGTCGGGAGCCAACGGAATCAGAAAGAATAGGTTTTCTGAGCCTTCAGGCGCTACACTTGGGTCCGTCAGAGACGGAACGCTCATGTAAAACAAAGGTTTTGCGGGCCAGCTAGGGTCTTTATAGATGGTTTTGCCGTGTTCTTCTAGGGATTCGTCAAAGAAGAGGTTATGGTGCTCTAAATTGCTGAGTTTTTTATTGACACCCACATAAAACAAGAGGCTAGAAGGCGCCATAGTGCGTTTGTCCCAATAAGCATCGGAATAATTGGCGTTTTCTTTGAGGAGTTTTTGGTCGGTGTGGGCGTAGTCGGCGCCAGAAATCACGATATCTGCTTTGTGCAGTTGGCCATTGACCATTGTGCCGATGGCTTTGCCGTTTTCAATCACGATGCGCTCGACGTTTGCCGATGTTTCAATCTGGACACCTTGTTCTTGTGCAATGCGAGCAAAAGCCTTGATGAATTCGTGCATGCCTTTCATAGGGTACCACGTGCCAAGTTGGATATCGGCGTAGTTCATTAAGGAGTACAGCGCAGGCGTTTCGTTGGGCATGGCGCCTAAAAACAATACTGGAAACTCGAGTAAGGATAATATTTTGGGATGCTTGAAATACTTGCGAATGAAGCTCGAGAAGGAAGAAAAGAGGTGCATCTTGAAAAGTCCTCCGAGCACGCGGCTGTCAAAAAACTCTGTTAAACTGAGGCTTGGCTTGTAGACGAGGTCTTCCATACCTACTTTGTATTTATAGGCGGCATCTTTCAAGAAAGCTTGGAGTTGGCGTGCGCTACCGGTCTCTAAAGATTCAAACCATTCTTCTAGCTTCGGCATTTCTGCCGGCACGTTGGTGTAGGACTGGTCAGGCCAATACACACGATAAGATGGGTCTAGACGCTTGAGCTCGTAGAAATCAGAAGTAGTGTAGCCAAATTGCTGGTAAAATTTTTCGAATACGTCGGGCATCCAGTACCAAGACGGGCCCATGTCAAAAACAAAACCCTGTGTTTCAAACTGACGGGCTCTGCCGCCGATGGTAGGGTTTTTCTCGAAAATTTGAACGTCATAGCCTGCTTTTGCAAGAAATGAAGCGGTGGATAGGCTCGAAATACCCGAGCCAATTACGTGTACTTTTTTTGTCATAAATTAATTTGCCGAAAATGCGAATTCCGGTAATGCTTCCATCAGCTTTTTTCTGGCGATGAAAATCCGGCTTTTCACTGTTCCGATTGGAATACCGAGTTTGTCTGCGATCTCTTTGTATTTGAACCCTTCAAAATGCATTTCAAAAGGTGTTTGATACTCCTCTCCTAATAAGTTGATTTGTCTGTTGATGTCTTTTACACCAATCTTTTCGATTGCGCTGTCTTCGTGGCTATGGATGTTCCCGACCAAGAAAACTTCTTTGCTGTGATCGAAGATGGCACCCGATTTTACTCTTCTGCGGTACTGATTAATGAACAAGTTACGCATAATTGTGAAAACCCAAGCCTTAAAGTTGGTTTGTGGTGTATAATAATTGCGGTAGGTAATTGCTTTGAGCATGGTCTCTTGGGTCAAATCCCTTGCGTCTTCTCGGTTTCTGGTAAAAGACAAGGCAAAAGACTGCAGGTTGTTTTCTAGACCAATTAAAGCTTCATTGAATTCGATTGTTGACATGGCGTTTAGTTTTGTTTAACAATTACGAGTTAAAGTTAAACATAATTTGTTTAACTAAACAAGAAAAAGTTTAAACAAAACAATAAATTTTTTCTATTTGTCTTATAGAAAGTATCTATTTCACATTATCCAACATCACCTTCACCATCGCTTTCGTGTCAAATTGTGCTTTCCAACCCCAATCATTTGCAGCAGCGCTGTCGTCAATAGAATTGGGCCAGCTGTCTGCGATGGCCTGGCGGAAATCGGGCTCGTAAGCTATTTTGAAATCAGGTTGTAGTGCTTGTATTTCTGAAGCGAGCTCGGCAGGTGTAAAGCTGCAACCGGCCAAATTGTAGGCCGAGCGGATTTTAATTTGTTCAGCTGGTGCTTCCATGAGTTCGATGGTACCGCGGATGGCGTCGTCCATGAACATCATAGGTAGTTTGGTCTCGGCACTTAAAAAACAAGTGAATTTACCTTCTGCCTTGGCTTTGTAAAAGATATCTACTGCGTAGTCGGTGGTGCCTCCGCCCGGTAAGCTTTTATATGAGATCAGGCCAGGGTAGCGGATGCTGCGCACATCGACGCCAAATTTGTTGTGGTAGTATTCGCACCAGCGTTCGCCCGCTTGTTTGGAGATGCCATAAACGGTGGTGGGTTCCATGACGGTGTGTTGCGGTGTTTGGTCTGCTGGGGTTGTTGGGCCAAAGACAGCAATAGAACTCGGCCAGAAGATTTTTTTGAGGTGTCCTTCCTTGGCTAAGTCAAGTATGGTAAAGAGCCCCTCCATATTGAGTTTCCAGGCGAAGTCCGGATTTTTTTCAGCGGTAGCGGAGAGCAGTGCAGCAAGTAAGTAGACTTCAGTAATTTCTTGTTCAATGATAAAAGAGCGGACATTTTCTTTTTGAAGGGCATCGAGTTGAATGTAAGGGCCATTTTGTAAGATGGCAGGGCATTCTTCACGGAGGTCTGCGGCAACAACTGTTTGATTTCCGTATTTTGAACGGAGTGCTAAAACGAGTTCGGTTCCAATCTGACCACAAGAACCGAGTACCAATATTTTTGACATAGTGTTGATTTGATGTATAGACAAAAATACGAAAACTGACCAAAATCATTTCTTGGAATCGCGTATTGGTTTAGTTTTGTGCTTATAAAACTATAAAACATGTCTTTTTACCACAAGCTCGGCCAAATTCCGCACAAACGACACACAGTTTTTCGCCAACCGGATGGCTCCATATACCACGAGCAACTCTTTGGAACGATTGGTTTTGACGGAATGTCGGCTTTGTTGTATCATATCCAGCCGCCAACGGTTGTTAAATCAATAGGTGCCCAGACGAATATCGCGCCAGAAATCGGTATTGAAAAAAATATGCTGATGCGCAGTTTCAGGGGCTTTGACCTCAAGCCAGCTGCCGATTATATTGAAAGCAGGGTTCCGGTTTTGGTCAATTCTGATGTCTACCTCGAACTCGCTGCGCCTTCAGAGAGCATGAAAGACTACTTCTACAAGAACGCAGATGCCGATGAAATCATTTTTATCCATAAAGGTTCGGGCAAGTTGCGCACCCAAATGGGCAACATCGATTTTGCCTACGGCGACTACCTCGTGATTCCGCGCGGCATGATCTACCAATTGCAATTCAACGACGAAAACAACCGCTTGTTTATCATTCAGTCTTTTCATCCGGTCTATACACCAAAGCGCTACCGCAACTGGTTTGGTCAGCTTTTAGAGCACTCTCCATATTGTGAGCGCGATATCCGCCCACCGCACGAACTCGAAACGCACAATGAAGAAGGTGATTTTCTGATCCGCATCAAAAAACAAGATGTGCTCTACGATTACACTTACGCGCACCATCCTTTTAATGTAATAGGTTGGGATGGCTATAACTATCCGTATGCTTTCTCCATCCACGACTTTGAACCCATCACCGGCCGCGTGCACCAACCACCACCAGTGCACCAAACATTTGAGACCGCTGCTTTTGTGGTGTGTTCTTTTGTACCGCGCCTTTACGATTACCATCCAGATTCCATTCCAGCGCCATACAATCACTCCAACATCGATTCAGATGAGGTCTTGTATTACGTCGACGGCGATTTCATGAGCCGCAACAACATTGAAAAAGGACAAATCACCTTGCATCCGGCGGGCATCCCACACGGTCCACATCCGGGGGCTTACGAGCGCAGCATCGGTAAAACAGAAACCGAAGAATTAGCCGTTATGGTCGATACCTTCAAACCGCTCTCACTCACAAAGCGCGGTTTAGAGATGGAATTGCAAGACTACATGTTCTCTTGGCAGCACTAAATCGCTTTTAATCCCTAATTTTGACCTAAATTCAACAAAATGGCAGAGATCAAAAACCTTCAAGATATCCAAAATACAGACTACAGTCTAGAGAAAATATTTCACGATGCCGAAGATTTCCTTCCGCTTTTAGGCACAGACTACGTAGAGCTATACGTGGGCAATGCCAAGCAAAGCGCACATTATTATAAAACAGCTTTTGGTTTTCAGTCAGAAGCTTATGCTGGCCTCGAAACTGGGGTCAAAGACCGCGTTTCTTATGTGCTCAAGCAAGATAAAATCCGTTTGGTACTCACTACACCTTTGACAGAAGGCGGCGAACTCAATGCGCACATCGACAAACATGGCGACGGCGTTAAAGTTGTTGCACTTTGGGTAGAAGATGCCACCAAAGCATTTGAAGAAACCACCAAAAGAGGCGCCAAGCCATACATGGAACCAACCCGTGAAGAAGACGAAAACGGTTGGGTCGTGCGCTCAGGTATTTACACTTATGGCGAGACCGTTCATATTTTTGTGGAGCGCCATAGCTATAACGGCATTTTCTTGCCAGGATATAAAAAATGGGAGTCCCATTACAACCCGGCGCCGGTAGGCCTCAAATTCATCGACCACATGGTGGGCAACGTAGGCTGGAATGAAATGAACGACTGGGTGGAGTTTTACGGAAAAGTCATGGGCTTTGCCCAAATTGTCTCTTTCGATGACAACGACATTTCTACCGATTACACCGCCCTGATGTCTAAAGTGATGTCTAACGGTAACGGCCGTATCAAATTCCCAATCAACGAACCAGCAGAGGGCAAGAAAAAATCACAAATCGAAGAATACATCGACTTCTACAATGGTCCGGGCGTGCAACATATTGCAGTTGCCACAAACAATATCGTAGAAACTGTTTCTGCCATGCGCGACCGCGGCGTAGAGTTTTTGTATGTTCCCGAAACGTATTACGAAGATTTATTGGAGCGCGTGGGTCAGATAGACGAAGATGTCGAGCTTTTGAAGTCGCATGGCATCCTTATTGACCGCGACGACGAAGGTTATTTGCTGCAGTTGTTTACCAAACCAGTAGTAGATCGCCCCACTATGTTCTTTGAAATCATTCAACGAAAAGGTGCACAATCTTTTGGTAAGGGCAATTTCAAGGCTTTGTTCGAAGCTATTGAGCGCGAGCAAGAGAACCGCGGCACGCTTTAATTTTCAAATGAATTGATTCAAAAAAGGGGCTCCTACTGGAGCCCCTTTTTTTATGGTGTATGTTTCAACTACAATTGTTGAAGCAGCGCTTCGAATTCTTGGTAAATTCCGTTTTGTTTGTCGTCGTTATATGCTTTCTGAATGGCCTCTACAATTTCTGAAATTTCGGTCACGCCGTCGGCCTTCAAGCGGTTCATTACTTCTTGAATGACGGCAGGGCGAGGGCCCCAAGTAAATACTTCAGCTCCTTTTTCATCGAGACAAATCAATTTCGGAATCGCTCTGCCACCATTAGTGAGGTAAGCGTCCATTACCGTTAGGTGTTCGTCGCGCAAAATGTACAGTGTTTGTATGCCACTCACAGCCAAGGCTAATTTTTCAATAACCGGCACACACTGCGCGGCATCTCCGCACCAAGGTTCTGTAAGTACCCACCATGTCCAGTTCTTGACTTTTGCTTGCAGTAATTCTTGCAACGCAGCAGGAACTTCTACCGTTTTGTTCAGGCGCTTCATGCGTTGCTGATTCAGTTTGGTGTAGTGCACATATGGTGCGCTCTGATTGGGCCCACTTGTGCGGCCTTCTGCCACAAGTTGTTCTGTAAGCTGCATATAGCCATTGTAGTCCATGGCTTGCGCCAAGAGTTCAGGAGTAAAGAGTTCGTGTGAATGCATTTGTAGAGAAGTGTTGCGTAAATACGCTGCAAAGGTAGGTATAGCATATTTGCAAAATTCAAAAAGCACGTTTTAAAATATCAAGAAGATTTTGTATATTTGCACCCACCAAAAATGGAGGTTGTAGCTCAGTTGGTTAGAGCGTCGGATTGTGGTTCCGAAGGTCGCGGGTTCGAGACCCGTCTTCCTCCCAAACAAAAAGCCAGTAGTTTTACTGGCTTTTTTCGTTTATAAACATTTCAAAGTTTTTTGACACAATGCCATTAATTGCTCAGGCATCTGTTGCTTGTTCCACGGATGAGTGGCACCAAAAACATGGTCAGCTCCGGCTATTTCCATTACTGCTGCCCCCGAAACTCCGGCCAATTCATATGCTTCTGTGAGCGGTACCGAAAGGTCTTGGTCTCCATGAAAAACATGTAGCTTTTCTGCAAGTAGTTGTGCGGCCTTGAGGATGTCCAGTTTTTCACGATTGGCTAAGAAATCGGTATACAAACCATATTGTTGAGGTAAATTTTGATTGGTTCGGCCATTTTTTATAAATCTAGTTCCTGTTTTTTCCCAATCGAGTAGTTCAGCCCCTGTCGGAAAGCGTCGGGCGATATCACAAATGCCGGCCCAAGTACAGACCTTTCCAAGTGCAGACTGAAAGCTCCAGTGTTGGCTGGCTAAAATAGCGGTACCACCTCCTCTGGAGTGCCCAATCAGGTGAATGCGCTCCCAAGTACGGTGTGTCGCTTCTAATTGATTTATCAGGCTTAGTGTATCAAACACTTCGAATGCATACGTATTTTGACCAAAAGCCTCCAGATCGACAAATACTGTAGGTTGGTCTATACTGGTACCATTGTGGCTGAGGTTGAAGCGGCAGAAGTCGTATCCGGCCTGGTTGTAAAAATCGCGTACCAAATGCCAGGCGCCCCAGTCCATGAAACCCATGAATCCGTGTACAAACACAATTAATTCTTGGGCATTTTCTGTTTGTGTCAATTCGTAAAGTGCTGTGCGTTGTTGGGCACCTATATAAGTATTTCGCTCCATTGCTATTTGTTGATACTTAACATGAACCCTGAACAATATAGATCAGGTTGCTAGAGAGTCGAAGGTAACCAAAATCATAACAAAAAATATAGCACTCTCCATTTTTTGCCTGTTTGGTATGCGTTTGAAATTGAAAATTATAACCGCGAATGAGCAGATCGACCTCCTGGACACGTCGTTTCTTTTCAATCATGAGCAAGTGTGCCAAAATTTGCTGGTTTTGCACTAAAATCCGATTGACTTGTCTTTGCACGGCCAATTTCTGGGCATAGTTGCGGTTGTTGTATTGATTGCGGCATTGGTCAGTACAAAATTTTTGATCGCTGCGCCCTTTGAGCAGCACCGCACATTCCCGACAGTAGCGTTTAGAAAGGTAAAAATCCATATGAACCAAACGCGTTTTCAGGGGTTAGGTATATACAGAGCCATATCAAGAGGTCGAAATTTCTTCCGAGACCCAAAAAAATCTTCATTCAACTCCGTAAAATATGCAGTAAAACAGGGCTTTGGCTCAAAACTTTGTAACGCAGCAAAAAAAAGTGCGTTCAAGTCGAACCTTTCTGCATTTTATCAGTACAAAGGAAGGCAATTAGAAAATATGAGGCAGTTAAAAATCGCAAAACAGGTCACCAACAGAGAGACCGCATCGTTAGACAAGTATTTACAAGAAATTGGTCGCGTCGACCTCATTACCGCTGATGAAGAGGTAGAGCTCGCCCGCAAGATCAAAGCCGGAGACCGCGTTGCGTTAGAGCGCCTCACCAAAGCCAACTTGCGCTTTGTTGTGTCCGTAGCTAAGCAGTACCAAAATCAAGGATTGGCCTTGCCAGACCTGATCAACGAAGGAAACTTAGGCCTGATCAAAGCCGCTGAGCGTTTCGATGAAACTCGTGGTTTTAAATTCATTTCTTACGCCGTTTGGTGGATCCGTCAGTCTATTCTTCAGGCTTTGGCCGAACAAGCGCGCATCGTGCGTTTGCCTTTGAACAAAATTGGCAACATCAACAAAATCAACCGTGCCTACTCAGAGCTCGAACAAAAATTTGAGCGTCCGCCTTCTGCAGACGAACTCGCTGAGTTCTTGAATGTCACGCCAGAAGAAGTAAAGCAAACACTTTCTCAAAATGGCCGTCACATTTCCATGGACGCACCTTTAATTGAAGGCGACGACTCCACTTCAACCATGTACGACGTCATGCAAGGCGACTCACTCCCTGGTCCAGAAGCCAGCCTAACCCTAGAGTCTTTGCGCTCAGACATCCGCCGCTCTCTCACGAGCCTCACGCCGCGTGAAAGCGAAGTGATCAGCATGTTCTACGGCTTAGATGGCAAAGCGCCGCTTTCCTTAGAAGAAATTGGCGACAAATTCGAACTCACCCGTGAGCGCGTTCGCCAAATCAAAGAGAAGGCCATCCGCCGCCTCAAACACACCAACAAAAATAAAGTACTGAAAAGCTACTTAGGATAAATAAAAAAAGGAACCGCGAGGTTCCTTTTTTGTTTTGGGTAATTCATGTTTTATAAAAAACAAAACCCGGAACTAGTCCAGGTTTCTATAAAGTATTTTTAAGTGCAGCATTAACGCCAATGGCTAACTTGGCACTAGTACAAAAGTAAATTAATTTTATTGTTGTTCAAAGTTTTTAATGGATCAAATCAACTTTTCACATTTTTAAGCGTTGAAACGTAATTCATTTTTTCTTTTACTACATCCATTACAGTGGTACTCCTTATCCGTTTTCTCACTAATGAATCGACGTCATCAATAAAATCTGAGGCTCTATTAGCGGAAATCTTTAAAAGTAGAAAATGAATGATTTTCATTACACTATCTAGAGAATGACGGTCATCGTTATTAAACTGTATGAATGGTAGTTTTTCAATTTCTAAAGGTGTATGTAAATCAAATATTACAGCTCCATGGGCGCATGAATTCCTTATAAATAATGTTGTACCAAGATAATTTTGAAGCTTTTCAAATTTCTTTATTCCATAATGTGCTGCAATTAATTTCTTTAATTCTTCATCCTTGAGTGCCTTGTATAAATTAAATACTGAACCAAAAGATAAAAATTCTATTGTTTTCCAAGCGGGTGCAACTTTGTGATATGGATATTTTGTGTGATGTCGTTTCAAAAATTTATTGTCTTCTTTCAATTTATTGTAGATGACAATAAAACCTGAAACGTATTTTCCATGAACTCTACTTGTGTTAATGAACCATTTAGGATCATTTTTAAATTTTGAAGAGCCTTCATACACAAGTTTTGTTCTGAAGTTGATTTCAATTCTGTTTGTGTATCGGACCAAGATTTGACGTAGATCATTGTCAAAATAGTATAGTTCTACACACTCCGAAAACTATGTTCCGGGGCGGAAATTGTGTTGACTATCAATTTCAAATGGGTGCCAGTAAAAGCCCAGTCGATAGTAACCAATATCACCTAAAATTTCTTTTACTTTTTCTGTAGGAAGATCAAGCTCCATTCCTCTTGAACGAAGAATTTCAACTTGTTCATCTAAAGTTGTTGCAATATGCCCCATTTTTTTATCTAATAGCTTGCCGCCCTGATCTCGCGAAGGGTGATTCTCTGACATT
>JACCDJ011102492.1_pt1 | contig 27546 bp, 12 predicted proteins | sample 7444481 | NCBI WGS metagenome assembly JACCDJ01 (sample SAMN15323435, study PRJNA562643) | freshwater metagenome | isolation source: river surface water | place: USA:Blue River Watershed | collected 2017-08-15 | reverse complement strand
AAGTATAATGATTCGCATATATAATTATTTATTTGGATATGGAGAGGTCAAATGTTGTAATTGCGGGTTTAAAATGACAGTTAAAAATCCAAATCCAAATGCTCTATATTCTTGTAGCAATGGATGCACTTTTGAAGCATATAATCGCATGCAAAAAAATGAAAATAAAAATGAAAATAATAATGAAAATAAGAATGAGAATGAAAAAATTGAAAAATAAAAGGTGTATTAAAAAACAAAAGAAATGTCGGTGATTACAAATCAAGATTTATATAAAAATAAATATCAATTGGATATTTTAGCGGAAAATATAATGAATTTAAGTGGCAAAGCACTATTAAACACTCAAACATTGACAGCTGAATTTTGTGCAAAATATATCCTGAATGATAATTATTACGAAGGTGTTGAAGAAGATTATCTATATACTGGTGATTATGTATTACAGAAACAAAAACATATCAGTAAAGAAGATTTATTATATTGGGTCAACAATACACCTGGGGCTTATTACTAAAATGCTTTTTAGGAAAAAGCAATGGCAAAAAAATACTTTTAACAAAAGTGTTATCAAAAAATACTTAGTTTTTTTCTAAAAAAGTATAATCAAATTCATTTTCTCTAAAATAATAAAATATTATATATTCTATATCACTAAGATAGAAATCCTCACTATCTCTATTAAATTTAATATTCTTATAATTATCATAATACGGAATAAGTTCATTAATTTGATGATTTAGATCAGAAAATGATGTAGCATTTTTCAGTTTTTTACATTCTTTAACAAATTTGTTGATTTTATATTTAGTTTTTAATTCATCATATACCATTTGATGAATTTTTTTAATTTTATGATTATCTAAAGGTTTAATAGTGTCCATTATCTACTTATTAATTTTATTTTTAGTTATAAAATAAAATCAATTTTATAATCCTAGAAATTGTTTCATTCTAGATTGCAATTCATTAATCATGTATTTATAAACAAGATATCTATTATTATTATGGACTTTTAATATATCATTAATAGATAAAATTGATTATTTCAAGGTCAGAGTATCTATTTTACTTTTACAATCACGCTAACAACTTTGCAAATGAAGCTTACGACTTTCACTATTTTCACGATTTTGTTTTTGACCTTCTCCGGGGGTGAGGCTCTGGTGGACCCTGACACAGAAAAAAACCTTACGGTGGTAATGAATGAAAGCCACGTTGTTTTTGAGAATTTATTCAATTTCAACTTGGAGATTTTGGAGGAAACTATGAAACATCCTCTGATTATAGATTCTATGCAAGTTAAAAAGGCTCAAAATGAAAATCTAGATGACAAAAAGGAAAATGAATCTCTGAATTTTGAGATTAAAAATAAGAAGATATATCATGTTAATTTTCTAGATATGATAATCACCTTGTTTTTATCACCTTTTGTTATGATGATATCTCTTTATAGCTTAAGCTATTTAGTAGCTCTTTGTGTCTTTTGTATTCAACAATATACCATTCTGTTTTTTGGTGGTGTCTTTGTCTTTTTAATGCTACTCTTTAAGAAAATGGATTAAATAAACAAAAAATAAATGTTAGATTCTAGTTGCATCTAGAATTGATATTTTTTATTTTACTTGAAAAAAGAAATATGAAAAAAATTGATTTAATTTTTTAATTTAAATTTGAAACACAATTTGAAACAACAACAATATGTTTTTAAGCAATTCTAGATTTAATTTTTTGGTTTTAATCCTACTATTTTCAACTTTAACTGTAACTGCAAATTCTTTAATTTGTCAACAAAAAGATAGTGAGTGTGATTCTTTAATTAATAGTTATATTTTACAATTTCAAACAATTGAAGAAATTGATAGTGAAATCACTAATTTAACAATTATTAAAAATAAAGTTGAAAAAATTATGAATAGTAAAAATATTTCAAATGAAAATTATATTAATCGTCTAAAAAAATATAATATACTGAAAACAAGATTAGATGTTTTATTATCTAATTATGATGATATTATGAATCAAATAAAAGAAAAAAATACGATCCTAAATGGATTAGATGAAGGAAAAGAAAATCATTATGAAAATCGTCATAATATTATTTTAACACTTCTAGGTTTAGTTGAAAAAAAAATTATGATTATAAATAAGATTCGTAAAATCCAAAACAATGATGATTTTGAAAACTACATTTATTTCATCATGGAAGAATACAATACTAAAATTGATAACAAAACTGATGCCTTAAAGAATGCTGATATCAATGCTATGACACGTGAATTGATTGAATATAATCAAGGAAAAATCAAAGAACTAGAAAATATTCTAGAAAATAACTATAACCTAGAAACCATTAAATATAAGTTGATGGCTCTTGAAGAAAAGAAACACACATTACAAATTTTATCTATCTAGAACATCAAATTTTTATAATGCTTTCTACTTACTTTTATTTTTTATTTTTAGAAATAATTAGATGTAGTCGAAAAAGTTCTATTTCTAGTAACAGAGCTACACCGTTTATTATATTCTAGTAAATTTTGAATACTTTTGGCTGTTTGGACATTATTTTTTATATTATTTGGTGGATTAGCCAAAGATTCCACTACAACACCATTATTAATTACTAAATGGTCAGTTAGATAGTTTTCCAATTGAATATGATAATATTTAATGGTTTTCTCGGTTTTATCTAAAGGAAAGAACTGTTTGGGTAATATCCATAAATCATGATATTTAATTAAATGATGTTGAGATATTTTTAATTCCTCGGGAGGATAATTTTGACCAATACCATTTCTAGGTATAACACATGGAAAAGTTTTTAAATTACCAGCAACTAAACTCCGGAAAATATTAACTATTTTTACTTTTTTATTATTATTGGTAATTACTAAATCACCTCTATTTAATTTAGCGATATTTACATATCCATTTGGTGTAAGAACCATAGTATCTTCAGTTAAACAAGGTATTGGGTCCGTCGATGTAATTGTCAGAGATATGGATGTCATATGATAACTTCCTGTATTTCTAATATTAAGTGTATAAGTATCCGATTGTGTTGAAGCTGTTGTCGAAATGACACCTGTTGTTGTGTTAATAGTAATTGTGCTATAAGAGCCCGAGTCACCACCTGTTTTTTCTAAAATGGTATATCCTTTATCGCTAATTATAGCTGGAATAGATGTGCTACCTTTTTCGATACTTAAAGTAATGGACCTTTTGAGATATGGTATTCCTGAACTAAACCCAATATTTTGTGTAGCATAAGGTGTATAACCCATATTTATAAGTTCATATGGTTGATTAATAACAGTTGCTACCCAGGTTGAACCGATAACTGGTGATGGGGTATTTTGTAAAACAGTATTGGCATTAATCGTTGACCATTCCGAACTATCATGAGCTGCTTCTGAATAACAAAAATCAGGGATTAACACAGACCCTCCTTTTATATATCCCATGCTTCCTGTTAAACTTCCAGTTGTATAACAATGAGAAATAGTAGGCGAACCTCCAGGACCAGCTATACCCCCTCCTAGAACTCCAATTATATCACCGGTTGTGTAACAGTTAGTAATTGATGTATTTTGTGATAAACCACTAATAATACCACCTGCACTAGATGAAATATTTCCGGTGGTATAACAATTACTAATGGTTGCTGACCCTAGAGAACTACCAAAGTTAGCTCCACATATACCTCCACCACTATCTTGAATTAATCCAACGGTGTAACAATTAGTAATTGTTATTGTTCCGATGGAAGAACCTTCACCGATAATACCACCAGCATTAATACCTATAACACCAGTAGAAAAACATGATTGACATGTAACAATGCCTTCATCTTGACCTGCAGAATTACCAACAATTCCTCCTGCTTGACTATCAATAGAACCGGATGATGAACATCCTATGATGGTTAAATTCCCTCCTGATTCAGCACCAGCATTAGCTCCTACAATACCTCCTCCATTTATAGCAATGTCACCATTTGATGAACAGTTAACGATATAATTGTCTGAGCCACCTCTACCAAAATACTTCTGACCTATCCATCCAGCTCCTGTTTTATTTGAATATCCTATACTATTTATATGTAGATTAAATACATATATATTATTTTTCCCGATTTCAGTCTCAGCACCATTTCTAATAAGGCCTTCATAATTAGCTGTATCGATTGTAATGGTTTGACGAGTGCCATCGTCATTTAATGAAGCATTTCCGAATTGAATATTATCCGAACCACAAATGAAATAATTATTCGGATTGAACAATGTAATGTCTGTGGTAAAATAAACTTTTAGTAGTCCACTAGATGGGTTTGAGTTATTTATTGTGCATGGGAACGATAAAAAATTCCATCCAGTATTATCTATATCATATTCAAACTGTCCTGCAAATTGTTTGATGGAAATAATTGAGCCTCCTGGGGAAGTAATAATTGTAGCCATTATTGTTTTTTATTTTTTTTATTGGTTTTATTTATTGACTTTAATTATTATTTACATTTTATTATACCTTTTATTTTATTCATTTGCATTCTCAGTTTAATTTCCCGTCCCATATTTTTAGTAGTTTCCAATCAAAAATGTTTTCCACCGTTGTATTGATAGTCAACCCCCAATAAGAAAAATCGGATTCCCTTTGCCACCCTTACCACCTCCTGGGGACTAACGGTGAGCAACAAAGATTAGCTAAGATTATATCTATTTATGTAAGCTCTCGACTCCAAAGTCGAAAGTTAGACATCATGTTTATATTTTTACAGCTAGGATTTGTTAAATGTTTGAAATTCTAGATACATAACTATGTTTAACAAAAATTATTATACAAAATATGTTCAGATTAGTATACATCTAGAACACCAAAAAAAACAAATCTTAATAGTCAAATGGGTTGTATACATATTTTTTTTCTTGAGGTAAATATAATATTTTGAATTTCATATCATCAATCATATTAACTAGTTTAATAGTTTGTTTTATAATATCATTTCCATTATTATGATTTTGATTATTATTAGTGCTTTGTTCAGAAATAAAAGAGATTAGATTGTTATTACTAGAAACTGTAATAACAGATTTTTTATTTTTCAAATCAGTTTCAATTCTACTCATCATGTTATATATATTTCTCCAATAAAATCCAATTCCTGTTTTGATATCTATATTTATCATACTACTATCAAAATCCATAATTAAAGCCTTATAACCATGGGTATTTAGACTAATTTTTACTTTATCATCTAAAATGTAATCAATAGTTTGTTTTTTTGTTTTTTTAAGTAAAATATTATCGAGATGTAAATCATTATGTAAAAAACCACACGATTTATATGAAATGAATAATGATAATATAACTTGTTGTAAAATAGATTTTAGAATATCAAATTTATCTTCATTAAACCAATTGAAATTCTTAATTGAACCTTCTTGAACAAAAGGCATAACTAGAATTGCTTTTTGATTCTCTTCTTCTTTCTTTGCGGAACATAGCTGATGAACTTTATTTTCATTAATATTATGATAACTATTATCGTAACATACGAATAAGCACATATATCTTATAAATCCTGATATATTTTTATTTTCTAAAATCTTTACAATGTAAAATTCTTTTTCAATTGTTTTACTAATATTTCCTATTTTAACTACAATGTGCTTCTGTTTAGATGTAATAGTTTTATCTGTAATAATAGATTCTAAGATAGTAACATCATTCTTATTTTTGATAACTTTTTCCAAAATAATTGGAATTGAACTAGGAGATTTCTCTAGTTCTTGACAATTTATATGATACTTATTAGCACCATTCGGTTTATGATGAACTCTCTCAAGACGATTCATTTTTTATATTTAATTAAGAAAATTAAGTAAAAGTTAAATCTTTTCTAATAATCTAATAAAATTTAACATGAACACATTGTATAATCCAAATAAAAATCCTAAAAAAAGTGTTAAGAATACTGGTTTTAAGGATAAAGCAAAAGCTCTTGAAACAATTGAAATAGTTAAAAAATTAGACAAAATACATCAAATGCAAATAATACTTACCATGTATTATAGAGCTGAACATCATCCATACAAAACTAAAGATATGGAACAATCTCAAAAAATATTCAAAAAATGGCTAATTGAAAATGGATATAAAACATCTATTGTGAAAAAATACTAGATTATTATTTTTCTTTTTATTTCATTTTGATAAAATGAATAATATCATTTGATAATCTAATTATTCGATAATGAGATAAATCAGTAATACTGACTTTATAAGGATACATAAACATGATACACTATTGTTTTATTTTAATTATATTATAAATATTTTTATATTACTTTTAATTTAAGTTTTGCTAACACTTTTGTTAAAAGTGTTTTTTGGTAACGCTTTTTTCCTAAAAAAGTGTGTGTGTGTTTTTGCTAACACTTTTTCCTAAAAAGTGTGTCCGATGACTGCACATCCAATTCTAGCTCCAGCATTACCGGTTTTCAAACTTTCTTCTCTTTGTTCACCTTGACCTAGACCTAAATCATCTTCATCTTGATGAATTACTAAAGAACGCCCGATAATATTGTATTTAGTCCCTTTTAATTTAATCATTTTATCACTTAGTTTACATTTAGATATACCTTGAGAGTTAGCCATTATATTTCCTAAATCACCGACATGACGTCTAGAAGGAGGGTCATTAGGTCCTCCATGTGGTGTTTTATCTGGATTAAAGTGAGCACAACAACTTTTACAACCATCTAATAAATTACCGGCTTCATGAATATGAAACCCATGTAACCCAGGAGTCAATCCTTTTATATGAACATCAATATCTACCATTTTGGTAATTGTATTTTCAGTAAAAGTAACATGACCAGTTACTTTACTAGCCGTATTATTAAAGACTGCAATTGCTTTTATTTGATTATTTTTACTAACCATTTTTATTTATTCTAGTTTATTTACTTATTCTAGTTTATTATTTATATCAAATATAAAATTTTAATTTTTAATGTATCTAGAACATGACATTCTAGTTATATAAAAAATTAAAATTTTATAAAGATTTATTTCTAAATAAAATAGTAAATAAATATAGTTGTAACTTTATAAATATTTTTATAACTTCTATATAAAGATAAAAAATGAAAATGAAATTAAAAGAAAAGAAAGCTAAGAAATACGAATCTAAATCTCAAAAAAGAGGTAAAACTGTTTTTAAATTAATTAGAGGTGGTGGTTGTGACGCACCTGATGTAGTTAGTCAATATATCAATCCTCCAGGTTCAGTTATGTCTGCTGGATTAGAAGGAACCACAAATATTTTCCAAAGAGTTTTTTATGGTCCTGGACCATCACATACTAATATTGAAGTTCCTACATGTCATTCATCACCTTATCAGTCACAAATTTATGCTCCAACTCCTACACAACACGGAGGTCAAAATGGAGGTGGTTTTTTTATGGATATGACTAAAATAATTGATAAACAACCGGTAATTCAAGGTTATTATGATGAATCCCCCCCTGTAATTTTAAATGGTAAAACATTTTTATCAAATAATTGTCAATCTCAATGTGGCGGCGGAAAAATTTCGTTGTATAAAGTAAAAAAGATGTCACAAAAAAGTGTACGCAAACTCAAATCTAAAAAAGTTTCAAAGAAGGCTGTAAAAAGTCTTCCTAAAATGACAAAAGTTCGCAAGGGCAAAAAGTCTAAAATGAATAAATTAGACATTAAAAAACCTAAGAAAAGTAAAAAGGTAAAGAAAGTTAAGAAATTAGTTGGTGGTGGTGATGAAACTGTTGATGTTGGTTCAAGTGAATCATACAAGATTGCTGGTCAACAAGGAAATTTTAGTCCAGATATGATGACTCGTGATTTCACATGTAATCAATTAAATGTAACACCTAATTGTGTTTAGATTAGGTAATTGTTTCTCTAATAGTTTGTTTTAGTTTTTATTTAATTTTTATTTTCATACTGCATTCTTTTTTTTGTAAAAAGTATGATATTATAATAAAGAAATACAAGGAAAAAAATGGGCGCAGTTTTAGCTAAAGGGATTGATGGAGTTGGTTTTGTTCTTAAAAAAGTTATAATACCATTAGGAAAATTATCATTATATATTATTTTATTGTGTTTCGTATTTTCTGTTTTAGCAAATCTAGCTGGTATAATTGGATTAATTCTTTTTATGATAATATTTTATTATTATGTGAAAGGTATAATATTTATAGAACCTAATCCAGGAGGAAATCAACCATCAATGCAAAATAATATTTCTAATGCAATATTTGGTAATAATACTCCACAACAATAATAATGAAAAAAATAATGAAAAAATATAATGAAAAAATATAATGAAAAAATATAATGAAAAAATTAAGACTAACTAGTATCTAGAATTCCTATCCTAGAATTTTTGTCTAGTGTAAACAAAAAAGCTAATCCTAGAATTTTTGTCTAGTGTAAACAAAAAAGCTAATCCTAGAATTTTTGTCTAGTGTAAATCATTTTACGTTTTGTAATATTGTTCCATGGTTGTTGATTTGTTGTAGGAAAACAATCTTCTACACTTTTAAATGGAAAAGCAGGATAGGTTTCATAATACATTTTAGTTTCTTCATATGGTTTAACATTAGATTTATGGATTTCTCCATCTAAACATCTTAAAGGTTGATTATTTTTATCACGATATGTGTTTTCCTGAACTTTAAGATATATTTCACTTGAGTCTTTTTTATAGTTTTTATCTCTAGTTCTATCAATTTCCATTTGATGAATATCTATTGGTTTTTCTGACATATGGTTACTGATTTCCTTTTTATTTAAAACATCTTTATATAAATATAATGAAGTATTAGGATAATTAGGATTAATTTTGTATTCAGCATCAAAACATTTATCATCAATAAAATTAATTCCTTTTAATTCTGATTCAACATCTACACTTCTAGCATAACCATAGAATAAATCACCTCTACCTCCAAGATTGACAAAATCATGTTCTAGGACTTCTTGATAACTAAATTCTTTTTTTGCTACTTTTGGTGCTTGTTGATAATTCCATGTATTTGATGGTGTAATTTGATATCCTAGATTTTCCCCTCTGGTAACTTTATTACCATTACGAATAAAAGCTTCTCTTCTTTGGTCGATAGTATTATTTTCTGTATTTTGTTTTTGAAAATTACATAAATAATATGGTGGAAATCTAGTTGGTAACTCAGGAAAATATTGTTTCATACTTTTTTCATGTTCCTTAAAAGGATAAAATCTGTTAGACATTTTTTTACTTTATTACTTTATTTTATTTTTATTTTAACTATTACTATTTACAATAATATCAGAAAATAACAGATATTAACAAACTAAAAAATAAAAATTAAATCAATATTAAATCAATATTAAATCAATATTAAATCAATATTAAATCAATAAGTTAAACGGTAAGAACGAGCTTTGACTACATGAAAAGCTATTCTTTGATATTGCCCGAATGCAAAAGCATTTCCACCTGTATTACATAACAAAAGCTTAAAATACCCATTGTTTACTTCTTTAATTGTAACAGTTACCATTCTATCTCTAGTTCCAAAATCACTCATAACTTGTGTAAAAATAATATCTTTTTCTTCTACATAATTATTATATATTGTAAATAATTGTTGATTATTATCACCAGAAAATAGATTAGCGAATTTAAATATACCATAAGCTTGATGAATTGAAGCTCCACTATCAGGATAATCAGACATAATTTGTTCCTCAATTAAATCTATTGAATCAACTGGCATTACATTTGAAGCAATAATTACCCAATTACTACCATCACTTTGAACAGTTACATATTCATTCAAATATTTTAATACCATTGTAGATGAAGTATCTATTTTTTGATTTGTTACTGCAACAATATTAGCATTATTTATAGCAGATGTTTTTTTGATGGTATATATACGCCCTTTAATTGAAATAGTAGATGGTAAATTAATTGTCATATCACCTGCATCAGTGTTAACTAAAAGAGAACTTTCTGTTTCTGATAATTCTACATTTAATAAAATGGTATCTTCACCAGTTGAATATGCCTTACTTGTTGTATCTAATACACCTCTAATTAATTTACCTAAACCAGTTGATGTTTCATATTTTATAATTTCAGAATCTATTAAAACAAATGCATTAAAATTTGTTGATATATCAGATGATGTTACTAATGATATACTGGAGGCATCAATATCAATATTTTGAGTTAATGTAATATAATTAATTGTAGTAAGTGGAGAATAATATACAAATGAACCACTTGAATGATCAGAAGGAGTAGTATTATATTTTCCTCTAGTGCAACCATATAAAGTATTATTATCTTTACTATTATATTGAATAATTTCGGAATCTATTATAACATACCCAGCATTACCAAAATTAAATGTTTCAAGTAATACAATTTGGTTTGACGTGCTTATTATATCCCCATCTAAATTTGAGAAATTTAAATCAATATTTGGTGTGGTTGAAATAGTATATGATTTAGCACCAACTAAATGTGCTGATGGTGTTGTTGTATTTGTTCCTCTAGTTAAATCAGCAATTGATTCATATTTAATAATTTCTGAATTAATTAGAAGTAATCCTGATGGGTTTGATGTTAAATCAGCAACACTTAATACTGAAAGCATTTTATCAGTCGTTTTCATATTTGCATCTAATTTGGTTATACCAATTAATGTTAATGGTGAATAATATACTGTTTGTCCAGATGAATAGCCTGAAGCACTTGTATTTAATTTACCTCTTTCACAATCATACAGAATAGTAGAATTTTTGCTTGTATAACTAATAATTTCACTACCAATTATAATATAACCACTGTTTCCAAAACCATCTGTTGTATCAAGTGTTATTTCGGATGAAATTGTTGATATTGATATAGCTAATGAAGCAGTAACTAAATTGTAATATGGTGCATTAGAAATATTATAAATTCTTGTGCCTTCCACATGTGATGAGGCTGTAGTGCCATTTGTTCCTCTTGTTAAATCAATAATTGTTTCTTTATTGTTATAAGTTATCTTTTCATTACCTATCAAAACTGTTCCAACAGGTGGTAAATTATCAATATCTGCAGTATTTTTTATTCTAATTCCTGAAACTTCGTCACTTAATAAAACATCATTTGCTTCAATTGTTATAAAATTAATTACTGGAGAACCATTAACAAATTGATAATTACTTAAACGAGCAACTACATTTATAGAAGCTTCTGAATTTTGATCAAGTGGTATTGTGCCTTGCATTCCTCTAGATAAATTATCCAATGTTTTTTTATTAAACCAGAAAAAGAATTCACCTTCTAGTAATCCAAGACCTGTTTCTTCATAATTAGAAGAATCAATTAATGGTACAGCTACAGATGTATCAGATATATATGATCTTAATTTTCCATTAGTATAAGAATTTATGGAAATTTGTGATAGAGTAAAATTTATTGTTTCTGTTGTATCTAGAGGAAATGTTTGATATAATCCTCTATTTGTAAGATCTAATAAATCAAATGTTTTTTTTGTATTAAATGACATGAATTCTTTATCAATTAAAATTAATCCTGTTGTATTAAATGATGTATTTAAATCATCTAATGGAATAACTTTTGATGTAGAATTAATATCTTTTCTTAAATGAATACCATGTGATGAAACATTTGTTGAGACTAATACAGGATATTGTTGATTAAATGAATGTGATACAATATCTGTTCCAAAAAGGCCTCGTTTTATTGGAACATCTGCGATTGTTATTATATCAAATGAGTTTTTACTTATGAAATTAATCCACTCTCCATTCATTAATACTTTAGCTGATGAAGAATATAATGAACCATTCAATAAAGGAATAAAAAGATGTTTATCTGTAATGTTTTGTCTAAGTTTTGAATATCCATTAATACTTGTTATTTTATATATTGAAATATTAGTTGGTGCAGTTTGAGTATCAAAATAATTACGAATTATATTTTCTATGCTATATCTTGATGTAAGTTTAATAAATTCTTTATCTATCAAAATATATTGTTTAGTATTAGACCCTAAAGTTGTAAATGATTGTGCATAATTATCACCGTTATTTAATTGTATATATGATGAACTAGATGTAATTTCTTTTTTAAGTGATGAATTTATATATTGTTCAATTTCTTCTACATTATAAACTTTAATACCTGTATTAAATGATAATGGTTCCACATTGTAATTTAAATAATTTCTAGTTAATCCATTTATGGTTTTATTCCATTGACCATTATTTATAATTTCAAAAGCTTTTCTAGCAGGTAATGGGGTATTAAAATTTGTTAAAAGTGCTTTTGTTGGAGGAGAAGGATATATATAATCAGTAATTGTAATTTCAGTATCTAAATCTGAAATAGATGTGGTTATGGTGTTAACATCATCATATATATTATAAATATAGTTTTGATTACTTGGTTGATGTTCTATTAAAAGTGTATTTAATATACCTCTTGATACATTTAATCCAAACCCTTCAAAACTTATCATTTCGTTATTCATTAAAGCAAAACCTGAAACACCATATGTATCAGATGTTTTTACATTATTAATAATTGTTGTTGAATTATTAATATCAGATGTTAAGAAACCTATTGTTTGTGAGTCAATTCTAATTAATTGGCTAAAATTATAATTTGTTGATGTATCAACAGTTTTTTTACTGCTTCTTGTGTATCGAGTAACATTTCTATGTCTTACCGAATTAGATGTTGAATAAGTAAAATTTTCAACACCAGCTGAACTTAAACCTATAATTGATGAATAAACCGGTATTTTGTCCTTGATAACAGTTGTTATCTCATTTTGACCAATAAATAATGGACCTTCTTCATATGGATCAACCAAAGTATCATTTGTTTTCATATATATTATATGTGTAAATGAAACAGTTGTTCCAAAATTTGGATAAGGACCTTCAATTGATACATCAACATTATAAAGAATATTGTTAACTGCTCTTTTATATCTAATCAATAATAGATTTTCTAATGTTGAACCTGAATATTTAGCTAACAAAACATGACCTCCGTTATTGTTAAATAAATATACTTTACTACTTTCTGTTATTGTTATAATTGTATCTGATAAATGTGGATATGGTTCAAAATTGTAATCAATTGGATTTATTGTTGTCGTTAAAGTAGATGTTGTAATATCTAGATTAATGTCATTATCAGTTTCTAAACTATTACCTGCTAAATAATAATATATAGGATTATCAATATCCGATACAACATCGGTATTTGTGATTGTGGATGATGTTGTTATAATATCAGTTATATATTGATAATCAGAAGGAAAAAATGGTCCAGATATACCACCATTTTTTTCTTCGTATTTTCTTGCAATATAAGTATCATTGGCATTATGTGTGCTTAAATTATAGCCAACATTTTGGTTGAATCTAATTATTTCTTTATTAACACCCGGAGTATTAATAAAAACAATACCACCATTCGTTAAACCATAACCATTACCTGGACCTAAATCATATTCAATTTCTGTGTCTGATACTGTATATTTATTAACAAATAATTTTTTAGGAATATTTGTGAAAAAGTATACTAAGGTTCCTGCAGTATGAGTTTTAATTGATGTTTTTGATAAACCACGGTTTAATTCATAAAACATGTTTGCAGTATCATTTTTATTACAATATTTAATTAATTCATTTTCAATTAATATATAACCTGAATCAAGAATACCAATTGTTGAATCTATCACAAATAATGATGTATCTGTTATATCAAAATTAGTTCTTAATGATGTTTTAAATATAACTGAATCTTTATCTGAATCTAATAAAAATGCTTGTGTGAATTTTTCGTTTTTAATTTCCGAAGATGTCATATTTAGTAATATTGGTGTATGATTGATGACATGTTTCCATACATTTAAAAAATTATAATTATGATATGTTTCTTTATATATAAGCTGTGATGTAAATCTCTTTTTTATATAATCTGTGCTAGCTGCTTCTCCAGTTGACCCAAATTCAGTAATACGAAATATATCAACCGAAGCATTTTCATAACCATCAATATTCCATACACAATCTGTAATTTGACCATGAAAATTTCCACTATCCCATGAACTCATAGACATTTCAGCGATAAATCCAATAATAGGTGTATAAATAGTTTGCGCAATACCAGAGAAATAACAACGTCTTAATTCTGCATTAGAATTATAATAACCTATAAATCCATTTAAATATTCACTTGTAACTGTTGATGCAGAACAATAACAGTCTGTTACTATCCCTCCTTGTAAATTTCCGATAAATGCTCCACTATAATAATTAATCAGAGCAGGAATAATTAAATATATATTTGCATCTGAATAACAATATTGAATAGTCCCATTATTTTGACCAACTAATCCACCCATTTCTGATCTACCTCTAATATTTCCAGATGATTTACAATATTTAATTATACCGGAAGCATCATTCCGTGATGCAATTCCACCAATTTGATTAATACTTCCTGCTCCATTATCTATTTGTATATAAGCTTGACAATTTATTATTTGTCCCAAGTTCCTAACAATAATCCCACCAAAACCTCCATAAATCTGATTGGTATGTATATTGACATTACAATTCTCAACAATTCCAGCGTTTTCTGAACATATAACAGTAGTGTTAGTATGAGTAAAAAGCTCAATCAAATTTGTTAAAGTTATGTTTAGATTTTTAATTATTCCTATATTAGATAGAAATAAACCGAATATATTATATTCCAATATTGTGCTAGCTGTAATTGTTTTATTATTTCCATTAAAAACAGTTGTAAAAACACCACCTATATTAGGATTTATAAACATATTAATCCCTTCAGTTGTTGTTATGTCATTCATCAACATGTATGAATAAAGATTTGCATTTGTTTCAATTATTGCATTCCAGTCTTCTAATGTAAAAATTGGTTTAAATAAACCATTTTCATTACCTCCATAAACAGCAAATTGTTTAAGTGATGCATATGTTATACCTGGTGTTATTGACATTATGACACATCTATATTGACCATATGCATTTGTAGTATCATTTGGAATAAAATAATTTTCACCTGTAACTATTCCATCTAATATTTCAGATAATAATGTCCATGTTGATCCATTTCTTGATCCTAATATTGCAATAGATGTTGATGGTGACAAAGTTTCATAAAGATAAAAGGAGTTAGGATAAAAATTATTCATAATATCTCCATTGGAAGCACTAAATACAACATATTCACCAAGATAATGATTACCCAAACCATCAATTGTATCACTAGTTCCTATGTAATTACCAGTAGTTATATCATATTTATCATAATCTGACCGCCATTCACGTTGGTCATATAATTTAATTGATGTTGATGCTGAATGTGCGGATGCGGTTGTGCCATTTTGGGCTCTGGTAATACCAATAAATTTACTATTATCTGCCGATGTATAACTTATAATTTCATTATCAATAATAATTTTACCGCCTGTTGAAGGAAAATTTTTATCAAGTGGTGTTTCAGCATAAATATCTGTTGTTGAACTAATTGTAACATCATCCCCTAATATAGTATTTATATCAAATGAATTAAATATATTTGATACTTGATAATCTGTTGAAATTTGGGATGAAGCTTCTATTGTATATAATCCATTACCATGGTCTTGTCCACTTACAGTTAATGATGGTGTTAAACCAACTAAACTAATTGGGGGATATCTATTACCTAAATCAACATGTCTTTCACAATTAAGTAATTTATTTGTAAATTCACCAATAGTTGATGAATATTTCATTATTTCATTATCCACTCTAATATATCCAATAGAACCTATAACATTAAGTTGCATATTACCCGGCCAAAAATATACTGTTGATTGTATATCATCTAATTCATTAATATAAAATTCATATGGTTCATAAATTTTAAATAATTTATCACCAGATGATGCAGCTACTTTTGATGTTCCTAAATATCCTCTAATACAATTTGACAATCCAACTGAAGAACCTACAATTAATCCGGCTGTTCCCTTGATAATTTCACCATTTATGGTAATAAAAGTTTCTTTAAAAGATTCAAAATAATTTAATACATTTTCAGGTGAACCTACATTTGTAATTGTAATATTAATTGTTGTTGATGAGGATGTTATAGAAGAGGCTAGTGTTCCTTCAGTAAAAGGATTATTATCTCTTGATAAATGAATTGCTCTCTTAGGAATTCCTGGATGGATTGTTGCGGAATCATATGTATAAGATGTTGCATTTAAAGCTATACTTCCTCTGGTCATTGAATCAAATGCATAATTAGATGTTTCATTATTAGGTTTAATAATACTTGTAAAGTCACCAAAATTATTTATATCAATCGCTTTATCATTATATGCAAAAGCTTCAGTATCAACCAACATAATACCTTCTGTTGAAATAGTTAATTGTTGATTGTTTTCTTTTTCTTGACTTGAAATAAAATTACATGTGGTTCCTGTATCTCCAAGCATATTTTGAGATAAATTAATAGTTGATAAAATATATCCATTATTTACAGTTCTATCTAGAAAAACAACTTTTATAGAATCGTAACCACCTCCTTGATATGTTGATGGTGTAGTTCCTTCAGCTCCTCTAATAACTGATAAATATTCTGTTGCACCTAATACTTTAGTATATGTCATTATTTCTCCCTTTATTACTAATTGACCTGAACCATCTGGAATATCTGTTAAATTATTTAATTTAAGTGTTGTTTGTGTAGTTGTTGTAATTTCTTGAGTTAAATATTTAACTATTAATCCATTAACATCCGAACTATTAGATATTTGTCTCATTATACTTCCTGAAGTATGAGTATCACCTGATAATGAATCATAAATATTTCTTGATGTAATATTATTAATTGTAAAATAATAATTCAATGGTAATTCTGGTGAAATTATGTAATTATAATCATGTATTACAATCTCATTATTATAATTACGAATACTATTAATTGCATCATTTGTAGAATGATTTTCAGGTATTGAATCAGATAAAGTTAATAAACCACGTGAAACATTTCCAAAATTATTTGATGCTTCAGTGTATGAAATTAATTCACCTTCAATTCCTACAATTCCAGATGTGGGAATTTTTAAAGAGTAATCATTATATGTAGGAACACCTGTTACAGTTTTAGAATATACTCCAATTTGTAAATATGTAGAACCATTATCAATGGCACATAATAAATCAATACCAGTTACTGAATTTGTGATTTGATTAAAGTAAGAACCTGATGGATATGAATTTGGAATTGTTCCATCAACACCTCTGTTATAATTAAATCCAGTTTTATTTTTACCTGTAAATTTAATTAGTTCTTTTTTATTTAATGCAATATCATATAAAATTAATTCTCCTGAATCAGTTGTTATCTTACTTAAATCATCAACAATTAAATAACTTGTATTTCCACTGTCAAGAGGAGCACCTAGTGTTGTTTCATCTAATATTGCTATTCTAAAAACCTCAGAATCAATTAAATGACTTGTTGCTGATGTATTTAATTCTCCGCGACCATCAGTATATATGACATTGTTTAATCCGGAATAACCCATAATTTCATAATCCATTCTTACTTGCCCTGAAGTTGCAAATCCAGTTGTGTTGTCTAATGGTATAAAATCAGTTTCAATATGATTATTGATAATATTTGATGGTATATCAGATACTACTATTTGGTAAGCTGTTGTCCCGATATTATGAGTTGTAATAGACGAATAATATAATCCTCTATCTTCTAAACTTGATATTACCAATGAATTATTTTTTGAAGTATAATTAATTATTTCATTATTGACTATTAAATATCCGGTTGTTCCAAATGATGATGTGCTTTCAATTACAGGGAATGCTGAATCAGTTGTATTAATTTTACTATCACCTGTAATACTAGTGCTCATTGTTAATACATTATCATTATAAGTAATATCATATACAAATGTATTAAATAAATGACTTGTTGCACCTGTATTTAACCCTCTTGCATTTCTTTCTGATAACCCTAACCCTAAATTTTTATTTTGATAATTCATGATTTCATACCCAACTCTAATATTTCCAGAACTTGAAAACCCTGTAATATCATCACTATTTGATACTGGAATAGTTATATCAAATATTTCAATTGTTGAGGCTAAATTAACAACGTTACCTATTTCTGTAACCTTATATACAGTTGCACCAATAATACTATGTTCTTGTGATGTTGAACCATATGCACCTCTAAAAGAAGGTGCATCTTTTGTGGGAACAGTTACTAAACTCAAACCTATATCTGAATATTGAATAACTTCGGTTAATATATTATTCTCTAGATCTGATGTTTGAACCTGAACTAAATCTGGTAATGGTAATGAAGTAAAACCATCTAAACTACCCATTACTATCGTATCATCATAACTTTTAATACTACCAGCTAGAAATGTTAAAGCACTGATTGCATTTGTTTGACTAATTAAAGCATTGGAGCTATGTGCAGATGCAATAGTTCCACAAGAACCTCTAACTACATTATCTAATGTATTTTTACTTTCAAAAGACATGATTTCTGAATTAATTAGAACTAAACCACTATTACCATAACTTGTATTATCTTGTGTTGGAATACCTGTATCCTCTAAATTCATTAAAGCATTTAATGAACTATAAATATTTGATATTGTTGGAATATTAAATACCGTACTATAAGTAATATGACCTGTAGCCGATGTTAAATAACCACGTGTCACATCACGTAAACCAACTCCATCATAATAAGTCATTAATTCAGAATCAACTAAAATTGTTCCATTAGTTGTGAATAAATCTACATCATTAATTGAAATATTTTTTTGTGTATCTGTTGTAATATCATTCGTTATTGTGGCTTTACCATAATATAATTCAAAATTATATATTTTACTTGAAATATTATGACCTGTTATTGATGTGTCATTAAATCCACGTGTCAAATTAAATAATCCTAAATTATTGTATTTTATTAATTCTGTATTAATAAGAACTAATCCACTAGTTGGAAAATTTTGATGACCTGATTGAAATCTAATTTCTGTATCACTATTTAATAATTCTTTAATAAATCCATTTGTAATAAGAGATGGGTCAGTTATTAAAAATGTTGGAGCGGATTCCAAATGTGATGCGGCTTGGGAACCATATTGACCTCTAACACAATTTAATAAGAAATTATTTGAACGTCCATTATATGTAATTAATTCCTTATCAATTAAAATTGTATGTGTAACTCCAATATCATCTGGAAAATCCCCACCATATCTTAAAATAATGGTATTTGCTGGAAGACCTGATATATCACTCTCATCAAATAAACCTGTAGGGGTTAATTCTTGGTCAAGAAAATTAAATATTAAATTGGTTGTTCCATCAGCAATATATGTTATTTTAGTGCCATCAATATAATACCCTGATGCTGGTTTACTTGTTTGATATTGTTCACGTTCGATATCTAATAAGTTAATATCTTCATATTTGATTATTTCACCATCTAGAGTTACAAAACCAGAACTATAAAAATTCTGATAATTAGAAATTGAAATAACTTGTGAAGGATCTTCAATTGGAGGTATTAAATTCAATAATTCTGAATTAATTAATGGTGTTGTAGCATCTTGTATTAAGTGGACACTAATACCTGCTAAATGTGGAAGTCCATAGGTCTCATTAGTTCCTCTTGATATATTAAATAAATATGGTTTATTATCTGTGTATGTCATAATTTCACTATCAATAATTAACCCACCTGTTTCAAAAAACCCGGTTGGATTGATTGGGATATTTGTCATTCCATTATTAATATCATTTGTTAATTGAGAATAGTTCAATCCTGATAATGAAGTTGCAATATTATAAACATTTGAACCAATATCATGTAATTCTATTGGAGTATTATTAAATCCTCGCGTAACATTTCCTAGACCAGTATTTTTATTACTAAATTGGATTATTTCAGAATCTATAATTGCTAGTGCAGTCACACCTGTTAAAATAAATTTATCAATTTCATTAACAGTTATTATTCCTGTTGTTGGAACATCACAAGTTAATCTACTTTGTCCTTTAACTGACCCCATATCATACATTTTAGAACTTTTTATATGATGTTCTGATGTTGTATTAAATGAACCACGACCTAGACCTGTTAACCCTGATAATCCTGTTACACCACCTAAATTTGTAAATTTATTATTATAAATAATAAATTCGGAATCAATTAAAACAGTGCTGGAATTTTGAAATAATTCTAGTGCAGCAATATTTTCGGCGTTATTTTCAATATAAACATTTTCTAAAGTTTTATCTAAATATCTATCATATGTATAGTTTGGAGGTATTAAATTATAAGATAATACTGTGCTAAATTGCGAAATTGCCAATATTGCTTTTCCAAAAGAACCTTTAACATCTAATGTTGATGTAGGTTCCATAGTTGCTATACCAATACGATTGACACTTAAATCGCCACCAATTAAAGGATTACTTGGAATGCCGCCATCACTATTATAAATTGCTAATTTATTAGAGAAAGTTGTTTTATTTAATGAGTTTTCATTTTCTTCTAATTGGGTTTCATTACCAATTAAAATATTATTACTACCTTGGTTAACTTGACCAACTCTATTACCAATGAATAAATTGTTACTTGAAGGGGCTAATTTACCAGAATATAAACCTGCTGCATATCCAATCATGGTATTACTACCTGTCCCTTGAATAGTATCAATATTATAACCAGAACGAGTTCCTAATAAAAGATTGTTTTCAGATTTTACATTATAACCGGCATTTGTCCCTAATGCAGTATTATATTTTTCAGTTGTAATTCTTCTTAAAACACTGTCACCTATTGCAATATTCTTTGAACCCATAGTTAAAGAATTACCTGCATCAAACCCCATTACAATATTTGATGATGCTAAAGAACCATCTAATTCACCAATAGCATCATCCTTTAATCTACCTAAGAATAAAACATCACCTTCAACATAATCGTCTGTTAAAGCTTGGTCAATATTTATTTTAGTTGTTCCTGTTGTAGCATTTCCAGTTTGAATTTCAGTGCTTACAATTGTTACAACTTGAGAAGTTGTTGTAATAATTGATTGTAAAACAATCTTAGTATTTATTGGTAATAAACTATCAAAATAAGTCTTGGGGGTTTTTACAATAACAAATGCTTCGCCAGAAATAGCAGTTTCAATTACTGAACTCTTTTCACCAAATAACAAATAGGCTTTGTCATTAATTCCAAAAAACCAGGTTAAAGGGGATGAAATACTAGCTGTTGATGCCGTTACTGCTGTTGTATATACAATTTGAGGTTCATATTCTGAATTATTATCATATACCAAAACTAGATGTTGACCTGCTTTAACAAAACTACTACCTATTTTAATACTTGTCGCACCAACATTGCTTGAACTTGTTGGACTTGTTGATGAATTACCTAAACCAAGATTTACAGCTGAATTTTCACCCATAATAATGTTATTTTCACCACCTGCACCAACACCTACTGCATTTGCACCCATGATAATACTTCTACTAGAAGCAAACCCTTGGAAGTTACTTTTATAACCAACTGCAATATTGTTCGCAAAAGATGGATTCAATATAATTCTAGATGATTCACTACCTAGAACTACATTGTTATCCCCAATATCACCCGATGAAACCGCATTGGCACCAAAAACTAGGTTATTTAAACCTAATTTATTACCATACATAGCATGACTACCAATTGCGATATTTTGATTACCTGTTTGATTATTCTTTAAAGCACGAAAACCAATACCTAGATTTCTAGTTCCTGTTGTATTTTTTGCACCTGCTTCATAACCAACAAATAAACTATTTGTACCACTAGTATTTTGTTCACCAGCCTTATATCCAGCAAAAAGACCATAATTACCAGTATTATTATTATAACCTGCATTATAACCAATGAAAAAATTACCAGAACCAGTAGTTGTTGAACGACCTGATTGATTACCTAAAAATAAGTTGTCTTGACCAGTGGTTACTAATTGACCTGATTGATTACCAATAAATGTATTGTTATCTGATATAGCATTACGACCCGACTTATAGCCTAGATAAATATTACCTTGACCATTAATATTATAATAACCTGCTTCATTACCAATTGCAATATTTGAATTAGTTGTTAATTTATTACCAGCACGATAACCTAAGAAAATATTAGAATTACCATAAAAATTACCAGCACCAGCTTCATTACCAATAATCATGTTATTGCCACCGCTAACATTATTTATACCAGCATCTTTACCAATAAAAATATTACCATTACTATTTGAACCCGCACCGGCATTTTCACCAATTAAAATATTATTTGAACCAGTTACATTGTCACGACCAGCATTTCCACCAATTGAAATATTATTTTCACCACTTATATTACTTGAAGACGCACTAGTACCAATCGCTAATAAACTATTACTTTGATTTTGTAAACCAGCTTGAAAACCAATACAAATTGAATCATTAACTGTTACAGGATCTATAGGACCTTGACCAAAACCAGCTTGATAACCAATCGAAATATTTCTTTCACCCATATTGTTAAAACCAGCTTGACTACCAATATGTAAATTATATTGCGAAGTATCAAGCATATAACCAGATTGATTACCAATACAAATATTATCACTTGCTGTCGATGAAGCTACACCTGCTTCATTACCAATGAATAAATTGTTACTACCTGTTGTATTGGCTGCACCAGATTGTGAACCAATAAAAATATTTTCTGAACCAGATGTCGTATTTGAACCAGGACCATCTGAACCAATAAAAATATTCTTCTCACCCTCATTTAGTTGATTACCACTATTATCCCCAATTAAAATGTTATTACTACCAGTAGTTAAACTAAAACCAGATTGTTCACCAATTAAAATATTACCAACGGTAGTTGTCGCATTATAACCTGCTTGATAACCAATCATAATATTTTTTTCACCCGATAATTCACTAGTTGGATTTGCCGCCACTTCACGACCAATAAAAATATTATTAGCTGAGGTATTAGAATAACCAGCTTTATAACCAATAGAAACTACACCATCTGATAAATTATTATAACCCGATTGATTACCAATCGCAACTGAATAAGAACCACTGATATTTTTATTACCAGCATCACTACCAATTAATGTATTATTTATTCCATCTCTAGATTCTAAACCAGCATTAGCACCAATTTGAACATTTGCACCACCAGTAGTTGCATTTTTACCAGCTTGATAACCTATTAAAGTATTTGAACCACCATTAATTAAACTATTACCAGCATAACTACCAATTAATGTATTTTGTGAAGAAGTTGTAGATTGACCAGCTAAATAACCAATTGCAGTGTTATCTGATTGATTTGTTATATTTGAAAGGACTCCGGCATTACCGGAAGTATTATTACCACCACCAATACCTACTGAACGATTACCTGTTGTAATATTCATACCAGCATGATGACCAACAAAAACATTACCACTCGCAGAACCTGCATTGATGGTCGCATTTTGTAAGGCTTGATATCCAATACCAATATTATATGAACCATTTAAATTTTCCCCAGATTCTTTACCAATCATAATAGATGTTGATAAATTTCCAATAGCACCAGAACCAGCATCCTTACCAATCATTATTAAATTACCAGTTACATTATTATTATTTTTACCAGCTTGATTACCAATAAAAATGTCACCAGATTGTGATGTTTGTGCAGCTCCACTCGCATAACCAATAGCAATCGTGCCATCAGATGAAATTAAAGATTGACTGGCTTGATTACCAATAATAACATTCTGATTACCATTTGTCAATGTTTTGGCGGCTTGTGTTCCTAAAATGATATTGTCACTACCAGTTGTTAAACTATTACCTGCTGCATCAGATAAATTAATATTACTAGCTGATCCTATTACCAAATTTTTAGCACCTGATGTTAATAATTGACCAGCTTTAACACCCATTAAAGTATTTGCTGAACCATTAGTTAAAGAAGACCCTGCAAAAGCACCTACCATGGTATTATTATTACCTGTTCCTGTAGCAGTTAATCCTGCATTATAACCTATCATAGTTTGATATTCACCAGTAGTATTTGCATAACCAGCATTTTTACCAATAAAAGTATTATTATTCCCTGTATTAGAAAAACCACTTAAATGACCAACTGAAACAATATTATTAGAATTTGTTGATGTAATTCCTGCCTGATGACCTATTAAAACATTAGCATCACCTGTTGTATTAGATAAACCGGCCTTGCTACCTATCATTATATTTTCTTGAGCAGTTGTTGAAGCATAACCAGCTTGAAAACCTACCAATACGTTATCATCAACAGTAAGATTATAACCAGCTTGTCTACCAATTGCTACATTTCTTTCACCTGAATAATTTAACTTTAGTGATTCTGAACCATATGCTGTATTATCAGAACCAATTCTGTTTGTGTTACCTGATAAATAACCGGTAAATGTATTATTATCACCAGTGTTGGTAGCTCTACCAGCATCTTTACCTAGAAATGTATTATTATTACCTTCACTTATTGATTCACCTGCACGAAACCCTAATAGAGTTGAATTATTAGCACTAGTCATCATATATCCAGAATCATTACCAACAATTGTATTATTATGCCCAGTTAAACTAATATTACCTGCATTATCACCTACAAATAAATTACCATTAAGCCCGGAAATAGGTGCACCTCCACCACTTAAAGGATTAAATACGATTTGTGTTCCGTTGAATGAAACACTCCAACATGTAAATAATTTAACACTTGATTTATAGCTAGGCACCTCTGGGTCTTCACTATCTTCTGTATAAAAAACAGTTCCGACAATATTAGAACCTCCACCAATAATAGTTTGATAATTAGAAGTGTAAATTGCATAATTTGTTTGGTCAACAATAGCAGAAACTATTAAATCAACTGAGAAGAATTGTATTAAATATTCATTAATGGCTGGTTCGTTAACAGTTTTTAGACCATAGCAAAATTTAGAATTATCTGTTTGACTACCTGTCACTGTTATTTTAGTCCCAATCATATTATATGTTATTCTATTTGATAAAATACCATAATTATAGCTACCTTCCGTGTCATTAACAGTTATTTTACCATTAATAATTTCGATAGTTGGACATGATGCATTTGTTGAATACATTTCAATACCAGCATTATTAAAAGAACCAGTAACCTCAATATCAAGATTTCTTAAAATAATATTTGATGAGGGATTATTTAAAAAGACACCTTCTGATGTTGTTTCTATTAAACCACTTACATGTTCAGATGCTGTTGAAATTATTCTAATAGTATCAACTAAAAGATTGCTGACTTCATCACCATATATACCAATACGATAAGTGCTATTAATAGTAGTCGCTATTGTTTTTATAGTTAATTGTGATATTTCTGAATTTGATGATAAAATAATAGCTGAACTGTCTTCTCTATTATTTGATGAAATATCAAAAGATAATATAGTTGCTTCTTGTCCAGCACCTATTACATTAACATACGGTTTCATAATAATCTGGTATTTTTCTATAAAGATACCAGCTTTAATGATTATTGTATAACGATTATATTGTGAATTGTCACTGATTGATTCCATTGCATCATACAGATTATTAAAATCTCCTCCTTCTTGTGATACAATGTAAGTATGATATTGTTCGGTGATAAATATACCATTATTAACTAGAGGACCATTTAATCCTGGAACTATAACTGATTTTTCCCCTTTAAAAAAATAATATCCTTCACTTTCTAGATTAAAAATAGGTGAATGAGTTGCTTGGATATATGAAGCATTAATATCAATAGTATATAACTGCGAAATCTCAACCATTATTGGGGCTTCATCTTTTAGTTTATTTTTTCCTAAAATTAATTGAGTTGATGTTACTTCTTCTAGATAAAAAGGACCCTTATTTTCTTCATTTATGATAGCTCCAGCTATTTTAATATATGACCCAGGTGTAAAACCTACTGTTGATGCTAAAGTAATTGTATCTCTCTCATCTGGATTAGATGTAAACAATGCTGATGATGTTATATATTGGTGTTGAAATACGCTTGCATGATTATAAAATCCATATGCTTGGGCTTTAACTGCTGCATATTCATCTAGGATAGATGCACTTGTTAATAATTTACATGAATTAAATGATGGAGAAGATTGAAATAAATAAACTGCTGTATTAGTTTGGGCACCTTTAATATCTACATTACACATATTATATTGACCATCACTTAAATTTTGATGATATATACCGACAGCTAGATTAGCAGGGGCATCTATTTTAATTTCAGTATTGTAAATAATTGACCCATATGTCATATCAACATTTAATCCATATAAAATACCTTCTCCCTGTGTGATATTAATTTTAGTATTATTAATTAATATTTTATTTGAATTAAGTAAGTGTATAGCTATTGAATTGGCGCCTGTTTGTGTAATATCAGTTGGATGTCCAATATTAATAGTAACATTTTGTATAACTACATTTGATTTACCAAAAGCTGATATACCAAATGATTCTGTTGATGTTCCTTGATAGTGTTGTATTTCTATGTTTTCGATTCTAGAATAATGTCCACATATAATAACCGATGAATTTTCGAATGTTGTTCCTCCTGTTTCTCTTCTAATAATTACCAATCCTTCACCTTCACCTTGTAAACTAACATAATCTGGTAATATTACTGATTCTGTATAAATCCCTGGTGTGACTATAATTTTATATTGATTTGTAGCTGATGGTTGTTTTTCGGAAGAAATATCCGCAATATAATTTAATGCGTCTGCAATAGTTGTATAATCAGCTCCATGTGGTTCTTTGGCGACAGTAACAATATTTTGCAAAAGCCGAGTAATTCCGGCATTAGTAGACAGCACACCAACATCATTGATAAATAAATTGGCACCTATTCTAATACCGCCCAATTTATCGGCGGAGGCAATATCTAGTGTTAATTCTCGCCAAGTTTCACCAAGAGGTCCAGGTTCACCAGTATAACCTTCGAATGTTTTATTAGTTGTATTAAATCTAATTGTTCCCGGGATAAGGTTGTCAGTATCATTGATAATCACCCCTCCATTTCTGATGAGAAGAGAATCAAAAATAGCATCCTTAGAAGTAGATAATGACATTGTTTGTTTTTCTTTAATTATGTCTTAGAAAAAATCATGACATATTTAAACTAAATTTTAAAAAGGTTAAAATGAAATATAAAAAAAATTATTCATTAAATGAACCAATAGAAGGGTCTGGTTAATTTGTATAGGTACCCGGCTTAATTTGATTATATATAGATCGATAATTACTAAAAGATGTGTCATATCTGTTTTTTT
>JACCDJ010854115.1_pt1 | contig 27568 bp, 22 predicted proteins | sample 7444481 | NCBI WGS metagenome assembly JACCDJ01 (sample SAMN15323435, study PRJNA562643) | freshwater metagenome | isolation source: river surface water | place: USA:Blue River Watershed | collected 2017-08-15 | reverse complement strand
CCTTTAGCCATTTTGCTACTCCTTAGATTTCACCGCGAATACGCAAATCAGCTAAAACGGCATCAATGCCTACTTTATCGATCATGCGAAGACCTGCATTGGTAATGCGTAAGCTTACCCAACGGTTTTCAGATTCAACCCAAAAACGACGATTTTGCAGATTAGGCAAAAAGCGACGTTTCGTCTTATTGTTTGCGTGGGAAACATTGTTGCCGACCATCGGCTTTTTCCCGGTGACTTGGCATACTTTTGCCATGACACACTCCTTGAATTGCGAAAAAAAGAGATTGTAGCAGGTGGCGAGAAACTATTCCAGTATTTACAAAAAAGACCGATTCAATTGAATCAAAATTAATTGAAAAAGTGATTAAAAGTAAGCAAAAAGTTAGTATTCACTATCAATATAAGGCATTATTTTTAGGTCTAAAAATGATGTTGCGCCTTTTTTAGTGACAATGCAATGATCCAAAAGATTCACTTCAATCAGTCGAAGTGCTTCATGCAAAACAATGGTCAGTTGAATGTCTTCCTCACTGGGTTTGAGGCTGCCACTGGGATGGTTGTGAGCAATGATTAAATTGCTGGCGTTTCTTAAAAGACATTCTTTGGCAATTTCTCTGATATGAACGGTGGTTTCTGAGATCGAGCCTCTAAAGATTTCATGAGAATCAATCAAGCGCAAATGAATATCTAGATACAGACAAACAAATACCTCATGATCCTTTTGACCGATTAAGCCAATTAAATAACTTTTGACTAAGTCTGTAGAAGTCAAAATACTTTGTTCTTGAATTTTTTCTCGATAACTTCTTTGTACCAATTCAAAGATGACTTGTAGTTGTGCCCATTTCGAAATACCAATCCCTTTAAAAGTATGAAGGTCGTCATACTTGGCGTTCAGTAAAGATGAGATAGAGCCAAATGCCCTCAGCAGGCGTTTTGATAAGTCCAAAGAATTTTCCCCCTGAGTTCCTGTTCTCAAAAGAATCGAGAGGAGTTCGGCATCATTCATGGACGATGGACCCATGGCAAGTAACTTTTCTCTCGGCCTTAATTCCTTTGGCCAAGCTTTTATCGAAGTTTCAGCAGATTTCTCAGGGCTAGTTAAAATGGGCACATGACTGAAGACAACATGGCCAGCGGCGCCGAAGTTTCCGCAAATTCTTTTTTGACCTTGAACTACAGGATCTCTTTGCCCGAGGGGGGAGATGTCGTGAATACTTTCGAGGATAAGCCTGCCACCTTGATGATGGGTACCGGTCAATTTTCGCCAACACTCGAGCAGGTGTTGGTTGGCATGCAGTTGAATGAGAGGAAAACTTTTACCTTGGAGCCTGAGGTTGCTTTTGGTGAAAAGAATCCTGATTTGATTCGCACCATTTCTTTGAAAACCTTGCGTGAAAATTCCTCTCCTGAAGAAGAATATTTGCCTGGGGACATGATTGAATTCAACGCACCCAATGGCGCAACTTACTCTGGAACATTGTTGGCAATTGATGGTGATTCGGCCACGTTTGATTTCAATCACCCATTGTCTGGAAAAACCATTTTGTTTGAAGCGGAAATCATTGCGATTCTTTAAATGACAATGGCAGCAGAAGATAAGAACATGGTCACGGATGGCGAAATTTTGTTGGCGCAGCCAAGAGGCTTTTGCGCGGGCGTTGATCGTGCCATTACGATTGTTGAGCAAGCACTGGAAAAGTTTGGTTCTCCTATCTATGTTCGTCATGAGATTGTTCATAACGCCTATGTCGTTAATGACTTGCGTGCGCGTGGTGCCATCTTTGTCGATGAGTTGAGTGAAGTTCCTGCTGGTAATACCGTCATTTTTAGTGCGCATGGAGTTTCTCCTGCGGTTCGAGAAGAGGCGCAGGCTCGTGGCTTGAAAATCTTTGATGCGACTTGTCCTTTGGTGACGAAGGTGCATGTTGAAGTCATCAAAATGCGTAAAGAGGGTATGCATGTCATCATGATTGGTCATCGTGGTCATCCTGAAGTTGAGGGCACCATGGGCCAGGCACCGGACGGCATTCAACTCGTGGAAAACCTTGCGGATGTTCAATCGTTGTCAATCCCATCAGATAGTCCAGTTGCTTATGTCACGCAAACCACACTGTCTGTAGATGAAACCCAAGAAATCGTCGAGGCCTTAAAGGCCAAGTATCCTCACATTCAGCAACCCAAAAAACAAGACATTTGCTACGCAACTCAAAATAGGCAAGATGCTGTCAAGTTCATGGCTCCACAAGTTGATATGGTCATTGTGGTGGGCAGTCCCAACAGCTCGAATTCCAATCGCTTGAGAGAATTGTCTGAAAAGCTGGGCGTTGTTTCCTACATGGTGGATCATCCAAGTCAGTTAAAGCCTGAATGGTTTGTAGGAAAGAAGAGAATTGGCTTAACGGCAGGCGCCTCTGCACCTGAGAGTTTGGCTCAAGCCATCATTGAAAGAATCAAAGAGTTGGGGCCTAAAAGCGTCCGAACTTTGGAGGGTATTGTTGAAAATACCGCTTTCCCTCTGCCGAAAGGGCTTTAGTTAGGCTTGAGTTCAACCAGTCTTTAACGAATTGATCAACAATCGATCAACAATTCATTTAAATTGACTTGATCACGCCTCGAAGCATGTCCACCATTTGTTTAAGCTCGTCTCGACTGATGTTGAGGGCCGGCATAAAGCGCAACAAATTAGGTCTTGGTGAGTTCAGTAATAAACCCACAGGCTCTAGATTGCGAGCCCGCTCCACAATCTCTGAGCCGATGTCTTTATTGAGTTTTAGAGCTCTGAGCAAACCTTCGCCACGCTCGCCATCAAGACCCAATTCATCGCTGAGTTGAAGCAATAGCTCTCTTAAGTACTGACCCTTAGCAAGAACCTCGTCTAAAAACCCAGGAGCCAACAATTGCGAGATGACACTGCAGCCCACTGCAGTCATGAGAGGGTTGCCGTTGTAGGTGCCACCTTGATCGCCCGGTTCAAAGCACGCCACTTCATCGGTGGCCAATAAAGCTGCCAATGGAACGCCACCTCCAATGCCTTTACCTAGAGTCATGATGTCAGGGTTGATGTTGTATAGCTGATGAGCAAAAAGTTTGCCTGTGCGACCACAACCTGCTTGAACCTCATCCACAATCAACAAAATATGGTTGGCTTTGGTGTAGGCACGTAATTCACGCATGAATTCATGATCAGTTGGAATCACGCCACCTTCGCCTTGAACAGGTTCTAACATCACGGCCACGGTTTTTTCATTGACCAATCGTTTCACAGAGTCAAGATCGTTTAATTCAGCTTTAGGAAAGCCAGGTACTTGAGGGGCGAACATGGTGTCCCAGCCTTCTTTACCAGAGGCGCTCATGGTGGCCAGTGTTCTGCCATGGAAGCCATGATTGAAGGTGATGATTTCATGGGCATGGTTCTTGTGAAGCTTGCCCCACTTACGAGCCAATTTAATGGCACCTTCATTGGCTTCAGCGCCACTGTTGGCAAAGAAAACTTTATTGAAGCAACTATTGGCTGTGAGTAAGTTAGCCAACTCAATCATGGGTTCGTTATAAAAAGCCGGACTTGGATTGATGACTTTTTTTGCCTGGCGGTTAAGGGCCTCAATCATGCCTGGATTAGAGTGCCCTAAGCAATTGACAGCCCAACCTTGTAAAAAGTCTAAATATCTTTTTCCTTGATGATCTGTCAACCAAGAACCTTGACCCTCAACAAACACCAATTCTGGTCGTTTGGTGATGTACATCACTGAGTGAGTATCAATATTTGAATGATTCGTAGTTGAGTTCATGCTGATTAAAAAGTTAAAAGATTGTTGTTACAAAAAAATTACACCGTTGCTTTTTTGGCTAAATCAGCGGCTGAAGTAAATGCATCGGCATAGAACTCGTCGCTGGGTAAGCCACATTTTGCTACGAAATCAGTTTTTGCAGATTCAACCACAATCGGCGCACCACAAGCATAGACCTGAACTGAAGACATGTCAGGATTATCTTCTATGGCTGCTAGGTGAACAAAACCTGTGCGACCTGTCCATTGATCTTCGGGCAAGCTGTCTGAGGCGACTGGAATGTACTCAAAGCCTGGAATTTCTTTGGCCCATGAGCGACACAATGAATCTTGATAAAAGTCTTTTGGACGACGACCTCCCCAATACAACTTAATGGGGCGGGCAATGCCCTTGTGACGAATGTGTTCAATGATGCCTCGAATAGGGGCAAAGCCCGTTCCTGAAGCAATGAAGATGATGGGTTTATCAGAGTCTTCGCGCAAGAAGAAACTGCCCATGGGGCCCTCAAATCTTAAAATATCTTTTTCTTTGAGAGTCGTCCCATTTTCTGTTTTGCCAAAAACAAAATCAGTGAATGAACCACCAGGCATGTGACGAATATGTAATTCCAATGGGCCTTCTTCGTGAGGGGCGCTGGCAATCGAGTAGGCACGACGTTTGTCTTTGAGAAGGAACTCAATGTACTGGCCGGCCAAGAATTGAAACTTTTCTGTGGCAGGTAACTGTAATTTAACAATCACAACATCATCTGCCACTTGCTCTAGGCTGGCTACCCGACAAGGAATTTTCTTGATGGTGACGTCGCCATTTAAGGGGACTTCTCTCACGTCAATCACTAAATCTGATTCAGGCTTGGCACAGCAAAACAAAGCAGAGCCATTGAAAGCCTCTTCATCTGAAAGGGCTTTTTCATGATGATGACCATGAGTGACTTGCCCTGACTCAATTTTTCCCTTGCAAGAGCCGCATGCACCGTTTTTGCAGCCATAGGGTAAATTGATGCCTTGGCGCATGGCGGCTTCTAAGACGGTTTCCTCAGGGTTGGCTGAGAATGTTTTGCCGCTGGCTTTGATGGTTATTTGGTAAGACACTGACATTCCTTTTTTAAAGCATTACGATTGAGTTCATGCAACGTATAGGTAAACCTAGAATTCTGATTGTTGGTTGTGGCGACGTCGGTATGCGCTTGCTTCCTCTATTGGTCAAAAAATTTAGAGTATTTGCTCTAACTTCATCGCAAGAGAGGATGCCATCTTTGAGAAAAGCCGGCGCCGTTCCCATTCTCGGGAACTTGGACGCAGCCCACACACTATGGCGTTTACCGCACTTGGCCGCTCAGGTGGTTCATTTAGCCCCGCCACCGGCAGAGGGCACGATTGACACCCGAACGCACAACTTATTGCAGATTTTATCCCAGGGGACTGGATTTATCAGGCAACTGGTCTATATCAGTACCACTGGGGTCTATGGAGACTGCCAAGGAGCCATCATTGATGAAACTGACTCTCTGTTACCTAAAAGTGCCCGAGCAGTCAGAAGGGTCTCTGCTGAGACTCAAATCAGAGCTTGGGGCAATGCCCATTCTGTCCAAGTTCAGGTCCTGAGAGTGCCTGGTATTTATGCCCAAGACCGTTTGCCCCTTGAACGCATCCAAAGACAATCACCGGCATTGCCATCGGAAGAGGATGTATTCACCAATCACATTCATGCAGATGATTTGGCCAGATTGATCACTTATGTTTTGTTTAGAGGGCAGCCTCAGCGCGTAATCAATGCTTGTGACAGCAGTCAATTGAAAATGGGGGATTACTTTGACTTGGTGGCAGAGACTTTTCATCTGCCTAAGCCACCTAGGGTCAGCCGACAAGAATTATCCCAATTGTTAGACCCCATGATGCTCTCGTTCATGAGTGAGTCAAGGCGAATTCAAAATCAACGGTTAAAGGAATTGCGCTTCGCGCTGCAATATCCAACCGTTCAAGACTGTTTGAAAACTATTTCCAGTTGTCCTTAAGGCCCACGCACAAATTAAATACTGGGCGTGAAGCAGTGTGATCAATGCGATCGGCCACAAAATAACCGTGACGTTCAAATTGAAAACGTTGCTCAGGCGCGACTTGACTCAAGCTTGGTTCAACAAAAGCGGACAATACTTTCTTAGATTGCGGATTCATGGCATCTAAGAAATTCTTATCCCCGCTGTCTGGATGTGGATCTGTGAATAAGCGGTCGTACACCCGAACTTCAGCAGCAATCGCATGTTTGGCGCTGATCCAATGAAGGTTGCCCTTCACTTTGTAATTGTTGGAATCTGGCGTGCCACTCTTGCTGTCTGCAAAATACTTTGCATGAACAGCAGTGACCTGCCCATTGGCATCTTGATCAAAGCCTGTGCATTCAATCACAAAGCCATGACGCAGGCGCACTCGACTGCCGGGCTCACCGTTGATTGGCGGATACAAACGGAAGAAACCTTTGATAGGTTCTTTCATGAAGTCATCTGCTTCAATCCAAAGTTCTTTGGTTAAATTGAATTCTCGACGTCCCCACTCTTCATGATGAGGATGTTTGGGCGCTGAGCAGGGTTCTTCAGCAGATTCATCAAAGTTATCAATGATCAACTTCAAGGGTTGCAGAACGGCAAAAGCACGTTGCGCCTTTTCTTCTAAATCATCACGCAAGGCTTGCTCAAGAATGGACATATCAATCCAGCTATCCGCTTTTGATACCCCAATCCGTTCACAAAATAAACGAATACTCTCAGGCGTAAAACCACGGCGACGGATACCCACAATGGTCGGCATGCGCGGGTCATCCCAGCCATCAACGCGCTTTTCTTCTACGAGTTGAAGTAGTTTGCGTTTGCTGGTGATCGCATAGGTGAGATTCAAGCGGGCAAATTCATATTGCTTGGGCAATGGGTCTTTGAAGACACCAACTTCTTTAAGGGCTTCTAACACCCAATCGTACAAAGGACGATTATTCTCAAATTCGAGTGTGCAAATCGAGTGAGTGATATTTTCTAATGCATCCGAAATACAGTGTGTGAAGTCATACAAAGGGTAAATGCACCATTTGTCACCAGTGCGATGATGGTGTGCATGACGAATTCGGTAAACCACTGGATCACGCAACACAATGTTCGGGTGACTCATGTCAATTTTTAATCTCAACACGTGTGCACCGTCGGGGTGTTTACCTGCTTTCATTTCCCTAAAAAGGGTCAAATTTTCTTCAGGACTTCTATTTCTAAAGGGGCTATTGGTGCCCAATTGCGTGAAGTTTCCACGATTCTTGTGGATTTCATCGGCTGACTGACTGTCCACATAAGCTTTACCGGCCTCAATCAATTTTTCGGCGAATGCATACAGTTGGTCAAAGTAATCGCTGGCGTAATGCTGATGCTCAACTCCATTTTGAATCCAGTCAAAACCTAACCAGCGCACGGCATCAATGATGCTGTCGACATACTCAGTTTCCTCTTTACTCGGATTGGTGTCATCAAAGCGCATGTGACAGCGGGCGCCATGAGGAGCGTTCGCATAGTCTCTGGCAAGACCAAAGTTCAAGCAAATACTTTTGGCATGTCCAATGTGTAAATAACCATTGGGCTCAGGGGGAAAGCGTGTGATCACGCTGGGTAGAGCTTGACCAGAGGCATCTAGCCGATTGGCGTGCTTGCCACTGGCGATATCCGCATCAATAATTTGGCGCAAAAAATTCGAGACCTCAGGGGTCTCGAATTTAGAAGGAGGTGGGTTCTTCTTTTCAGACATTCCCACATTGTAAATTTATTCTTCGACGAAAGCCTCTTCTCTGGTTTTTTTCACTGCTGGAAGAGCCACAATCACTACTAAAGCAGCCGCTGCTACTAGCAAACCGAGAGATAAAGGACGGGTGAAGAAGACCGTGAAATCGCCTCTGGCAAGCAATAGGGCGCGACGGAAATTCTCTTCCATCATCGGTCCCAAGACAAAGCCCAATAGCAATGGTGGTGCCTCGCAACCCAATTTGAAGAACAAGTAACCAGCAATACCAAAGATGGCAGTCATGAAAATATCAAAGTTGGTATTGTTGACGGTGTACACACCAATACAGCAGAACACCAAAATGGCTGGATATAGGTGACGATAAGGAATCGTTAACATTTTGACCCACACGCCAATGAGTGGAAGATTCAAAATGATCAACATTAAGTTACCAATCCACATAGAGGCAATCAAACCCCAGAACAAGGCTGGGTTAGAAGACATCACCTGTGGACCTGGTTGAATGTTGTGGATTGTCATAGCACCCACCATCAAAGCCATCACAGCATTGGGTGGAATACCTAAAGTCAGCAAAGGAATAAAAGAGGTTTGAGAAGCAGCGTTATTCGCACTCTCAGGACCTGCTACACCTTCAATCGCACCTTTACCAAACTCAGCGCTGTGCTTAGAAGTTTTCTTTTCCAATGAGTAAGCGGCAAAAGCGGCCAATGGCGCACCACCACCTGGAAGAACGCCCAAAATTGAACCAATACCAGTGCCTCTCAAGATGGATGGCATCATGCGCTTGAAATCTTCTTTACTTGGCCAAAGTGAGGTCACCTTATCCAAGAAGGTTTCGCGCTTTTCTTTTTGTTCGAGGTTGTTCATGATTTCTGCGAAACCAAACACACCCATCGCAATCGCCACAAAGCCAATACCATCAGTCAATTCTGGGATGTCAAAAGAGTAGCGCGCAGCACCTGAGTTGACGTCTGTGCCGACCAAGCCCAACAAAAGACCAAGAACAATCATGCCGATTGCTTTGATCAATGAACCTGAGGCCAACACCACGGCACCAATTAGACCCAAGACCATCAATGAGAAATATTCAGCAGGTCCAAACTTAAAGGCGATCTCTGATAGAGGAGCTGCAAAAGCCGCAAGAACCAATGTCGCCACACAACCAGCAAAGAAAGAGCCAAAACCAGCAGTGAATAGAGCCACACCAGCGCGACCACGACGAGCCATTTGATAGCCATCAATGGCTGTCACAACAGAAGAGGACTCCCCTGGGATATTGACCAAAATAGCCGTTGTTGAGCCACCATACTGAGCCCCGTAGTAAATACCGGCCAACATAATCAAGGCGGCCACTGGAGGTAATGCATAAGTTGCTGGCAACAACATCGCAATTGTTGCGATCGGGCCAAGACCTGGTAGTACACCAATCATCGTGCCCAGTAGGCAACCAATGAAGCAGTAAAGCAAGTTTTGCAGGGTTAGAGCGGTAGTAAAACCCAGCGCGAGGTTATCTAATAATTCCATGACGTATCTTCTCCGAGATTTAAGGAGTTAAAAAGCTGGGCCAAACTTGGAACTGCAGTTTCAGTCCCCAAATGAAGGCAACGTAGGCAATCACGTTCAAGATCACTGCATTCAAAACAGTGCCCTTCCAGTGAAATTCATGGCTAGCCATGGCTGAAATGAAAATCAGTAGAACCAAAGAAACCACTAAACCCATGGGCTTTAAAACAAGACCAAATAAAACCACTGAGCCAGTGACCCACAGCACAGAAACCCAATCCCATTTGGCCAACTTATCAGACTCTCCCTTTTTGGACATGGAAGACATCGTCACAATCGCGCCGATGATGGCCAGAACAATCCCTAGCCAAAATGGAAAGTACCCAGGTCCCATTTTCGCTGGAGTACCCATCGGGTAAGTGGTGGCGACATAGGCAAAGCCCAAGCCAATCAGCACAAACATTAAACCGGAGGCGAAGTCTTTTTGACTGCGTATATGCATCGTTTGATCCTCGTTTTTTTAGTTATTTAGTGATAAAGACAAGATTGTAAGCTTTGTTAAAGGTTAATCCCCTCTTTTTTGGCTTGGGGTTTATACCAATCACGCATGACTGAGTCATAATTACGGTCATGAAAGTTACTCAAATTCGCCAAAATTTCTTAAAGTTCTTTGAATCCAAAGGCCATCAAGTGGTCTCGTCCAGCCCTGTGGTGCCTGGAGATGACCCTACCTTATTGTTTACCAATGCTGGCATGAATCAGTTCAAAGATGTGTTCTTGGGCTTTGATAAGCGTCCCTACAGCAGAGCCACCACCGCTCAGAAATGTATTCGTGCGGGTGGTAAGCACAATGACTTAGACAACGTGGGTTACACAGCACGTCACCATACCTTTTTTGAGATGTTGGGTAATTTCTCTTTTGGCGATTACTTCAAAAAAGATGCCATCAGTTATGCCTGGGAACTTTTAACCACGGTTTATCAGTTGCCTCCAGAAAAATTATGGGTGACGGTGTACGCTGAAGATGATGAAGCCTACGACATTTGGGCTAAAGAGATTGGTGTGCCGACTGAGCGAATCATTCGCATTGGGGACAACAAGGGTGCACGTTATGCATCTGATAACTTCTGGATGATGGGTGATACAGGTCCTTGCGGTCCTTGTACTGAAATTTTCTACGATCACGGTGAGGATATTCCAGGGGGGCCTCCAGGCAGCCCGAATGAAGACGGCGATCGTTACATTGAGATTTGGAACAACGTCTTCATGCAATTTAATCGCGATGAAGATGGTGTGATGCATCCATTGCCTAAACCCAGTGTGGACACAGGTATGGGTCTTGAGCGGATTGCAGCGGTATTGCAACACGTTCACTCCAACTATGAAATTGATTTATTTGTTAATTTGTTGGCGGCAGCCAAGTCTGCTGTAGATGCTGCGGGCGCCGGGCATTGTGATGCCGATAGTCCTTCATTAAAAGTGATTGCGGACCATATCCGAGCTTGTTCATTCACAGTGGCCGATGGTGTGATTCCAGGTAATGCAGGTCGTGGTTATGTTCTGCGTCGCATCACGCGTCGCGCCATCCGTCACGGATATAAATTAGGTGCACGTGCTCCTTTCTTTCATAAATTGGTGAATGCCTTGGTGAAAGAAATGGGTGAGGCCTATCCTGAGCTTAAAGCCAATGAAGCGCGCGTAACTGAAGTCTTAAAGCAAGAGGAAGAAAGATTCTTCCAAACGATTTCAAATGGTATGGAAATACTCGAGGCGGCCTTGGCCTCAGCTAAAGTGATTGATGGTGAGACGGCGTTCAAGTTGCATGACACTTTTGGTTTCCCATTGGATCTAACTGCAGACGTTTGTCGTGAACGTGGGGTGACCGTGGATGAGGCTGGTTTTGAAGTGGCCATGAATCGTCAACGTGATCAAGCGAGAGCCGCAGGTAAGTTCAAAATGGCTCAAGGTCTTGAGTACAGCGGTGCTGCCACTGTGTTTCATGGTTATGACACCTTGAGTCGCGACTCAGCCAAAGTCCTGGCGCTCTATGTGGACGGCACTCAAGTGAATTCTGTCAAGGCGGGTGATGCTGCGGTGATCGTACTCGATCAAACACCGTTTTACGCTGAGTCAGGTGGTCAAGTCGGTGATGCTGGGGAGTTACGCAATCCTTCAAGTTTGTTTGAGGTGGAAGACACTCTCAAGATTCAGGCGGATGTTTTTGGTCATCATGGCCAAGTATTGGAAGGTGAAATCAAGGTGGGTGATTCACTGAATGCAAAAGTCAACAGTGAACGTCGTGCCAGAACCATTCGTCATCACAGTGTGACTCACTTAATGCACAAAGCCTTGCGTGAAGTCTTGGGTCCTCATGTTCAACAAAAAGGTTCTTTGGTTGATCCAGATAAAACGCGTTTTGACTTTACGCATACCGCTCCAATGACCGCTGAACAGATTGCGCAAGTCGAGCAATTGGTCAATGCTGAAATCTTGGCCAATGCCGCAACCTCAGCCAAAGTCATGAGTTTGGATGATGCGCAGAAAACTGGCGCGATGATGTTGTTTGGTGAGAAGTATGGTGAAACAGTCCGTGTGCTAGAAATTGGTTCATCTAAAGAGTTATGCGGTGGCACCCACGTTGAGCGTACAGGTGATATTGGAATTTTCAAAATTTTGGCTGAGAGTGGTGTGGCTGCAGGCATTCGTCGAGTTGAAGCGATTGCAGGCGATCGGGCGCTGACGTATTTGCAAAAATTAGATGCCCAAGTGAATCAATTGGCGGCAAGTCTCAAGGCCACGCCCAATGATTTGGCTCAAAGAATTGCTCAGTTACAAGATCATGCTCGTTCTTTAGAAAAAGAATTAGAGCGTTTGGGCTCTAAGTTGGCCGCAAGTCAAGGCGATGAGTTGCTTGCAAAGGCAGTGGAGGTCAAAGGTATCCGAGTATTAGCTGCTCAATTAGAGGGTGCTGATGCGAAGGTCCTCAGAGAAACCTTGGACCAGCTTAAAAACAAATTAAAGTCAGCAGCGATTGTGTTGGCTTCAGTTCAAGATGGCAAGGTTCAGTTAGCGGCAGGTGTCACAGCTGATGCAATTTCTAAAATCAAGGCAGGTGATTTAGTGAATCACGTGGCCCAACAAGTCGGCGGTAAGGGCGGTGGAAAGCCCGATATGGCCATGGCTGGTGGAACAGACCCTAAGGGCCTGCCAACTGCTCTGAGCAGTGTTCAAGCATGGGTTACTGAGCGTCTATGAGTCTGCCTCAGATTGATAAAGAAGTCGATGCCAGCGGGCTCAATTGCCCGCTACCCATCTTGCGCGCTAAAAAAGCTTTGGCTGAAATGCAATCCGGTCAAGTATTGAAAGTGACCGCGACTGATGTTGGCTCTGAACATGATTTCCCCACTTTTGCCAAACATACTGGCAATGAATTGCTGTCTTCAGTGAAGCAGGGTGACGCTTTTGTTTTTTATCTCAAGCGTCGTTAATTTTTCAAAGATTGACTGTTCTCTCGGGCTCAGCGATTTTTAAGAAATTCGCTGAAACCCTCTTTGACTTCCGGATGGGGCAAGGCGAATTCAACGGTGGCTTTGAGGTAACCTAATTTGCTGCCACAGTCATATCGAACACCTTCATATTCATAAGCCAATACTTGCTCTTGACCAAGAAGTGACTGAATTGCATCCGTTAATTGGAGTTCGCCGCCCGCTCCTGGCTTAAGCGTGCGAATGTGATCAAAAATTCTAGAAGACAAAATATAGCGGCCCACAACACCCATATTGGATGGAGCATTCGCTGGGTCTGGTTTTTCAACAATGCCGTTTAGTTTGTAAATGCGGTTGTCAAAAATCTTGCCATCAATCACACCATAAGATTTACTCTGTTCTGGCTTGATCTTCTCAACACCCAAGATGGAGCTGCGATAGTGTTGATATTGATCGACCATCTGTTTCATGACGGGAACTGTGCCATCTAAAAGGTCGTCGGCCAAAATGACTGCGAATGCTTCATCTCGAATGAGTTTTTCAGCGCACAAGACAGCATGACCTAAACCCAATGCTTCGGGTTGTCTTACATACACACAATCAACGTGACTGGGTTTAATGCTGCGAACCAAAGCCAATAAATCTTTTTTATTCTTTGCCTCAAGTTCAGCTTCTAATTCATAGGCTTTATCAAAATGATCTTCGATGGCGCGTTTACTCCGGCCTGTAACAAAAATCATTTCAGTGATGCCAGCAGCCATGGCTTCTTCAACAGCATATTGAATCAATGGTTTATCCACCACATTCAACATTTCTTTTGGGCTGGCTTTGGTGGCAGGCAAAAAGCGTGTGCCAAGACCGGCCACCGGGAAAACTGCTTTGGTAACTGTTTTATTCATACTCATGATGGTAAACGACTCAGTTGACTATTGAGTTTTTCTAGTAAAGACACGAAATCAGCAAGACGCTGTTTTTCTTGGACAACTACTGCCTCAGGGGCTCTGGCAACAAAACTGTCATTGTTCAATTTTGAATTGGCTTTGGCAATTTCAGCGCTGATGCGTTCAATTTCTTTACCCAGACGTGCCTTTTCGGCAGCCACATCAATCTCAACTTTTAATAAGATTTTGGTGTTGCCTACGATGGCTACTGGAGCGCCAGCCCCGTCTTTTTCAAGTTGGGCTTCATCTTCATAAATTTTTACCTCAGACAATTTGGCCAGCGCTTGAATATAAGGGGCTGCTTTTGCTAAGAAAGCAGAGTCGCCCTTGATGTAGAGAGGAACTCGTTGAGCAGGAGAAATTTGCATTTCGCCTCTTAAGTTTCTGCAAGCATCTACCAAAGATTTGACTTCGATAACCCATGCTTCACTCTTCTCACAAACTTTTTGCATCTGAGCGGCTGGATAAGGTTGTAATGCAATCGTTTGCTTTTCTTGCTGCTGAAGCGGCTTGCCTGACATGGGGGCCACGATTTGCCAGAGTTCTTCAGTGATGAATGGAATCACCGGATGAGCTAAGCGCAGTATTGTCTCAAGAACGCGCAATAAGGTGCGACGTGTGGCTCGTTGTTGAGCAGGCGTGCCATTTTGTAGTTGAACCTTAGCCAGCTCAAGATACCAGTCGCAGTACTCGTCCCAAACAAATTGGTAAATGGCGGTCGCAATATTGTCAAAGCGATAATCTTTGAAACCTTTATCAATGTCTGCTTCAGTTCTTTGAAGTAGAGAAACAATCCAACGATCGGCCGGTGAGAAATCTAGATAACCATCCGGGCCACAGTCACCAACGCACTCGGCAATACCGTTATCTTCATCGTTGCCGGGACAATTCATCAATACAAAGCGTGTGGCATTCCATAACTTGTTGCAGAAGTTTCTGTAGCCTTCGCAACGCTTTTGATCAAAATTAATATTTCTTCCAAGTGTTGCCATGGAAGCAAACGTAAATCTCAGGGCGTCTGTACCAAAGGCCGGAATACCATCTGGAAATTCTTTTTTGGTTTTCTTGCTGATGCTCTCGGCTTGCTTGGGGTTCATCAGACCTGTGGTCCGTTTAGCCAAGAGGGTTTCTAAATCAATGCCGTCAATTAAATCAATGGGATCCAAAGTATTGCCCTTGGATTTACTCATCTTTTGACCTTCAGCATCACGCACCAAGCCATGGACATAAACAGTTTTAAAAGGAATCTTGCCAGTAAAGTGGCAAGTCATCATGACCATGCGTGCGACCCAGAAGAAAATGATGTCAAAACCAGTGACTAATGCCGATGAAGGTAAGAAGTGAGCGAGCTCTGGGGTTTTGTCAGGCCAACCCAAAGATGAAAACGGTACCAAGGCAGAGCTAAACCATGTATCTAAAACATCCTCATCGCGACGCAAGTTGCCAGTGTAGCCATGGCTGGCTGCTTTGGCTTTGGCCTCCGCCTCAGTTCTGGCCACCACAATCTTGCCATCATCTTGGTACCACGCAGGAATTTGGTGACCCCACCACAATTGTCGTGAGATACACCAATCTTGAATACCCTCTAACCATTGGTTATAAGTGGTCGTCCAATTTTCAGGCACGAATTTCACATCACCGCATTTGACGGCATCAAGTGCTGCCTCAGCAATTGATTTCCCGGGGCGATATTGATTGTGCTCAGTGGGTTTAGACATTGCTACAAACCACTGATCGGTGAGCATGGGTTCAATCACAGATTTCGTGCGATCACCCCGAGGCACCATTAAGGTATGAGGTTGAACTTTTTCTAAAAGTCCCAAGCCCTCGAGATCCGCCACAATTAACTTACGAGCTTCAAAGCGATCCATGCCTTGATATTTCTTTGGGGCTTGATCATTGATCTTTGCATCCAAAGTTAAGATGTTGATCATCTCTAATTGATGACGTAGGCCTACTGCATAGTCATTGAAGTCATGCGCTGGAGTGACTTTGACCACCCCCGTACCAAAATCTTTATCCACATAATCATCGGCAATGATGGGGATGACGCGATCAGATAATGGCAAATTGACTGTTTGGCCAATTAAATGTTGATAACGTTCATCTTCTGGATGAACCATCACCGCCACGTCACCTAACATGGTTTCAGGTCGAGTGGTGGCGACGGTGAGATGCCCAGTGCCATTCGTTAATGGGTAACGAATGTGCCACATGGAACCTTGTTCTTCTTCACTTTCTACTTCTAAATCTGAAACAGCTGTTCCTAGGACTGGGTCCCAGTTCACCAAACGCTTACCTCTGTAAATCAAGCCTTGTTCATACAAGCTGACAAATACTTCTACCACGGCTTTGGACATCTTTTCGTCCATGGTGAAATATTCACGTCCCCAATCGATTGAGGCCCCGAGGCGACGAATCTGATTGGTAATGGTTGATCCGGATTTTTCTTTCCAGGCCCAAACTTTTTCTAAGAACTTTTCACGACCCAGGTCGTGCCTAGAGATCTTTTGCGCGTCCAATTGCCTTTCCACCACAATTTGCGTCGCAATGCCAGCGTGATCAGTTCCTGGAACCCAAAGTGTGTTCTGGCCTTGCATGCGCGCGTGTCGTGCCAAGCCATCCATGATGGTTTGATTAAACGCATGACCCATGTGGAGGGTGCCCGTGACGTTAGGAGGGGGTAGTTGGATGCAGAAACTATCCTTTTTATCGTCCAAAGTGGCTGTGGCAATACCCCTTTTTTCCCATTCAGGACCCCATTGGGCCTCGATGGTGGAGGGTTCGAAAGATTTAGCGAGGTCAGAAAGATTTTTAGACATAAGCCCGAATTATAATTTTTTGTTAGAACTTAAAGGTATATGTGACGAATATTCTTAATAATTTAAATCCAGAGCAGTTAGAGGCGGTGACTTTGCCTCCTCTGAATGAGGCTGGCCAGAGCCAGTCAGCCATGATTTTAGCGGGTGCTGGTAGCGGTAAAACCAAGGTTTTAACGACTCGCATCGCTTGGTTGATTCAAACGGGTCAAGCATCCCCCATTGGTATCTTGGCCGTTACTTTCACCAATAAAGCCGCCAAAGAGATGTTGACCCGTCTTTCAGCCATGATGCCGATCAATACTCGTGGCATGTGGGTAGGCACTTTTCATGGCTTATGTAATCGTTTGTTGCGAGCACATCATAAAGATGCAGGTTTGCCATCCACTTTTCAAATTTTGGATACGCAAGACCAGTTATCGGCAATTAAGCGCATGCTCAAAGCCTTAAAAATTGATGATGAAAAATACCCGCCCAAGCAATTGCAGTACTTCATTGCCAATGCCAAAGAAAAAGGGTTGCGCTCGAAAGACATGGATCGGGGCGATTCATTTCAAAACACGATGGTTGAGCTTTATCAGGCCTATGAAGAGCAATGCCAACGTGAAGGTGTGGTTGATTTTGCTGAGCTCTTGTTGCGCAGCTACGAACTCCTTAAACACCATCAACCAATTCGTGAGCATTATCAAGAACGTTTCCGTCACATTTTGGTCGATGAGTTTCAAGATACCAATGCTTTGCAATACGCATGGTTAAAGCTGATGTCAGGTCATGGCAGCGCTCATCCAAGTTCTGTCTTTGCAGTGGGGGACGATGACCAAAGTATTTACGCTTTTAGAGGTGCCGATGTTGAAAACATGCGATTGTTTGAAAGACATTTCAAACCCTATTTGGTCAAACTAGAGCAAAACTATCGCTCGTATGGCCATATTTTGGATGCGGCCAATCATTTGATTGCCAATAACACCGAGCGTCTTGGTAAAAATCTTCGAACAGATGCTGGGCATGGCGAACCTGTGCGAGTCTATGAGGCAGCCACTGACGGTACAGAAGCTGCTTGGATCGTCGATGAGATCAAATCTTTGATCAATACAGGCAGTACGCGCAGTGAAATCGCGATTCTTTATCGCAGTAATGCGCAGTCACGCATCATTGAGCACGGTTTGTTCTCTGCTGGTATTCCTTATCGTGTGTATGGTGGTCTGCGATTCTTTGAGCGTGCTGAAATTAAACACGCATTGGCCTACCTTCGTTTATTAGAAAACCCAAATGACGACACCTCTTTTGCAAGAGTCGTGAACTTTCCTACCAGGGGCATTGGGGCCAAAAGTATTGAGACCTTGCAAGACAGTGCCAAGTTCAATAATTGTTCCTTTTATGCAGCTGCCCCTTATCTCGAGGGTAAAGCAGGAAGCTCTGTTGCAGCCTTTATCCGATTGATTGATCACATGCGTGATGCAACTCGTCATTACACTTTGCCAGAAACAGTTGATTATGTGATCCAGAACAGTGGGTTGATTCAACATTACTTGGCTGAACGAGAAGGCCAAGATCGAGTGGAAAACTTGCAGGAATTGGTGAATGCGGCAACTGCTTTTATTGCTGAGGAAGGCATTGCACAAGACACAATCGCTGGCACGTCTTCAGATGAGGTGGTGGTTGAAATGTCACCTTTGGCAGGATTTTTGGCGCATGCTTCTTTGGAGGCTGGAGACAATCAAGCTCAAGCTGGTCAAGACGCCGTACAACTCATGACTGTTCATGCCGCCAAAGGACTTGAGTTCACGAATGTCTTTATTACTGGCTTAGAAGAGGGATTGTTTCCTCATGAAAACAGCATCAATGAAGATGATGGTTTGGAGGAGGAGCGTCGTTTGATGTATGTGGCCATCACGCGTGCCAAAGAACGATTATTTTTATCGCACACTCAATCACGTTTATTGCATGGTCAAGTTCGCTACAACTTGCCATCTCGATTTTTAGATGAGTTACCGGCTGAATCTTTGAAACACTTAACCCCTAAGAATAAAGATTCTCGCTGGGGAGGAACAACCACCACGCGCATGCCCTCATGGTCTGAAGGCAGTGATTGGGGTGGGCCTGCTGCCACCGTTCCACGATTTTCAAGTGCGAGTTCTATTGCGGCCCCTGTTAGCAGTCTTCCAAGAGCAGATAATGGCCATGGTTTTCGCATGGGTCAAAGCGTATTCCACACAAAATTTGGTGAGGGAAGAATTTTGGCCATCGAAGGTCAGGGCGATCAAGCCAAGGCGCATGTTAACTTCAATCGTCACGGAGCTAAATGGTTGCAATTGGCAATTGCCAAGCTCACTGCCATTGACTAACAAACAAAGTGAATAAATAAAGTAAATAAATTAAATAATGCAAAAAGAAGCTTAGAAGTAAAAGAAAAGGGGCTGAAAATTTTCAGCCCCTTTTTATTCTCTTAGGTATTAACTTGTTTTATTGAATCTAGTTTATTTCGCTGTTTATTTTTTTGGGCTACGACTTTTATCGATTGAAGCACGCTTTCCAAGTGGCAAAAAAAGAGCAATACATCACAGTCAGCGCGGCCATCGAATAAGGTGGGATGACGAATGGAATGGCAGCACGCAGTCCAAACCCATCTAAAAAGGCTTCCATAAAAAATGGCACAGCCACAATGAATACCGCCCAAATCATCAAATAAAAAATGAAAGCAGCTTTGTTGGTCCAGCAAGCAATCCAGCTAGAAAAAAGAGCTTGGCCCACAGACATTTTTTCCCAGGCGATTAAAACCGGCGCAAACCACATCACCATCGCCACCGGAATGTACAGAAGGATGCCAATACTCAGGCCCAAATATAAATCTTGAACTTCTCGAATGGTTGGAGGTTGCTGTTGAGTCAGAAGAGTCACCAATTGCTTAAAGTCAATGAAGGCACTGGCAATCAGGCTCAATATCAAGATGGCAAAAGCGTAAATCGTGCCAAGTACCAATAAATTTTTTCTTACACCAGGACTGTCGTTTCTTAAGCCCTCAAGATAAACCGTGGGCAATACGCGCTCACCCAAGATGACCTTTTGGCAAGCTGTCATAAAACCCACTGTCAAAGCTGGGGTCAATAACAAAACTGCAAAAACACCAAATACGGGAATCAGAATTGCAAACTGGGCAATGAAGATATACAAAAAAACCAACATTAAAAATGCCAGTGGATTCTTTTTAAATAGCCACAAGCCTTGCCTGACCCAGACGTAGCCATCACTTGAAGGTGCTTTATTTAATTGCATGGTCGCTATTATATTTTGGGAATGCTAGAGATTACCTCACGGCGCAAGATCAGAATTCTCTCAAAATGTGTAGGGTCATGCGGTGTGAGTAACTGAGCTTCTCGGGGTAGGTAATAGTCCCACAGGCGTGAGACCCAGAAGCGCATGGCTGCGGCACGTAGCATCATGTTCCAAGAGGCCGATTCTTCGGCGCTAAAGGATCTAACTTGTTGGTATTGTTGCATCATGCCTGTGTAACGAGCTGCATCGATTTCCCCATTTGTTAAGTCAATGCACCAGTCATTGACTGTGACAGCGAGATCAAATAACCATTTATCGTTGCCGGCAAAGTAAAAATCAAAGAATCCACCTAATTGATCTTGGCCGTTAGAGTTGTCGAATAAAACATTGTCTCTAAAAAGATCACAGTGAGCTGGGCCCGATGGTAAAGATTGATATGACGTGCTGTTGAAAAAATCAATTTGTGCACTCAGTTCAGATTGAATAAGTTCTTTTTGAGTTGAGTTCAGGTGGGGGAGCACTGAGGGAACGGTGGCTTTCCACCAATCTAAGCTTCGCAGGTTCGGTTGGGATAAGCGGAAATCTTTTCCAGCCAAATGCATTTTGGCCAAAGCTTGGCCGACCAGTTCGCAATGGCTGACATTGGGCTTTAAGCAGGAGCTACCTGAGAGCTTGGAAACAATTGAGGCCGGTTTGCCATTGAGCTCGCCCACGATTTCATGATGGTTATTGCGCATTGGAGCTGGAACAGCAATGCCTTTTAAGGCCAAGTGTTCCATCAGCTCTAGGTAATAAGGTAATTGAGTTTTTGAAAGTCGTTCAAATAAAGTTAAAACAAATTCTTGTTTGACTGAGTTTTTTTCAGTGGTCAAAAAGAAGTTGGAATTTTCAATGCCTGAGCTGATGCCTTTGATTTCAACTGCTGACCCCAGTTGGTAGTGCTGCTTTAGCCAAGCGTTGACTTCATCCAGTGTGACTGAGGTAAAAACGGCCATATGATTTAGAACGGCATTCGAATCGTGGGAACGCGATTGACGTTTTGCTCTCTGATTTGAGGTGATGCAGCATCATTGGGTGTGCTTAGCTCATAGCGAGTTCCCATCGGGCTCTCTACAACCACTTCAGTGGCTTTGCCACCTTCTTTAAACTCTTTGATGTTTGTGCCATCTGTCTCGTGATGCTCAAAAGTGGGTTTTTTATCGCTCGATTTACCAGTTTCAGCATTATTTTTGATTTGTTTGGCAATCGGTTGCTGATTGATTTTTTGCAATTCTTCGGCGCTCAATCCCTGCGATGTTTGTGCGCTAAGTCCTTGAGATAAAACAAGAATTGATAAAGAAAGGCTCATTAAAATGAGGTAAAAAACCTTATTTTGAGCAAGTGTCTTGTTAGAAAAAGTCGATGTCATCATGCATCAATTGTACGATTGTGGGATGTCTACACATCGCCTTTTGCTAGTTGACGGTTCTAGCTACCTTTACCGTGCCTTTCATGCCATGCCAGATTTGCGTAATGCGCAAGGATTTCCAACGGGAGCAATTCAGGGCATGGTCAATATGATGAGACGTGCCAGAACTGAATTAGATGCTGATCACATTGCTTGCGTGTTTGATGCCAAAGGCAAAACATTCCGTGAAGAGATGTATCCCGAGTACAAAGCCAATCGATCTGCAATGCCTGAAGATTTGGCATTGCAGATTGAATCCATTCATCAAGTTGTCAAAGCCATGGGGTGGCCTGTTCTGGTGGTGCCAGGTATTGAGGCTGACGATGTGATTGGAACACTGGCCAAGCAAGCGAAAGCGTCGGGTTGGGATGTTTTGATTTCAACTGGAGATAAAGATCTGGCGCAATTGGTTGAACCTGGAATTAGTCTGATTAACACCATGACCGAAGAGCGTTTAGACACGCAGGGTGTGATGAATAAATTTGGTGTGCCGCCTGAGCGAATTGTGGACTATCTATCCATCATGGGTGATAGCGTTGATAACGTACCCGGAGTTCCTAAGGCAGGACCTAAAACTGCTGTCAAATGGCTCAATGAATTTGGTACTTTAGATGAGTTGATGCGACGTGCTGATGAAGTCAAGGGCGTGGTCGGCAAAAATTTACGTGCCAGTTTGAATTGGTTGCCCAAGGCCCGTGAACTTCTCACTGTCAAAATTGATTGTGATTTGAATGAGCATCTAATTGGTTTGCATGAGTTGCATGCCAAGTCAGAAGATAAAGAGACGCTCAGAGAATTGTTCACGCAATTTGGATTTAAATCACTTTTAAGAGATTTGGACCGTCAACAATCTTCGGCCAAGACTTCCATTCACCCCGCTATTTCCGAAGAAAAATCAGAAGCCTCAGCATCAATGGCCGCTCCGGATTTATTTGGATTTGTGGCTGAAAGATCCAATCAAGTGATTGAGCGCCGTTACTCTTGTATTCAAACTGAAGCTGAGCTTGATCGTTGGATTCAAAAAATTCAAGCTGCTGAGTTGACATGTGTGGATACTGAAACAACAGGCTTAGATGCCATGAGAGTTGATCTGGTGGGCATTTCTTTGGCAGTTGAGGTCGGTGAAGCTTGTTATATTCCCTTGGCGCACACCACCAATGAAGATCAATTAGACAAGGGCTTGGTGTTGTCTAAATTAAAGCCTTGGCTTGAAAGTGAGCAGCATTTAAAGCTGGGTCAAAATCTCAAATACGACATTCATATTTTTAAAAATTGTGACATTCAGTTGCGAGGCGTTGCTCATGACACTTTGCTTCAATCCTATGTATTAGAGTCACATCTCAGTCATGACATGGATAGCTTGGCAGCCAGACATTTGGGTGAAAAGACGATTGCTTATGAAGAAGTGTGTGGCAAAGGGGTTCATCAAATCACTTTTGACCAAGTTAATTTGGAGACGGCCACCCAGTATGCTGCTGAAGATGCTGACATTACCTTAAGGTTGCATCATGCCATGTACCCTGCCATTGCAGCCGATGAAAAACTCTTAACCATCTACAAAGACATTGAAATGCCAGCCATGCATGCATTGGCGGTGATGGAGCGTAATGGCATTTTGATTGATTCAGCCAAGCTGTCAAGTCAAGGACAATTGGTGGGGCAGCGTTTGATGGATTTAGAAAAGCAAATTCATGAGTTGGCTGGTCAACCATTCAATATTCAGTCGCCTAAACAAATTGGAGAAATCCTTTTTGGTAAGTTAGAACTTCCTGTTGTTAAAAAGACGCCATCTGGTGCACCTTCCACCGATGAAGAAGTTTTGCAAAAATTGGCTGAAAACTATCCATTGCCTGCACGTATTTTGGACTATCGCAGTCTGGCCAAATTGCAATCAACTTATATTGAAAAGTTGCCGCGCATGATTAACCCAAAAACCGGAAGGGTTCATACGAGTTACTCTCAGGCCGTGGCTGTCACTGGACGTTTGGCTTCAAGCGATCCAAATTTACAGAACATTCCGGTGCGAACAGAAGAGGGTCGAAAAATTCGTGAGGCTTTTGTTGCCAAACCAGGATCTGTGATGGTTTCAGCTGATTACTCTCAAATTGAATTGCGCATCATGGCGCACATTGCTGAAGATGAGAGTTTGCTAAAAGCCTTTGCTGCTGGAGAGGATATTCATAAAGCAACAGCCGCTGAAATGTTTCATGTGGATTTAAATCAAGTGACTTCAGAGCAAAGACGCTATGCCAAAGTGATTAACTTTGGTTTGATTTATGGCATGAGTGCTTTTGGTTTAGCCAGCAACTTGGGGATTGAGCGCTCAGCGGCACAACAATACATCGACACTTACTTCGCAAGATATCCTGGGGTGGCTGATTACATGGCTCAAACCCGCGTACGCGCTAAAGAAAAGGGATATGTTGAAACAGTCTTTGGAAGACGTTTATGGCTGCCTGAAATCAGAAGCAATAATGGTATGCGTCGCCAAGGTGCTGAGCGAGCCGCGATCAATGCCCCGATGCAAGGAACTGCAGCTGATTTAATTAAATTGGCCATGATTGCTGTTCAAGCCTGGATAGAGCAAAATCGCCTAGAAACTAGTATGCTTTTGCAAGTGCATGATGAATTGGTTTTAGAAGTACCCAATGAAGAGCTCGAGTTTGTGAAAGAGCATCTACCTAAGCTAATGACGGGTGTTGCGAAATTAAAAGTCCCCTTATTGGTGGAAGTTGGTGTGGGTTCAAATTGGGAAGAAGCTCATTAAGTGGTCAACACAAAAATAATGAACAGGAGATGGATATGGATAAAAATTTAATCAAAGAAGCGCAGTCCTTGCTGAACCCCTCCGGCACCAACCGCCGAGATTTTTTAAAAACGGGTGCGATTGCCACCATGGGTGTTGGCTATGTGGCAGCCGCTGAACCGGTGATGGCTCAAGCCATCAAAACAAATTTTGACGGTATTGAAGCAGAAGAAATTAGCTTTAGCTCAAAAGGTTTCGATGTCCCTGCGTATGTTGCAAAACCTAAAAATGCTGGCAAAAAATCCTTGCCCGTTGTTTTTGTGATCAGTGAAATTTTTGGTGTTCACGAGTACATTGCTGACGTTGCGAGACGGTTTGCCAAAATGGGTTACATGGCCATTGCTCCAGAATTATTCGTAAGAGCTGGTGATCCAAACACACTAGGAACGATGGCTGAAATCTTAAAAGAAATTGTTGGTAAAACTTCTGATGAGCAAGTCATGGCTGATCTTCAGGCAGCGATTGCATGGGCTGGTAAAAATGGTGGTGATTTGAAGCGAGTTGGTATCACAGGTTTTTGTTGGGGTGGCCGCATCACTTGGTTGGCCTGTGCTCAGATTCCTCAGATGAGAGCCGGTGTTGCTTGGTATGGTCGCGTGATTGGCGACAAAACCCCTAATAATCCATTGCACCCAGTAGACCTAGCGGCTCAATTGAAAGCCCCTGTCTTAGGTCTTTATGGTGCGGCTGATACAGGTATTTCATTGGAGAGTGTGGACCAAATGAAAAAAGCTTTGGCGGCTGCCAAAGATAATAAAGCCGCTCAAATATCTCAATTTGTGATTTATCCAGATGCACCTCATGCCTTCCATGCGGACTACCGCGCCACTTATCGCGAAGCCCCTGCAAAAGATGGTTGGGAGAGATGTTTGGATTGGTTTAAGCAACAAGGAGTTGTATGACCTTGTTTTGGATCATTCTGGCCACCACGGTGGCTGGAATATTGAGTATCGCAGCAGCTGCTAGTTTGTCACTCACCGTCCTATCGCGCATGGTCGATAAGATGGTGAGCTTGTCAGTGGGCGTGTTGTTGGCCACTGCTTTATTGCATTCATTGCCGGAGGCATTTACCACCCCAGCTGTAGACATACCCTCGCTGTTCATTACTTTATTGATTGGTTTATTGGGCTTTTTCGTATTAGAAAAAGCGGCTCTCTTAAGGCACTCGCATCATCATGAGCACGATGGTCATGGACACCACCATGGGCATGATGCAGAGTCTGCTGGCAAGAGTGGTTGGGTGATTTTATTGGGTGACGGCCTACATAATTTTGCTGATGGTATTTTGATTGCAGCTGCTTTTTTAGTGGATCCTCATATTGGTGTCTTGACAGCTGTTGCTATTGCCTTACATGAGATTCCTCAAGAAGTCGGTGACTTCATTGTTTTGCTTAATGCTGGTTTTACCAAGACCAGAGCCTTGGTATACAACTTTCTTTCAAGCATGATGGCAGTCTTGGGTGGTGTGATCGGTTATTTCTTTTTGGATCGCGCTGAAGGATTGATTCCCTATGTGATTGTCTTGGCGTCGAGCAGTTTTATTTACATTGCTGTGAGCGACCTCATGCCACAAATGCACAGAAGACCAAAGCTGAAGGAATCCTTAGAGCAGGTGCTATTAATTGCCCTGGGTGTGATTTTGGTCTTATTTATTTCTGAGTTGGGACACTGGGGTCACGATCATTGATCAGTAGTAATGATCAATGATCCAACCCTTCGCCACCAATTATTTTTCAATTGGACGGGTGCTATCAGCGCACCATTCACTCCAACTTCCCGGATAAATGGCATAGCTTTCAAGACCTGCCAATTCCATGGCAAACATATTGTGACAAGCAGTGATGCCTGAGCCGCATTGGTGAATGATTTTTTCGCTAGGAATATCCCCAATGATTGCTTTAAATTCTTTTTTCAACGCATCTGCAGATTTGAACTTGCCATCTGGGCCCAAATTATCTTTAAAGAAGCGATTCAATGCGCCAGGTATGTGACCACCGACAGGGTCAAGGGTTTCATTTTCACCACGAAAACGATCGGGTGATCGAGCATCCAAAATACTGTAGGTTTTAGAGCTTAAGTTAGAGAGTATGTCCTTGGCTGAAAAAACATGGGCGTATGTTTTAGCCAAAGGATGATTCAATGTGGTGGCAACACGAGGATTGTCAGTTTGCTCTACTGGAAAACCTGCTGCGACCCAAGCGGCAAAGCCACCATTCAGAATCAGAATATTTTGATGGCCTGTGGCACGCAACATCCACCACATACGAACAGCGTACATGCCTGATTGATTGTCGTATAGAACAATTTTGCGATTCGCTTCAATGCCCAAAGATTGACAAGTTTTTTGCCATTGCTCAATCGAGGGCAATGGATGTCGACCATTTTGACCATTTTTTTCGCTCGATAAATCTTGGTCAACGTGAACATATACCGCTGAAGGTATGTGACCTTCTAAATAAGAGGCTCGTCCTAAATCAGAATTGCTTAAATCAAAGCGGCAATCGAATAATAAAAAATCTTCATGAGTGTCTAGAGACTGTTTTAGTTGTGCCGCTTCAATTAATGACATCGCCAACCCCTTATTTAAATGACATGGCTTTTCTATACCACTCATGGAAATGCTGCATACCATCTTCCATGGGACTTTGATAGGGACCTACTTCATTGGCGCCACGTAGCATCAATGCTTTACGACCTGCATCCATGCGTTCAGCGATTTCATCGTCTTCAATGCAAGTTTCCATGTAGGCCGCTCTCTCTGCTTCAATGTACTCGCGCTCAAACAAAGCCAATTCTTCTGGGTAATAAAACTCAACAATGTTTCTTGTCTTATCAACGCCCATAGGTTGTAGCGTGGAGACACACAATACGCCTGGATACCACTCCACCATGATGTTGGGGTAGTAGGTCAGCCAAATAGCCCCATGCTTGGGCATTTGACCTTGATGGTGTCTTAAAACAGCTTCGTGCCAACGTTGGTAAGTGGGTGATCCAGCTTGTTTTAATTGATTCTTCAAGCCCACTGTTTGAACGCTGTACCAGTCACCGAATTGCCAAGCCAAATCTTCGCAAGACACAAACTTGCCCAATCCAGGATGGAAAGGTTCGACGTGATAGTCCTCTAGATAAACTTCAATGAAGGTTTTCCAGTTGTAATTACATTCATGAACCTCAATGTGATCGAGCATGTAACCTGAAAAATCCAAGTCGCCAGCAACTCCCATGCTTTTGAGGTCAGCGTGAACATCACGGGGACCCTCAAATAGAAGGCCTTGCCAATTTTGTAAGGGACTCTTGCCCAAATTCAAGCAAGGTTGTTCGTCAAAATGAGGGGCGCCCAGTAATGTGCCATCTGTTTGATAAGTCCAACGGTGTAATGGACACACAATTTGTTCTACATGCCCTTTGCCGTTGAGCATGATGGCTTGGCGATGACGGCAAACATTGGAAAGTAATTCAATGCCTTGTTGATTCTTAATTAGGACGCGACCTTCATTCTCAGCACTTAAGGTCTGATAGTCACCTATTTCTGGAACCATGAGTTCGTGGCCGACATAGCCAGGCCCCTGCTTAAATAGCAGTTCGATTTCACGTTGATACAGTTCGGCATCAAAATATGCCGACACTGGCAGTTGTAGCTTGGACGGCGCAAGGTGCTGCGCGGTAGCTAGATTAGTCATTCTTCCCACCCCCGAAAAAAAGTCAGCCGAAGCTAAGCGGAACAACCAAT
>JACCDJ011035015.1_pt1 | contig 27645 bp, 24 predicted proteins | sample 7444481 | NCBI WGS metagenome assembly JACCDJ01 (sample SAMN15323435, study PRJNA562643) | freshwater metagenome | isolation source: river surface water | place: USA:Blue River Watershed | collected 2017-08-15 | reverse complement strand
TGGGTGGTACCCATGGTGACGAATATGAGGGACAAATTGCCGCAGCTTCACTCTCTCGTACTTTAAAAGTTGAAGATGTCACAGGTCGGATCATCATCATTCCTTGCATCTCGATGGAAGCAGGGCGAAATGGAAATCGCTTATGGAACGATGGAGCAAATTTCAATCGCGTCTTTCCAGGAAATGAGAATGGCGCTCTTCATGGAAAGCTTGCTCACTTCCTAAGTTCAGAGCTATTCCCGCAATGTGATGGCGTCTTAGATATGCATTCCGGTGGTCGAAGTATGTTCTTCATCCCAAGTTCAAATATGACATGGGTGCAAGATAAAACTCAGCGCGCAAAACTAATCAAGAATATGTTGGCATGGAATACCGAAGTTCACATGGTTGGTGGCGAGCAACCCAACACTGATCCATATTCGCTGTTAAACAGAAACGCCGAAGCGCAAGGTAAATCAGTTTCCACAGGTGAGTTTGGTGGATTTGGAACCACTACTCCGCAAACTATGCGAATTATCAAAGAAGGTTTAGAGAATTTCCTCCGCGCATTTGGAGTTCTCAAAGGTGCAGCGCGAACACGTGAAGAGATGAAACGTGGCCCATTGGCAATAATCGACTTTCGTTCAGGTAATAAATTTATTAATGCTCCACGAGCAGGTATTTATGAAAATCTTGTTGCTCTCGGCAGCGAAGTGAAAAGCGGTGATGTCGTAGGACAAATTCACGATGTGGATCATCCTGACGTTCCACCAGTGCAAGTTCGATCTGCAGCAGATGGAGTTGTTGCTGTCGTCAGAGGATTTCCACCAGTTGTGACCGGTGATTGCGTCTGTGTTGTTGGCAAGAAATGGAACTCTCTTGAAGAGCTAGAAGCATCGGAGGCGAAATAATGAGTACAACAGTTTCGTGCTCGATCGATCTTGATGCACCAGGAAAATCCACTGGTTATCTAACTATTGGTGACTCCACAAATCACAGCGGTTGGGCTACTTATATGGTGCCCATCATCAAATATAAGAATGGCAACGGGCCAACGGTTCTTGTTCTTGCTGGTAACCATGGCGATGAGTACGAAGGGCAATTTGCCGCCCGTGACTTGGCAAACAACCTCGACCTCAATGAAGTCACCGGCCGAATCATCATTATCCCGTGTCTATCCCAACCAGCAGCGAAAGCCGGTACCCGGCTCTGGCCAGATGGCACCAACTTCAATCGCATCTTCCCGGGAAATGAGAATGGTGCGGTTCACGGAAAGCTTGCTTATTACTTAAGCACTGAATTGTTCCCGCAAGTAGATGCGGTCTTTGAGCTTCATAGCGGTGGACGTGGACACCACTTCATCCCTTGCTCACATATGGTCTGGTCCACCGATGTAAAGCAACGTAAAAAAATGATCAACAGTATGAAGAGCTACAACACGACTCATCACATGGTCTTTCCAGAGCAGCCAGGTACCGACCCAACAACTCTTCTGCCTGGGTTAGTTGAAAGACTCGGGAAAGAACTCGTGACAACGGAGCTTGGTGGTTCCGGAGTGGCTACCTTCGAGTCCATTACTGTGGCAAAAGAAGGGCTACGAAATGGACTTCGTTATTTCAAAGTAATAAAAGGTGAGCCAAAAACTCGAGAAGAGCTCGGTAAATCTGCTCCGGTATTCCTCGACCTTCGCGGGTCTCGTTCATACCACTCAGCAACCCACGTTGGTTTATACGAAAACCTCAAAGGATGTGGCGACCAAGTTTCTGAAGGTGAAGTAATCGGGCTCATTCACGATATGGATCACCCTGATACTCCGGCGGCAGAGATTCGCGCAAAACAATCGGGAGTGATTGGTGTGATGCGTGGCTTCCCACGAGTGGGAATTGGCGATGTTGTTGCCGTTCTGGGTCCTGCCTATGCATCAACCGATGATTTCCCAGAGAATCCACATTAAAAGCTTTTTAACTCCCGATCAATAATTTCTAGCATCTCTTCAAAACCTCCGGGAGCAAGCAAACTCTGCTGGGATTGGTAAGTGTTCTGCTCGTACGCTATTTGAGTAGGTACATATATATAGCCTGGCCCATTTGTCATATCGAGGAAGAGCAGCATCAAATCTGGGTTTCGTCGCCGTAGCTCTCGAGCCATCTCTAAGTACGCTTCGCCGCAGTGGGCTACCACAACCGCATCCCCCAAGCGCCAAAACCAAATTGGGTGGAGGACCGTGCCATCGCCCTGAACATAATCAATTCGCATCTCAAATTGTTTACGGATACGGAAATTTAAAAAAGTTTCATTCGCAGTTACCGGTGCCCACTGTTGCCTCATCTGTTCTTCACTCAGCAACTCTTTATGTCGCAATTTTGCCAATACTTTCTCCGCTTTGAATTGTGAATTCGGCTGAACTTGAACTGGGTTCCAACCACCTAAATTGGTGCCTGATTTAATTACTTCAGTAAATCTATATTCGGTTGCTGGCGGCAACATCCCAGCAAGTGTGGCCAAAGTCGAATAACCAAGCATCTCGCCATTCTTATCTGCTATAGCAACATCATCCGCATACTGAATTTTTGGCGCAACATTCCCGCATGCTCCTAGCAAGAAGAGCATCGGAGCTCCAGTCGCGCTCTCGACTATCTCCCGAGCCTTACCAACATAATCTGGGCTAATGAGTGAACTCCCCCAACCAACGGAAGTTGGGTGACATCCATAATTTACGAGGGTCGCTACCGCGTTACCCGAAAGATCAGTCGCTCGACCAACGACTAACGTGTCATCTGGTTCCAGCTCAGGATTAAAACCAACAACAATTTGATCGCCTACGGGAAGATCGCGAACCGTTCCAAGCGAACATTTACCGTAAGCCCAGGTGATATCCACTTCTCGCGCACTCTCTTGCGCCTTGTGACATATTTCTATGACGGAAGAGATTGTCTTCTCGATAAAAGCAGGAACAAATTCTTTTCCTTCACGGAGCGCTTCGTGAATGCAAAATGGTGGACCCTTATGTGTTTGACTGAGGTTTACTAAGAGATCGTCAATTTCAATGCCAAGTTCTCGAACTACCCGTCCACGAAAATTCACCACGTCGCATTCGTGACAGCCAATCCACCCGATATCTAGCCCAACGAGAAACCTCGTCCGTTCGCCAAGTAGCGCAACAGCGGTTGCAATTAGCGGGCGATGCAGGCCAGTTGAAAGCGCGCTCTCGCTCTTTCCCCAAGGATTAGCGGAGATGCCAATTGGAGGCGTGATGTCTGCTCGTGCGACACCAAGACTGATTCGGGTAAGTGCAGATTTCACCCGATCAACGCTAGGTCGCGTCGACATCGCTGAAATTACCTAACTATCTTTGGCAAACGTCCAATAGCCGCAGAAACTTCATCAGTAATTAGCTCCAAGGCACCCTCTTGAAGAAGTGTCTGCCATGCTTGATAGCGAAGTCGTCGATATGCCTCTGGAGTAGGCAAATACATATAACCAGGACCGTTGGTGCAGTTAAGAACAAAGATCACTCGATCTGGATGGCGACGGCGAAGTTCCATTTGGAAATAGGAATATGCCTCTCCGGGCTGACCAACTATTACCGCATCGCCCCATTGCCAAATCCATACTGGGTGCGTGGCTCGCCCACCTTCCAAAACATAACCAGCGCGTAATTTCATCGCGCGATTAATTCGGGTCTCACGCGCACCTTCATCAACATCTTTCCAACGTTCGCGAAGGTCTTCAATTGTCGGCAACTTCTGGAGGGGAACTTCGATATCAAGTCGCGTTGCATTGGAAATGCTCGGCGCAACGTTATCTACTTCCTCCCAATCGCCAAGGAGCGCACCTGATTCGACTGCTTCGAGAAAACGCATCTTCTTTCCCGAGGTAATCATCTTCTCTAGCGTGGCAAGAGCGGCATAACCAAGGATTCGCCCGTTCTTATCGGCAACCTCGGTATCACCAGAGTTTCCATCACGAGGCGCTAAATCTCCAGATGCACCTTGAAGAAAGAGCATTGGAGCGCCAGTTTTGGCTTGAACGATATCGCGCGCTTCACCAACAAAATCTGGCGAAACCTTGCTGTTCTTCCAAGCAAGAGTTGTTGGATGGCAGGCATAGTTGACGATGCTGCCAATAATTTTTCCACTCTTATCGCAAAGGCGACCAACAGTGAGCGTGTCATCTGCTGGCTCTCCTGGATTAAAACCAACAATATCTATCTCGCCACAGGGCAATTCACGGTTAATTGCGAGATCGCACTTACCGTAGGACCAAGTTATCGTCGCATCAATTGCGCTACTTGCCGCCTCTTTACATGCAGCAATGATTTCTGTTGTTGCAAACTTATGATAGTCAGCGACTAGTTCGCCACCTTCCAAATGGGCAACATCGGTCGCAGTAGATGGTCCGGCGTGCGTGTGTGTTAAGTGAAGTTGGAGTTGATTCTCTTCGATACCGAGCTCTTTAATAACAACACCACGGACAGAGAGATCATCTGTCTTACCCTGCCACCAACCCCAATCGACGGTTACTAGGTACTGAAATTTTCCATCCTGGTTCTTTACTGCCATAGCAGTAGTGGTGATGTTGTTATGTAATCCGGTAGCAACGTGAATCTTTGCCGCACCCCAACTTGCTGCGCGGATACCAATAGGTGGATTAATTGTCCGTTGCGCCATACCTGCAGTAAGCGCCGCAGCAAATGGTGCGTGAACTGATTTGGCTTTGGGGGGCTGAAGATCTGGTCTAGCCATTATTTTCCACCTGTGATTCTCTTGATTGCTCTGTCGGCATCATCTATCACGATGTCGAGAGCGCCAGCAGCAAGGAGTGTTTGCCATGCTTGGTAGGCGGGAACCTTGTATGCGCTCTTTATTGGTAAATAAAAGAGACCGGGTGCATTTGTTAAGTTCAAAACAAAAATTACTTTCCCTGGATTTCGTCTACGTAGTTCAGTCTGAATAAAGGAGTACGCCTCACCTGGTTGAGCAACAAAAATTGCTTCGCCCCACTGCCAAACCCAGAAGGGATGATCCACTTCAGCATTTGATTCGTACCCGATTCGAAGTCGTTCGGCTCGCTGGATGCGCTCTTCGAGAGCGCCGTCTCCAATTGCTGCCCACTCTTCCCGAAGTTGCGCAATCGATTTCAACTCTTTCACGCGAACTTTGGCGTTATGTCGCTCTTCTACACAGATATCAGAACCACGAACTGGCGTTTCATGCCACTCGCCCAACAGCGCACCAGATTCAACAATTCCATTCCAACGAAGTCCGTGGCCAGGTGATTGCATGGCGGCTAGTGAGGAGAGAATTGCGTGGCCGAGCATGGTGCCGTTCTTGTCAGCGAGCGAAGTATCGCCACTGTACTGATTACGTGGTGAGAGTTCGCCTGATGCGCCTTGTAAAAACATCATTGGTGCGCCAGTTGCTTTCTCAACCATGATGCGCGCCATACCAATGTAATCTGGTGAAACTGCCATATTGTCCCAAGCAAGAGTCGTTGGGTGGCAGGCGTAATTGGCAATCGTTCCAATAACTTTGCCGGAACGATTAGAGATTCGACCGACCACCAATGTGTCATCGGCAATAATGTCTGGATTAAATGCAACAACCTCTTGCGAGCCGCACGGTAGATCTCTATTCACGGCAAGATCACAGTGGCCATAACCCCAAGTGATATCAACATCTTCAATCTTGCTCGCTGCTTCATTGCACGCTTCAATTGTCTTTTCAATGATGCTCTCACGGAAAGCTGGAATTAACTCCGAACCATCTTTTTTAGAGCGATGCACGCAGGGAAGCGGAACAGCGTGCGTGTGGCTAGAGGCAAAGAGAATTTTGTCGCGTTCGACACCAACGCCCGCCGCAATTCGATCGAGCAAGTCATGTGCGCATTCGACACATCCCAAAACACAAAGATCAATTCCGACGATGAAACTCTTAGTACCACTCTTATCTTCACGAGCTACTGCTGTAAGAAATAGGCCGATGTGAATCGACTCAGATCTAAATTTCTTCGCAGCGCCCCAAATGCCGGACATGATTCCCACTGGAGGAGTGAATTCTCGCTGGGCCACGCCACAGCGAAGCGCACTCATAGCTTCTCGCCATTGTGTTTCTCGTGGAGCTAGATGAGCATTAGGTGAATCTATAGTCGCCATGAAATCTCCTTATTTATAGCCGCTACCCAAGCACCGGCACCTAGGCATGTCAACAATCTTTGACCTAAGTCACTACCCCGAAGTTGGGTATTCGGGAGCGCGAAATTTCACCTTGAGAACGACGCTCATCATCAGCGCCATTAAAGCGCCGAAACCAATCACAAACCGTACTGAAAAGTTGTCGGCCAAGGCTCCAAGAAGAATTCCACCTATGGCGATTAGTGATTGCCACATAAAAATATAAATTCCCCATGCTCTGCCATAGAACTCTGGAGCTGAGTAGGTGCGAATGCCACCATTTCCTGAAATGTTAACGCCCATGGAGAAATAACCAGCGCCGAAAAGCGCTATTAGGTAGAACCAATAGTTCGGCGCAATTGCGACCAGAAACCAGATCCCCGACATGTAGAGAGCGCGCTGGGTAAGTAATTCAATGGAGGGAAGCGACTTTCGTTTGGCAAAGGAAATGGCTCCACAAATTGCACCTAAGGCAAGAACCGTTCCCATTAATCCAAAACCGAAAGCGCTCCCCTTGAATACATTCTTTGCCATTAGCGCAGAGGTCAATTGCATATCCTGCCCCCACATTGCTAAGAACGAGACCGCAACTATCGAGTAGAGAAGTTTTTTCTCTCTGAGTACGTAACCAAATCCATCCCGAAGTCGAACTGGTTCGTTTTTATTTAATTCCGCTCGATAGCGATATTCCGATTCTCGTATCGATAACAACGAGAGCGCACAGAGCACATAAGAGAGAGCATTAAAGAGAATTGCTTCTCCAATTCCAAAAAAATCTATTAGTACTCCCGAGAGTGCAGGGCCAATTAATCGGCCAACATTTATATTTGCTGAGTTGAGACTTAGCGCATTGGCTAGCTTCTCTTCACCTACCAGCGCGACGTAGTAACTCTGCCTGATTGGTCCATCAATTGCGTTAGTCACGCCAAGGAGAAAAGCTGCTCCAATCACATGCGCACTAGTTACAGCATTAATCAGTACGAGAAAAGCCAACCCAGAGGCAATTATTGCTGCAGTAACATTGCACGCAATCAAAGTAAGTTTTGGATTAACTTTGTCAGCTAATTTTCCTGCATGGAGACTAAAAAAGAACCCAGGTAAGAATTGTGCAGCGAGCACTACACCAAGCAACTGAGCGCTATTACTTAAATTAAGAATCAACCAATCTTGAGCTACGCGATGCGCCCAATTGCCAGAGTTAGATAACGCAGTACCCAAAAAATAATTCCGATAATTTCGCTCACCGAGCGCGATAAAACGATCGCTGCGCTTGGACGGCTGACTCATCACCTCTGCACGGTACCTGACGATAATTTCACTGAGCGAGCGCGATTGATTCGGGAAAGCCGAAAGATTACAAAAAGTTACTAAATCACCCTCAGATAACCGGCTACCGCCCTAGAAAATGGCGGATTTTTTCGCGCCATTCCGTACCTTGGACGAGCGACGCGGTTGGCCGGAAAATCGTTGCCAGCGCCGGTTCTCATAAGTAGCATTTCCGGGCATCAAGACCATTTCGGTTTTGAAGAACGTGCTTAGCCCTCCGGAAAGGTACTAAGAATGACATCAAAGAAATTGCGCAGCCTCGTGCTCGCATTTGCTTCTGCGTCATTGTTGGGTTCACTACTAGTTGGTGTTCCAGCAGCGCAAGCAGCAACAGGTAAGAACTGTAAGCTCACTACGCCAACCGCAACAGCTCAATGTGATGCAATCACAGTGGGTGCAGTTGGAAAGGTAACTTCACTAGATCCATCAAACAGCCTCCGTACCTCTAACCAGAACTACATTTCCAAATTCTTGATTCAGGGAATGCTCTGGCGAATCGCATCTGATGGAAAGCCAAAGAAAGACCTCCTCAGCGATGCAAAGCAATCTGCAGACGGTCTCACATGGACTTTGACGCTCAAGAACGCCAAGTACTCAGATGGCAAGACTCAAGTAGTCGCTGACGATGCAGTATTCATGTTCGAACTCCTCAAGAAGGCACCAGTGCCACAACTTGCAGTTATCGACGACATTTCTGCTCCAGATGCTAAGACCATCCTCATCAAAACAAAGACTCGTTTCAATGATTTGCCATATGCGCTTGCTGGTATCTACTTCTGGATGAACCCTCGCGCACTCGCTTCAGATGCTAAGTACTGGGAAGCGCCACTTAGCGCAGGCCCTTACCGCATCAAGGAGTGGAAGCTTGGAGATGACAAGATGGTCATCGAAGCGAATCCAAATTACTGGGCGAAGCCAGCTGTTAAGCAGGTAACCTACCTAGCAATTCCAGATCCTGTTACTCGCGTAATCGCGCTACGCCAGGGAACCATCGATTATGCATTCGATCTTCCTGCAGCGATTGCTCGTGGCCAGCTCGCAGATAAGAAGGTATTCCGTTGGCAGCCAACACAGCTCCAAGGAACTTTCACTTTGGACTTTAACCTCCGCGAAATGGAAGGTTGCAAGGACAAGGTTGTGTCCGCAGCAAGCTGTTTAACAGCGAAGAAGCAACCTTGGCACGATCCAAAGGTTCGCCAAGCTCTCTCAATGGCAGTAAACCGCAAAGCCATGGGCGACATCGCATTCTTCGGTGATGTGAAGGCAAGCTGCGCACTTACCTGGCCAGGACACCCTGCCTACAAGTGCCAGAACCCAGACCGCACCAAGCAGAACCTCGCTGGCGCAAAGAAGCTTCTCGCTGAAGCTGGTTACCCAGATGGATTCCCAATCACCATCACTGTCTTCAACCGTCCAGGTTGGGCAGATGCAATCAGCATCATCGCAGCGGACTGGCGCAAGCTCGGTTCCAAGATGACCGTTACCACTGAGCCACAGACCGATGCCGTCGGTGGAGCTCGCCAGACCTCCGGTGAATACCAAGTTCAATTCTCCGGCGCAACAGGCGCTCTTCCATCACAGCTCCTCAATATCTATTGGGGCAAGGGTGGCGCATGGCAGAACTGGTCCGGCTCCTCATCTAACTCTGCTGATCTTCAAGCACTAGATGCAGCGGTTACTGAGAAGGATCAAATTGCTCTCATCGCAGCAATTGAGAAGAAGATTTGGGAAGAGTCAGCACACATCCCAGTTGGACAACGTGCTGTATTCGGTGCAAGCCGCCTTCCTGCAAACATCTTCTCTAACGTGAAGGGCAACGATCACTACTTCGTCAAGCAATCTCCTCCACTTTCCTAGTCGAGGTAGTTGTTCGAAGTAATAGATGATTAACCGAACAAGGTGGGGCTGCAAAAGCCTCACCTTGTTCTCAATAAACAAGGATTTATTCTTGGTTTAGACTTATAACATTTTTGAGAAAGGATTTCTTCGGTGAGTGAATCTCAAAAGACCGCCGCTTCACAGGATGTGAAGATGGAGGTAGAGAAGAATCGAAATCGAGCTGCTTTACGAAGAACTTTCTACGGACGCGTCATTCGCTCAGTAGTTGTTGCATTCTGGGTGATGGTGATTGCGTTCTCACTAATTCGACTAAGCCCAGGAGATCCAGTTCGGATGGCGCTCGGTGCAGATGTCACCGAAGAGGCGGTAGAAGAGTTCCGAACTCAACTAGGTCTTGATAAAAGTTTCTTAACTCAATTCTGGGATTACTTCTCGGGTATTTTGCAGGGAGACCTTGGCTACTCCTACTTCTCAGGCAGAGATGTAACAGAAATTGTTGGCACACACTTACCAGTGACGCTCATGATTATCTTCCTCTCTATTCTCTTCGCAGCAATCATTTCTATTCCTCTTGCACTCTATGTTGCAATGAGCAAGAGCAACACCGTGAACTATCTCTTCCGTGCGCTCACCTCAATCTCGCTCGCGATTCCAGGATTCTTCCTCGCACTGATGGGATTACTCGTTTTTGGCGTCTACTTAAATATCGCCCCTGCTGCAGGATATGAAGGCGCCTTCCCAGGAAATTTGAAATATCTCTGGCTGCCAGCGCTAGCCAACTGCGGCTCTCTTGTCCCCGTACTCTCCCGCGTACTCCACTCCTCAATCGTTGACACCTTGGATGAAGAGTTTGTCGAGACCGGCGTGATTCGCGGCGTTCGAAAAGGAAAGTTTTACTGGTCGTACCTACTCCGCCCATCACTTGCACCAACGGTAGTTCTCTTGAGCTACATGGTCGGTGTCATGATTGGTGGCACTGTCATTATGGAGACCATTTTCTCGCTTCCAGGAATTGGTAGAGAGCTCATTACTGCTGTCGATGGACGTGACTACCCAGTCGTGCAATCGATTGCGATGATCTTCGGATTAATCGTCGTTTTCTTTAGCTTCATCGGTGATTTAACTGGATACCTACTTGATCGGAGAGTGACGCTCTCATGACCAATGCCACTAAGCCAGCGCAGAAAAAGAAGTTCATCAAGGAAGGTACCTTCGGTATCTACACCGGCTTCTTCATGCTCGGTTCACTCATCATTGCTGGCCTGATCATCCCGCGCGTCAGCAAATACAAGCCAAACGATCTAGCCTCAATGCCACTTGCTCCCCCGAGCCGACAGAACTTCTTCGGAACAGATGTCCTGGGTCGCGATGTATTCGTTCGCGTATTCGATGCAGTTTTTATCGATCTTGGCACCGCAATTATTGGCGTATCAATCCCGCTTGTTGTGGGCACCATTATTGGCACCCTTCTAGGAATCTCCCAGAACAAGCGAGTCAATTCATTAGTTGGCTCACTTATCGATGGCATCAATGCCTTCCCATTCCTCGTGTTTGTGATTGCCATGATTGCCTTCATCGGACCAGGAGTAGGAAGTATCGTCCTTGCGATTTCGTTAGTGAACTGGGCTCGATATGCGCGTATTGCTCGAACACGAGCAGTGGTCGTTAATCAACAAGGTTACGTCGAAGCTGCACGAACTCTTGGCTTCTCAAAGAAGCGCATTCTCTTCAAGCACATCATTCCCAACGTTTCATCTGAGACGCGTGCCTATGCCCTGAGCGATTTCATCATCGTGATCATCGCTGTCGCTGCGCTCTCATTCCTCGGTCTTGGCATCAAACCGCCACAAGCTGAATGGGGTGGAATGATTCGTGATGGAAAAGATCTCCTCACGGTCGGTTTCTGGTGGCCAACAGTCTTCCCAGGAATCGCGCTCTGCTGGGCGGGAATTGCAGTTGCCTTCATCTCCGAGGGTCTCACTCGACGTATGCGAGAGGTAGGAACTCGATGAGTACGACAGCCAAACCGTTAATTCAAATCAAAGATGTCGTCATCGGCATTCCACATAAGAGACGACCAACGTTAATCATCGTCAACAACGCTAATTTCGATATTAACTACGGTGAGATGGTTGGCATCGTAGGCGAGTCAGGTTCTGGTAAGACGATGATTTGTCGCACGATGATCGGCACTTTAGAGCGTCGTGGCGGAAAAATTCTTTCCGGTGATGTGGTTTTTGAGGGACAGAGCCTGGCAAAAGCTTCCGAATCTGATTGGAAAAAGCTGCGCGGTAAATCAATTGGTTATGTTCCGCAGAGCGCGCTAGCTGGCCCGAACCCTGTACTCACCATCGAAGCCCAGCTCGCTGAAGCGCTTCGAAATACTGGTGATACCAAGAACATCAAAGCACGCTCGAAGGAACTCTTGGATCTGGTGAAGATCCGTCGCGTAGATACTGTGATGAAGCAATATCCCTACCAACTATCTGGTGGTATGCGCCAACGCGTCATGATTGCGTGTGCATTGGCAACTAGTCCAAAACTTCTCATTGCTGATGAGCCCACGACTGGACTTGATGTAACAGTGCAATCTCAGATCATGGATCTACTCAAAGAGATTCGCTCCGCTATGGGTACGGCAATTGTTTTGATTTCGCATGACCTAGCGCTCATCGACGAAGTTTGCGACCGAGTTGTTGTCATGCACGCTGGTGCAACTGTTGAAGTGGGATCGGTTAAGGACCTTGAGAAACCCCGACATCCTTACACCATCGCACTTAACTCTTCACGAATCGATATTGCAGCGCCAGGAAGCGAGCTCGTCACCATTAAGGGAAGTGCTCCTTCAGTTGGTGAATGGAACCCTGGATGTCGTTTTGCTGAACGGTGTTCAATCGTCCAATCTGATTGCCGAGTAGGCGATCATCCTGCGCTTATTGGTGCAAGTGGCACCCATCAAACAGCTTGTATCCACACTGAACTCTTGGAGCGAATCTAATGGCTGAATTTCTTCTCGAGGCGAAAAACGTTAGCGTCACTTTCGGTTCCGGCGCCACAAAGGTTGAGGCGGTTAAGAATGTCTCACTTACTCTCCGCTCCGGCGAACCAATCGGCATCGTTGGTGAATCAGGCAGTGGCAAGTCCACACTGGCACGCGTTCTTGCCGGCTTACAAGTTCCAACTGAGGGTGAGATTTTCTTTAATGGCGAACCCGTTTATAAAGGAGCAAAGTCCTACACCGGTGAAGCCAGACGCCAAGTGCAGATGGTCTTCCAGGATCCTTACGGCAGCCTTAATCCCCAGCTAACCGGCCTTAATGCTGTAGCTGAAGCGGTTCGCATTCACGATAAAACTAATAAAGCTGATTCAGAGACGCGTGCGTTAGAGCTCTTAAAGCGGATGGGAATTGCTGAACTCGATGCAGTAAAGAAGCCACGCCAGCTCTCTGGTGGACAACGCCAACGGGTAAGTGTTGCGCGAGCGCTCTCTGCAAGTCCGACAGTTCTTCTTGCTGACGAACCAACTTCAGCCATTGATCAGAGCGCTCAAGCGCAATTGCTCAATTTATTCCGTGGGCTTCTCGACGATGGTTTGGCAATTGTGCTCGTTTCACACGACCTTGGTGTCATTCGCTATCTCACTGAACGGGTTTACGTTATGAAAGATGGCGTCTTCGTTGAATCAGGTATCACTGAAGAGATCTTCAATGATCCTCGCGAGGAGTACACCAAAATACTTCTTGCTTCCATTCCAGGCGCGCTCGGAACCGCTGCGCGAAAGAAGCTACACGGGTAATTAATATGGCAGGTCAAGGATTGCGGGTTGGGGCAGTTAACCTCACCATCAATCCTGAATTGGGAATGTCCAAAGGCGGGCTACGTCTCTTTGGTAGCCCGATTGAAAAAATTGATGATGACCTCTATTTAGGCGCAATCGTTTTGGAATCAAAGGGGGTAACGCTCTGCCTTATTGCCTGCGATTTAGGAAATTCACGAACTGAAGAAGCACTTGAAATTCGCACCCGGGTTGCTGATGCTCTAGAAATTCCCGTAGTAAATGTGATGTTTAATCTAAGTCATAATCACAGCGCAGCTGATTTACCAACAATGCTTCAAGGAAATGCTGAAGATTCTGATATCGCTAGGAGCCAAAAATATTTTGACTTTGTCATTGAGCAGGCAGTACTAGCGGCCACAACTGCTCAAGCACAGCTCCGACCTGCTCGGATGGCACACGCTTGGGGTGCGAGTAATCAAAATATTTATCGAAGAGAGTGGAGCGGTGACCAAGATATTCTCGGTGAAGTTCCTGGCCACCCAGTTGATGATTCGGTTGGCGTTATTCGATTTGATGATCTTGAAGGGAACCCAATCGCGATTCTCTTTCGATACTCGTGCCACCCAGTAGTCAACGGTGCGCAATCCCCTACTTTGTCAGCAGATTTTCCTGGCCCAGCTCGGAAGATTGTCGAGAAAAATGTAGGTGGGACAGTTCTCTTTCTCCAAGGATGTGGTGGGAACATCAATCCGCAGGTAGGAATTGGTTACGAGAAAGATTGTTCTGAAGAGGTCTATCGCATGGGCACGGCTCTAGGCGCTGAAGTAGTTCGCATTGCGTTAGGTCTGCGCACCAATAAATATCAGAAAGATCGCGTACTACTCCATAACGTGCCCAATATTCTCTTCAAACCGTGGCGCGAACGAACCGACCATCCCGAAATAACTCTGGGCGCCAGCCATGAGATTGCCAAATTTAATTTTGTGGAGCTACCTACCCAGAAGAGCGCCAATGCGCTTGCAGAGCATTGGGCAAATGAAATAGTTGAACGAGAGAAGCGCGGCGCGCTTACCTGGGAGATCCGAGTAGCAAAGAAGATGAAGTTGTGGGCAGATTCAGTGGTCGCCGCCACTGAGGACGAGAATCCAACTTGCGATTTCGAAGCACATGCCTTTCGAATTGGTGATGTAGCAATCGTTGGATTAAATGTCGAAGCCTTCTTTGAAACTGGAATCGAAATTAGAAGTAAGTCGCCATGGCCAGATACCTTTGTACTTGGCTACACCGATGGCACGATTATGTATCTGCCACGTGCGCAGGATTATCCAAAAAATGGATGGCAATGGCCAAATACCCATGCGCTTCCAGATTTCTTGCCGCAGTCGTATTGTCAGCCAGCGCTCTGGCGCCCTGATTCTGAAAGTAAAGCGGTGCGTGCCGCCCTCAATGCGCTTAATGCTCTGAAATAAGAGAAGTTAGACGCGTAAATCTATTGTTGCGCCACCATCGACAACGATTGTTTGGCCATTGATATATGAAGCTTTCTTCGATGCTAGGAACAAAACCACTGCAGCTTGTTCTTCTGGTCGACCCATCCGCTTCATCGGTACTGCTTGCGCAAATGCTTCGTGAGTTACCTCTTTACCATCGACAAATATTCGATTGGCAGTCTTCGTGAATCCTGGCGCTACTGCAACAACGCGGATTTTTTCTGGCGCCCACTCCACTGCCAATGTTCTGGTGAGAGCTTCAAGGCCAGCTTTTGATACCGAGTAAGAAAGTCGCCCTGGTAAACCGATTCGTCCTGCAATCGAGGCGATGGAAATAATCGAGGGATATGGTGACTTCACCAGATGTGGATATGCCGCTCGACAGCATCGAAATGCGCCATCAAGGTGAACATTAGTAATGAGACGCCAGTCCTCATCGGTATAACTCTTAGTAAGACCTTGGCGGAAATTTCCTGCGTTATTAACGAGTACATCTAGTCGACCAAAACGAGTAATGATCGCTTCCATTCCGCTATCTACAGATGGAGTTGAACCCACATCAATTGCAACGGTGAATACCCGCTCTCCAGTTGGGTCTAGCGCCCGAGCAACCTCCTCTGCGGCTTCGGCTCGAACATCAGAGACGACAACGTCATAACCATCTTCGAGGAATTGCTTGCACATTTCCGAGCCGAGCGCTCCACCGCTTCCGGTAACAAGGACTACTGGGCGATCACTTTTTTCGCTACTCATGGCATGAAGTCAAGCATTGCTTCCCTACATAAACAAGAACTTTCGGCAGAGACAAATATTCCATTACGAAATAGGTTCGCGATAGAGTTGAGTTCTTCAATAGGGAGCGAATATGGGAATTTTTGACGGTCAAGTAGTTATCGTCACAGGTGGCGGCGCAGGTATCGGCGCGGCCGCTTCTCACCTACTGGCATCACGTGGCGCCCAAGTGGTCGTTGCCGATGTCGTGAAATCAAATGCAGAGGCTGTTGCCGATGCAATTACAAAAGAAGGCGGCAAGGCAACCGCTCGCGAACTCAATGTTGCTGATCAAGGTGGCGTACAAAAGTTTATAGATGGCGTGGTAAAAGAATTTGGAAAGATTGATGCGATAGCAAATAGCGCTGGAATTGTCGGTCCGACAAATACGCCTCTTGAAAAGATTACTGCAGCTGATATCGAGAAGGTGCTCTCCGTTAATCTCTTAGGCGCAATCTGGTTAACACAGGCAGCGCTCCCACATATGAAGGGAGCAAAATATGGACGAATTGTTCATGTTGCCTCGATTGCCGGCAAAGAAGGAAACCCCGGTATGACTCCTTATGTTCTCTCAAAGTCGGCGATGATTGGTTTTGTGAAAGCAATTGCAAAAGAGGTGGCAACTGAAGGCATCACTATCAACTCAATTGCGCCCGCCGTAATCAAAACCCCAATGAATGCCAACACCAGCGAAGAGACGCTCAAGTACATGATTTCACGGATACCTATGGGTCGCCTTGGCGAGGCAGAGGAAGTTGCCGAAATGATCTCTTTCGCTGTATCCAAAGCATGCTCATTTACCACTGGATTCTGCTTTGATACCTCTGGCGGGCGCGCTACTTATTAATTTTTAAGATTAAGCGCGCTCCAATCAGGATCGCTATCAATTCCCATGATTTCATCTGCGAGCTCTGGGAGCGTAAAGCGCCAACCCGTAGTGGAACTCTCCCCCGATACTTTCTGTCTTGCGACAATGAGTTCGGCGAGCGCATCAACGCTCGCCCCTGGGGCTGAATATTCAATAGAAATACTCTCAACATCGAGAATCGATGCCACTTGGCTATGCCAGGCATCGTAAACGTGCCAGGAAACGGGCATCTTCTTCTGCGCAAGATAATCGTTAAGTTGGAGAAGGCGAGAGAGTCCGCCTTGGCAGGTGGTGTCGATTCGCAAAATATCGACGGCTCCAGTTTCGACGAAAGCTTGTGGGTGATAAAGATGGGTCTCGTCATCGCCGCTTGCGAGCGGTGAATTGAGAAGTGCACGTAACTTCTTCAACTCCATCAAACTGCCAGAAACAAATGGGTCCTCGACCCAAGCTAGATCTAGTCCGCCAACAATTTTCATTGCCTCTTCCGCTGTTCGACAAGAAAATGCAAGGTCAGTTGAGACAGGACAAAGTTTGGTATCGAGGGCGGCAATAATCCGCTCTCGCGTTAATTCAGGGCTCATGCCGACGGGAAGTTTTACCCCTTGCGCACCTGCGGCAACAGCAGCGCGAACTTCCCACTCAATTTCCTCAGGTCCACGCGAAGGTGGATAACCAATCACCGCCCACTTGGAAATCTTCTTTTCACTCTTTCCAAATGCTGCGACAACGCTCTTACCTGCGTGCTTTGCCACTGCTTCATGGGCTGCCAGATCAACGAGCGAGAAACCGCGCAATGCGGCGCCTGATGAAAGTGGTGCACTGGCGCGACGATAGAGAGCATCCCAAGCAACAACTGGATCTCCAGTAAAAATTTCTTTATATGCAGGCGCAATGAGCGTGTTGACACACTCTGCAACAGGTCCGCCTCGATCTAATCCAAATGCGTGACCGACGCTGCCATCTTCAAGGCGTACCGTTGTCACGCAATACCCGCGCGCTTTGATTAGGTACTCCCCCAGTTGAACGGGTCGAGGCAAAGTCACCGTTACCCGGCGTGCGGAAACCTCTGAAATTTTTATCGCCATATGCCCAACCCTTGCCCGAGAGTGAGCCCTCGTCAAATGCCCCCCCATCAGTCCTAGGCGGGATTTTCCTCGATTTTCCACCCATCGGAACCTTTGCAACTACCCCCCCAAAGGCTAAATTCTGCTACCCCAAACGTTATGAAAAATACATATAAATTCTCCATAAATGCCTTGATTCAGTCACTCTAAACGTGATGGGCTAGGGCTACTAGTAGGGCTCCGGAAGGGCCCTAGCTTTGAGCTCCATTTCACTTGGCGCCAACTGAGTTAGGAGAAAGTAAATGAAGAAATTCCGTACCCGCATTGCGGCCGTCGCAGCGATGAGCTTCGCGGCAACATTTGCAGTAACGGCTATGCCATCAAAGGCTGCAGATGTAACCCTTAAGTTGGTTATGGCTGCATACACCGATGACATGGTTGATTATTACGACGGTCTTGCACAAGACTTTGAGAATGCCAACCCTGGCATCAAAGTTGAGGTAGACGTTGTTGCATGGCCTGAAATTGGCCAGAAGGTCAAGACTCTTATCGCATCTGGTCAATCACCAGATATCGTAAACAATGACGAATTCGCAGGTGAAGCTGCTGCAGGTCTGCTCTATCGTGCAGATCAAATTGTCAGCGCTCCAGTTCTTAAGGACATCATTCCTGCATTCCTAAACAACTCAAAGTACAAGGGCACTGCATATGCCGTACCTGATCTTGCATCAGCTCGTGCATTCTTCTGGAACAAGCAACTCATCGCTGGTGCAGGCGTAAAGGCTGCTCCAAAGACATGGGATGACATGCTCGCTGCTGCAAAGGCAGTAAAGAAGAAGTACCCAAGCGTTTATCCATACTGCTTACCACTCGGACCTGAAGAGGCACAGATGATCTTCACTACTTGGGGTGGCGGCAACGGCGCTCGTCTATTTGATGAGAAGGCCAACAAGTACACGCTCAACAACAAGAACTTCAAAGAGTCACTTGATTTCCTCAAGAAGCTCGTTGATCAGAAGTTGACTCAGCCAAACCCAGGCAAGACCAACCGTACTGACGGATGCTGGGCGCTCTTTGCCAAGGGCAAGGTAGCAATGGTTGATGGTGGCGTCTTCCTTCCAGATTGGCTCTCAAAGAACGGTGGCGAGAACATTGACTGGGCAGCGGGTGCATTCCCACATGCCAAGGGCAAGACAGATATCACCGTTGGTGTTCAGGATTACTTCAAGGGTTACAAGGCCAATGGCCGTCAAGCTGAAATCCAGAAGTTCCTCACCTTCCTCTTTGAGCCAACCAACTACCAAGGCTTCTTGAAGGCTGCTGGTGGATTTATTCCTGCAACAAAGAGCGCTGGAAAGCTTGCTGAAGAGGATCCAATCATTGGGCCTTACGTCAAGCTCCTTCCAAAGGCGATCTTCTACCCAGGAACAGTTGGATCATGGCAGGCATGTAAGGCATCAATCGTGACCTACATGGGTAACGCGATGTCTAACACCGGTAAAGCACTCTCCAGCATGCAAGCTAAGTGCGATGCCGCTCACAAGAAGACTAAGTAACCAAAGAATTGGTTAATTAATCTTCTGACTGACATATCTAGATATGTGAAGTAAACGTGTAAAGGCAAGATCTCTGTTAAAGGAGATCTTGCCTTTCTCGATAAGTACCACCCAGTAGAATGAGATTACTTACTCAATAGGGGGAATTGTGGTCAGCGCAGCAACAAAGAAGGAGCCCACATATAAAGCTCTTCCTTGGCTAAGCGGAACCATCATCCTCATTGTGGGATTTGTTCTATGGCCCACGCTTGAACTTTTCCTTATGTCCTTTCGGACGATCGATATATCAGGTCTAATCGAAGGTTGGGCGGGCCTCGAAAACTATCGAATGCTTGTCGCCAATATCGATCTGCCAGCAGTGCTCCGCAGAACAATTATTTGGTTAGTGGTCGTTGTCGGCATGACTCTTGCGATTTCACTACCTCTTGCGCAATTGATGAATGCAAAATTTCGCGGGCAGAAACTCCTTCGTTACTCCATCATCATTCCTTGGGCAGCATCGCTTGTTATTACGGCGACCTCATGGAAATGGATTCTCGACCCTTACTACGGAATGATGAATCTCATTCTTAAAGATTTAGGAATTATTACCGAAGATGTTGATCTTCTCGGTAATCCCTCCACCTCGTTTATTGTTCTACTCGCAGTAGCAGTCTTTGTTTCGCTTCCCTTTACAAGTTATGTTCTACTCGCAGGATTGCAATCCATCCCTGGTGAGGTTCTTGAAGCAGCAAAGGTAGATGGCGCTGGCGCTTGGAAGGGCTACTGGACAATCATCTTCCCACTGCTTCGCCCAGCATTCTTAGTTGCGGCGGTTATCAATGCTGTCTACGTCTTTAACTCATTCCCCATCATCTGGGTGATGACTCAAGGTGGCCCGGGTTATGAAACTGATACCACCACCACCTTTGCCTACAAAGTCGCTTTCCGAGATCAAGATATTGGCCAGTCTGCCTCATTAGCAGTCGGCAACTTCCTCGTTATTTTCATCTTCATCATGCTCTTCTTAAAACTTTCTAAGTGGCGGGAGGCAGATCAAACATGAGCGTCCCGGCTGTGATTGTGAAACGTCGAATTAAAGGGATCACTCTCTCCGTTGTTGGATTGGTGACTGCCCTATTCTTCCTCTTCCCTTATGTAACGATGTTTAGCACCGCCTTGAAGCCAAAGGGCGATATCACCGATATCCCGCCTACATATTTACCGGAAGAATATATTTGGAGTAACTTCGTAAAGGTCTTTAGCGAGATTGCTTTTGGCACCTATATTAAAAATACAATCATTATTGCCTTGGCAACGATGATTATCGGACTTATTGCATCTATCCCTGCAGGCTATTACGTCGCACGACATAATTTCCGCGGCAGAACAATCTTCTTACTCGTCGTGCTCATTACGCAGATGTTCTCCCCTACGACACTGCTAATCGGTATTTACCGAGAAATGTCGGTCTTAAACCTGATCAACACCTATACCGGATTGATTTTGGTAAACGCAGCTTTCAATTTAGCTTTTGCGGTATGGATTCTCTCCAGCTTCTTCCGCTCTATTCCTAAGGAGATTGAGGAAGCTGCCCAGATTGATGGATGTACCAAATTTCAGGCCTTCCGCAAAGTTGCGCTCCCGCTGGCGCTCCCCGGAATTGTCACCACAGCGATCTTCATCTTTATCGCGGCATGGAATGAGTTCGTGGTGGCCTATACATTGGCAAGCCAGCCTGCGAAGCAACCATTCTCGGTTGGTCTCTCACTTCTCACTGGCTACTACGAAGTGAAGTGGAACTATCTCTTCGCTGGCTCGCTCATTGCGATTATCCCGGTCGTACTTCTCTTTATCTTTATCGAGAAATATCTCGTGAGCGGACTGACCGCCGGTAGTGTGAAGTAAGAATGGGGCGTCACAACGCCTTTACTTTTCCCTATACCTTCTTTCGTGAGCGCGCTGCAGCGGTAATTCCGCAATTAAAGGACGTTGGCCTTACTGGGATAAACCTCGCGCTCAATTACCACGCGAGCCGTGATTTTCTCCTTCGCCAAGGCCCAGCGCTTGAATACCTTGCAGATGGTTTTCACTACTACAAACCTGATCTCTCACATTATCCGAGTGGTGCAATTACGCCTCATCCATCTGATTGCTTAACTGATAATCAAATGCTCGATGAAGTGTTGGCCGCCGCAAGTACGGAAAGCTTTGAGATAAATGCTTGGGCCGTTTTCATGCATAATTCAGCGATTGGCTTTCGTCACCCAGAAGTGACGGTCACTAATTGTTTCGGTAATCGCTTTCTCTCTGAGCTCTGCCCAAGTAGCCCCATGGTTGCCGGGTATATCGCTGGGTTAACTTCAGATCTCTGCTCGCGAGGTATAACAAGCCTTGCGATTGAGTCGCTCCACTTCCATGGCGCCCACCATGGTGAGCATCATGAACGATTCTTTCTGGAAATGGGCGAGGTAACTGCCTTTCTCTTCTCGCTCTGTTTCTGCGCATCGTGTATTGAAAACTTTTCAAATGATGGCTTGAGATTAAAAAATAAAGTCGCTGCACTACTTCAACCATTCCTCGATGATCGCGATCCATGGCTAGATACCCCACTCACGAAAGAGAACCTTGCCGAAATAGTCGGCGCTGAAATCCTTGACTATCTCACTTCGCGGGAGGAGACGATTGCTGCTCGATATCGTGAGGTACAAATAATCGCTGCAGAATCTGGCGTAAAAACGAAATTTGTCGATCAAGCACCGCTGCTACCTGGCTCTGCGAATGAGCCGCTGGCAAAGAGTTGGCAGGTAGGGATAAATAACGCACTGATAGATCAGGTGGTTGATATCTTCGAGCCACTTATTTACCGAGCTACTCCCGATGAGGTAGCGCAGGTAGGCGAGAATTACCGGAAGTTGGTAACTAGTGACATCACGGCAATCTTGCGCCCGACATTTCCAGATAACCAGAGTGAGCGTTCGTTGATTGAGAAGGTTGCCCGGCTTAAGTCAGCTGGAATTGCCGATATTGATTTCTACTTACTTGATGCAATGCGCCCGCGTGACTTAACCTGGATAAAGAACGCTATTACTTCTTAATCCAGGGAATGCGCTTGGGTGTGAAGCCGCCATCAATTGTCAAAATCTCACCAGTGATGTAACTAGCATCATCTGATAGTAAGAATTTAACCCCGCGAGCAATCTCGTCTGGCTCACCAAAGCGATTCATGGCGTGCATGCCTTGAATTGAGGGATCTAAATAGCCATTCTTGGTTGCATTAACAACAAGTGGCGTGTTGATATATCCGGGAGCGATTGCGTTAATTCGAATCCCATACTCAGCCCATTCAACGGCGAGTGTGCGCGTAATTGCATCGATTCCCGATTTAGCTACTGAATAAGGCAAACGACGTGGCCAACCAAAGTTATGTGCCAGTGAAGAGAAGTTCACGAAGGCGCCTGATTTGCCTTTGCTCACAAGGTAACGCGCAACCGCTTGATTCATAAAGAAATGGCCATCGAGGTGCACATCAAGAACTTCATGCCACTGCTCTGGCGTCATATCAAGGCTTGCATGGTTGGTGCTATTACCTGCACAGCAGACTAGGCCAGAGATATCGCCAGCCCATGCGAGTGTTTTCTCAACTACCTCAGCAGCCCCTGGAGCGGTGGTAATCACCGACTCAATAAAGAGCGCGCGCCCGGGGAATTTCTTCGCCAACTCCTCAAAGCCACCTACCTTCAAATCGGCGGAAACTACTTTTACATTAGGCCAATCTGTTAAAAGCCGCTCGGCAGTTGCTAAACCAATTCCACTACCGCCACCAGTGATGATTACTGTTGAGTGCTCTGCCATCGTAAAACTCCCCCGTCTCTTATATAAGTTATTCGACCCAGAGCGTTGCTTCTACCTCAACGCAGAGCTCGGGCAACATCAAGCGGCTGATCTCTACAAATGAACAGGCTGGAAGAATGTCGGCAAAGAACTCTCCGTGCGCTTTTGCCACTCCAGGCCAATCTTCGATATTTGTGAGATAGACGCGGGTACGAATCGTATTTTCGTAGGTAGCGCCTAACTCTTTAACAGCCTTTTCAATCTCCGTGAGGATGTACTTCATCTGGCCATAGGCATCATTTGGATGCATCACCTGACCATCGCGAGTAGTCGCGCTTGTGCCGCTGACCTCAATTAAATTTCCCATTCGTACTGCGCGGGAGTATCCAACAATCGGAGCCCATGGGCGATTACCGTCGACGCGACCAACTTCCATTGCGCTTTAACCTCTCTAGTTTTTTAGCTGTTTTTTATCTAGTTTTATCGAGCAACATTTCGGACAGCTCTTCCAGGAAGGTTATCTGTTCGAACTCCGTCCCACAACGTTGGTGTTCCGTCTACCCAAACATGAACAAAACCTGCTGCGGGTATTCGTGGCGACTCATATGTCGAGCGATCAATAACAGAGTCACGATGGAGCAGGACCAAATCTGCTCGGTATCCCTTCTTGATTAAGCCACGGTCAGCAAGACCTAATCTCTTCGCAGGACGTCCTGTCATCCGCGCTACCGCGCCTTCAAATGAGAGCACCCCTTCATCGCGCCCATAGACACCTAGATACCGTGCAAAAGTGCCATACCCTCGTGGATGGGGACGATTGCCAACCAGAATGCCATCGCTACCAACCATATGCTTTGGGTGTTGCATGATTGAACGCACATTTGGCTCATGGCCACCATGGAGCACTGCTGAAACTTTGTAATTCTCAGCATCGAGGAAATCTAAATAGAACTCGACTGGATCTTTCCCGGCGCGCTTTGCCGCTTCATCAAATCGCATACCAACGAGTTCAAGAGATTTCTCAACGCCAGCAATGACGATAGTTTCGAAATTAAGAGTATTTCCATGCGCGCCATCAGAACCAGTGACCATCAATTCATGGATGACCCGCTTTCGCACCTCGGGTTCGCGAAGTCGCATCCGCATCGTCTCTATACCGCCGGCTTGCACCCACGAAGGTAGTAGCGCGTGGAGATAAGTCATTCCTGCAAGGTATGGGTAAGTATCTAAAGTAATGTCCGCGCCCGCTCGCTCACCTTGCGCGATCAGATCAAAGAGCAGGTCGGTTCGGCCATGAAATTGTGGCGAACTCATATGGCAATGCGTTAAATGAAGCGCGGCCTTTGAAGCTTTTGCAATCTCTATGCAATCACCGACTGCGGTGAGAAAATCTCGTCCATAATTTCGATGATGCGGCGCGTAGTACCCACCAAATTTCGCAACGACTGAGTTAAGCGCTACCAATTCATTGTCATCGGCATACATCGCGGGGGTGTAAGTCAAACCTGCCGAGAGTCCAACTGCGCCCTCTTTCATTCCCTCTTCGACAATCGCCTGCATCGCAGTTAGCTCTGCAGGTGTAGCAAGCCCCGGCTCACTACCCTTGACGAGCATTCGAACGTTTCCATGAGGAATCAGATAGGCAACATTGACCGCTGCCCCTTTATCTACGTAGGTTAAATACTCAGCGATTGATTTGAAGCTCCAATTGATGTTGGTTGGGTTTCCATTCCAGCCGAAAAGCTGTTCGCGAATCTCTTGTTGCGTTTGCTCATTTGTGGGTGCGTAGCTCAACCCGTCTTGGCCAACGACTTCTAAAGTGACTCCTTGAGTAACTTTCGCTAAATGCTCATGATCGGAAATCACTGCAAGATCAGAGTGGGCATGCATATCGATGAAACCTGGAGTAATTGTTAATTCAGAACCATCGATAACTTTTCCGCGCTCGTCGCCCTTGAGAACATCACCCACGGTTGCAATGACACCATCGATAACTTGTAGATCAGCCTTTACCGCTGACCGCTCACTTCCATCGATAACGCTTCCGCCACGAATAACAAAGGTGCTCAAGGTTTACGTCCTTCAATCGTGTTAAACATCGGGGTATAGCCAGCAAGCAAGCCACCATCTACGACTAGCTCGGCTCCAGAAATCCATTCAGAACGATCCGAAATCAAGAAAAGGACCATCTCTGTAATGTCCTTCGGGGTGCCCACTCGACCCATCGGATACCAAGGTTTGAGATCTTCAAAGACTTGTGGATTTGCTTTCGCTCGTTCAATCCATGCCTCGGTTGCAATAGTTCCTGGCACAACGGTGTTGCAACGCACGCCATATTCACCATAGCGAACTGCCACTGAGCGCGTCATTTGGTGCACGCCAGCTTTTGCAACGGAATATGCGTCGCTACCAAACATTCCCTTTGCATTTACTGTTCCGATATTGATGATATTGCCGCGCTTGCGTTTCATAAACATCGGTAACACTTCTCTAATACAGAGGAAAGCTCCAGTGAGCGTGATCTTTAGGGAGTTGTTCCATGATTCGAGCGAAGTTTCGTGGAGCGCTTCCGCTTCATGGACCATTGCATTATTCACGAGTACATCTATCTCCCCAATATCTTGGGAGATTTTGTTGAAGGTGCTTTTTACCGCTTGCTCATCTCCGAGATCCAGCTGATATCCGTAAGCTTTACCACCTTTTTCATGGATATCGCTCAAAGTCTTAGCCAGGGTATTTGGATCGATTTCAATAAGGGCCACAATCGCGCCATCTGCAGTTGCACGAAGCGCCATCTCGCGACCTATGCCTCGTCCAGCGCCAGTGATGACAACTTTCTTTCCTGCGATATCACTCATCACATACTCCTTCGGTAAGAGGAACTACAGGGCAACAACAAAATCAATTTCCACCAAAATATTTGCTAAATCTGAACCGACTGTCGTTCGTACTGGAAAAGGCGCAGTAAAAAATTCCTGATACACCTTGTTGTAAGCAGCAAAATCACGATTGACATGTTGCAAATGGGCAGTGACTTTGACAACCTGATCGAGCGTGGCACCTTTCTCAGCCAGAATTGCCTGCAAATTTTTTAATACCTGCCTGGTCTGTTCCTCAATCCCTTCAACTTCAACTTTATTGGTCACAGGGTCAGCTGGCCCCATCCCGCAGGTGTAGAGGAATCCATTGGCCACGACGCCATGGGAATAAGCGCCTCCTGGATTTGGCGCTCCTTTAGAGAAGAAATGTTCAATCGCTGGTTTTGCCATGATTACTCGCTCCTAGTTCATTCGCTCGAGAGGGTGTTCAGTATCAATTACACGAATAGTCCGCGACTTACTTCGCATCACTATCGATTGGCTGCGCATGCCGGACTCGCTAAACCGGATGCCCCGAAGCAATTCGCCATCGGTAATGCCTGTTGCTGCAAAGAAGTGATCGTCGCCAGAGACCAAGTCGTTCGTTCGGTACACGCGATTGAGATCCAAACCTGCCTGATCGGCAGCTGCACGCTCTTCATCGGAGCGAGGATGGAGGATGCCTTGAATCTCTCCCCCCATACATTTCATCGCGCATGCAGCGATAATTCCCTCGGGAGTGCCGCCAATGCCCATTAGAACGTCGATGCCAGTCTCGGGGCGAGCGGCCATAACTGCACCTGCCACATCGCCATCGGTGATGAATTTGATCCGCGCTCCAGCAGACCGAATATCTGCCACCAGTTGATCATGTCGCGGGCGATCCAACAAGACCACTGTCAATGAACTCACTGGCACTTTCTTTGCACTAGCAATTGCTCGAAGATTCTCACCAGTACTCTTTTTAATATCGATTACACCAGCTGCCTCTGGTCCGACTACTAATTTATTCATGTAGAAGACCGCTGATGGATCAAACATGGCGCCACGCGGCGCAACAGCAATAACGCTAATCGCATTATTCATACCTTTTGCAGTGAGCGTTGTTCCATCAATGGGATCTACCGCAACATCACAGGCAGGACCCGTGCCATCACCAACTTGTTCGCCATTAAAGAGCATTGGCGCTTCATCTTTTTCGCCTTCACCAATGACAACTACACCGTTCATGGAAACGGAGGAGATCATTCGTCGCATCGCATCAACCGCCGCCTTATCAGCGAGGTTTTTCTCACCCATGCCAATCCAGCGCGAGGCTGCGATGGCAGCAGTCTCCGTGACCCGCACCAACTCCAACGCGAGGTTTCGCGAGGAGGTTGGCTGGGTGCTCATATCGTTAATTTAATGTGAGTGTCGACCGACCCAGTTACCAGAACTTCCCACGAGGAAGTCAAGGTCTGCGCCTTGGTGAGATTGGTTGACGTGATCGAAGTAGAGCTTGACCCAACCGCGTGGTTCGGGTGAGGTGGGAGCAACCCATTTCTTCTTCCGCTCTTCCAAAACTTCGGGCGCGACCAATAGATCAAGGCGTCGATTAGGAACATCCATTTCGATCTCATCGCCAGTCTCTACAAGCGCAAGTGGTCCACCAACTGCAGCCTCTGGAGAAACGTGTAAGACCACAGTGCCATAGGCGGTACCGCTCATTCGCGCATCGGAGATACGAATCATGTCGGTAATTCCCTTAGCAAGCAGTGACTTCGGCATTGAAGCATTCGCTACCTCGGGGAACCCGGGGTAGCCCTTTGGACCAGCATTTTGAATCACGAGAATGTCATTCTCATCAACGATGAAATCATCACGATCTGCATCCTCAACATAATCTTCAATTGCGGAGTAGACCAGAGCCTTACCGCGGTGCTTAAGAAGATGCGGTGATGCAGCAGATACCTTGATAACTGCTCCGTTAGGTGCAAGTGAGCCATAGAGAACTGCAGTTGCTCCGCCTGGCTTCTGGAACGGCTCAGCGACAGAGGTGATAACTTCGCGATTCCAATTTTTTACACCAGCAATATTCTCTGCGACGGTCTTACCCGTAACTGTGATGTGATCACGGTGAATTAAATCGC
>JACCDJ011649220.1_pt1 | contig 27665 bp, 28 predicted proteins | sample 7444481 | NCBI WGS metagenome assembly JACCDJ01 (sample SAMN15323435, study PRJNA562643) | freshwater metagenome | isolation source: river surface water | place: USA:Blue River Watershed | collected 2017-08-15 | reverse complement strand
CGATCTGAGCACGGCACATTATGCGACTGGCATTGCCAGCCGCTTGCAGCAGGTGCTGGACGATTGGAACTTTTTGGCGCCGCAACTGGAAGACCTCTACACCACCTTGAACCAAGGTAAAGCACGGCACGCTTTTCCTTTTGACCCCGAGCGTTGCATGGCCCCTCTGCCCCGGGCCTACCAGTGGGCCGATGGCTCGGCCTACTTGAACCATGTGGAGTTGGTGCGCGCGGCCCGCAGCTCTGAAGTGCCCAGCAGTTTTTACACCGATCCCTTGATGTACCAAGGCGGCAGCGATGACTTTTTGGGCCCCTGCGATCCGGTGGTGTGCGCCAGTGAAGCATTTGGCATTGACTTTGAAGCCGAAATCGCGGTGATCACCGGCGATGTGCCGATGCAGACCGATGCCGACGAAGCCATTGAAGGGGTGCGCCTGATCATGCTGGCCAACGACGTGAGCTTGCGCAACTTGATTCCCAATGAGTTGGCGAAGGGCTTTGGCTTTTTCCAGAGCAAACCCGCCACCGCCTTCAGTCCCGTGGCAGTCACGCCCGATGAATTGGGCGAGGCGTGGCAAGGCGGGCGCGTGCACCTGACGCTGCAGTCCACTTGGAACGGCCGCAAAGTGGGCCTGTGCGAGGCGGGCCCTGAAATGACCTTTCACTTTGGCCAGCTGATTGCCCACATCTGCAAAACCCGCAATGTGCGAGCAGGCTCCATTGTGGGAAGCGGCACCGTCAGCAACAAAAGCATCGAGAAAGACGGCCGCCGTGAATGGCCCAAGGGCTACAGCTGCATCGCAGAAAAGCGCGCCATTGAAACCATTTTGGACGGCCAGCCCAGCACCGAATTCATGAAATTCGGCGACACCATCCGCATCGAGATGAAGGGCCTGAACGGCGAGAGCGTGTTCGGGGCCATCGCGCAAGAGGTGGTGCCCCTCCAGCGCGACTGAGGCCCGGGGCGTCAAGCGCCCAGTTTCTTCATCAGCAGCGCATTCACCTGAGCCGGATTGGCCTTGCCTTTGCTGGCCTTCATGATCGGGCCCACCAAGCCGTTCAGGGCTTTGGTATTGCCGGCCTTGAATTCGTCCACGTTTTTCGGGTGGGCGGCCAACACCTCGTCGATGATTTTTTCCAACTCGCCGGTGTCGTTCATTTGCTTCAGACCTTTGGCTTCGATCAAGGCGTCAACTTCGCCCTCACCGTTCCACAAGCCCTCAAACACTTGGCGCGCGGCGTTGTTGCTGATGGTGTTGTCGCTGATGCGGCCAATCAAGGCGGCCAGTTGAGCCGCACTCACGGGCGCTTGTTCAATGGCCAATTCACTCGCGTTCAAGCGGCGTGAGACCTCGCCCATGATCCAGTTGCTGGCCAGCTTGGCTTGGCCGCAGGCTTTGGCGGTGGCTTCAAAATAAGCCGCAACGGCTTTGCTTTGCGTCAGTTGCGTGGCGTCGTATTCGGGCAAAGCGTAGTCGCGCGTGAAGCGCTCGGCCATCACGCGGGGCAACTCGGCCATCTCGCCCTTGACGCGTTCCACCCAGTCCCGACCAATCACCAGCGGGGGCAAATCAGGGTCTGGAAAGTAACGGTAATCGGCAGCATCTTCTTTCGTCCGCATGGCGCGGGTTTCACCCGTGTCGGGATCAAAAAGCACCGTGGCTTGTTGGATGCTGTGGCCGTCTTCCAGTTGGTCGATTTGCCAACGCACTTCGTAGTCGATGGCTTGCTGCATGAACTTGAAGCTGTTCAAGTTTTTGATCTCGCGGCGCGTGCCCAAGGCTTGTCCGGGTTTGCGCACCGAGACGTTGGCGTCGCATCGGAAACTGCCTTCTTGCATGTTGCCGTCGCAGATGCCGACCCAGGTGACGATTTTGTGCAGTTCTTTGGCATAGGCCACGGCCTCGGCACTGCTGCGCATGTCGGGTTGCGTGACGATTTCAAGCAAAGGCGTCCCCGCGCGGTTCAGGTCGATACCGCTTTGGCCAATGAAGTCTTCATGCAACGATTTGCCCGCATCTTCTTCCAAGTGGGCGCGCTCCAGACGCACCGTTTTGCGCAAGGTCTCTTTGCCCTCTTCAAGGTAAAAAGTCACCTCGCCGCCTTGCACCACCGGGATCTCAAATTGGCTGATTTGATAGCCCTTTGGCAGGTCGGGATAGAAGTAGTTTTTGCGCGCAAAGATGCTGCGTTCGGCAATGTGGGCGTTGACCGCCAAACCAAACTCAATGGCACGCTCGACCGCACCCATATTCATCACCGGCAGCGTGCCGGGCAAAGCCATGTCCACGGCACAGGCTTGGGTGTTGGGCTCGGCGCCAAAGGCCACCGAGGCGCGGCTGAAAATCTTGCTGTGCGTGGACAGTTGGGCATGGGTTTCGAAGCCGATCACGACTTCGTAGCCTTGGACGAGTTGGCTCATTTCAGTCCCTCCGGCTGGCGCAGATGAAAGTCAGTGGCTTGTTGCAGGCGGTGAGCGGCGTTCAGCAATTGGCCTTCCTTGAAGTAGTTGCCAATCAACTGCAGGCCCACCGGCATGCCGCCAGCGCCAAAGCCGGCGGGCACACTCATGCCTGGCAAACCAGCCAATGAGGCGGGGAGCGTGAAGATGTCGGCCAAGTAATCGGCAACCGGGTCGTTGGCGTTTTCGCCCAGCTTCCACGCCACGGTGGGGGCCACGGGGCCCGCAATCACATCGCACTGCTGGAAGGCATTTTGGAAATCGTCGGCGATCATCCGACGGATCTTTTGCGCTTGCAGGTAATACGCGTCGTAATAACCATGGCTCAGTACATAGGCGCCGGTCATGATGCGGCGCTTGACTTCGTTGCCAAAGCCTTCGGCGCGGGTTTTTTTGTACATGTCCACCAAGTCGGTGAAGTCCTTCGCGCGGTGGCCAAACTTCACGCCGTCAAATCGGCTCAAGTTGGAGCTGGCTTCGGCGGGGGCAATGATGTAGTACACCGGAATTGACAACTCGGTGCGCGGCAAGCTGATGGGCACCAGCTTGGCGCCGAGCTTTTCGTATTCGCGCAAAGCACCCTCGACGGCCGCACGCACATCGGCCGCCAAGCCCTCGCCAAAAAATTCTTGGGGCATGCCAATCCGCAGGCCTTCCAGCGAGCCATTCAAGGCGCGGGTGAAGTCTTCTGCAGGCACATCCAACGAAGTCGAGTCGCGGTCGAGGTCAGGGCCGCACATGGCGCTGAGCAACAAGGCGCAATCTTCCGCCGAGCGGGCCATCGGGCCGCCTTGGTCCAAGCTAGAGGCATAGGCAATCATGCCGTAACGGCTGGCACGGCCATAGGTGGGCTTGATGCCGGTGATGCCGCAAAAACTGGCGGGTTGGCGAATCGAGCCACCGGTGTCGGTGCCGGTGGCAGCGGGCACCAAACGCGCCGCCACAGCAGCCGCGCTGCCGCCCGATGAGCCACCCGGCACGCGGGCCGTGTCCCAAGGGTTGGTCACTTTGCCAAAAGCCGAATTTTCGTTGGCCGAGCCCATGGCGAACTCGTCGCAGTTGAGTTTGCCCAGCGTGACCATGCCCGCGCCGCCGTGCGCCGAGGCGCCGAGTTTTTGCACCAGCGTGGCGTCAAAAGGCGAGCGGTAGCCGGTGAGAATTTTGGAGCCCGCGGTGGTGGTGAAGTCGCGCGTCACAAACACATCTTTGTGCGCGACAGGCACGCCTTCCAACGGCCCTGCCGTGCCGGCTTGCAAGCGGGCGTCGCTTGCCTGTGCCTGGGCCAATGTGACTTCACTGTCGATGTCCAGAAAAGCGTTGTGCGGGTTGCCGCCCAAACGCGCCAAAAAGTCGGTGGCCACTTCGACCGCACTCACTTTTTTGCTGTGCAGCGCTTGCGCCAGTTCGGCCACGCTCATGTCATGCAGGTTTGAAATCGTCATGGCGCCGCTCACTCGATCACCTTGGGAACCAAAAACAAGCCGCGCTCGATGGCAGGCGCACTGCGTTGGTTCAGTTCGCGTTGGTTGGGTTCGCTGGCGGTATCGGGGCGCAGCCGCAAGGTGATGTCCTGAATGGCGGCCACGGGGTGCGCCATGGGCGCAATGCCGGTGGTGTCCACCGCCTGCATGGCTTCGACAATGCCAAAAAAACCATTGATTTGAGTAAGCATGCGCTCACTTTCTTCAGGTTGGAGCTCCAGCCGCGCAAGGTTCGCGATTCGGGCAATATCCTGTGGGGTCAGGGACATGGTTTGAAATGAGTTGTAAATGACGGGATTTCCAGTCCGAGCGAGGCGCTGAGGCGCCTGTTTCACCGGGGGATCGGGTATTATCCAAGGTTTGGTGCCGCTCGCAGTTCAGCCTCCGAGTCTGGCCCATTGACACACCTGATTTCACAGTCGCGCCCACCCCAGCAGGCCACAAACGGGCATTGGGAGGGCGCGCCAAAGGACCCCGAATGTTTTCTTCTTTTCGCCGTTATTTTTCCAGCGACCTGGCCATCGACTTGGGCACTGCCAACACCCTGATTTTTGTTCGCGACAAAGGCATTGTGCTGGACGAGCCCTCGGTGGTGGCCATTCGCCACGAAGGCGGGCCGCAAGGCAAAAAGACATTGCAAGCGGTGGGCCACGAAGCCAAGGCCATGTTGGGCAAAGTGCCCGGCAACATCGAAGCCATTCGCCCCATGAAAGACGGCGTGATCGCCGACTTCACGGTGACCGAGCAAATGCTCAAGCAGTTCATCCGCATGGTGCACCCCCGCAGCACTTTCCGCCCCAGCCCCCGCATCATCATTTGCGTGCCATGCGGTTCGACGCAAGTTGAGCGCCGTGCCATTCGCGAATCGGCTTTGGGCGCAGGCGCCTCTGAGGTCTACCTGATTGAAGAACCCATGGCCGCAGCCATCGGTGCGGGTTTGCCGGTGTCGGAAGCCTCGGGCTCGATGGTGGTCGATATTGGTGGCGGCACCACCGAAGTGGGCGTCATCTCTTTGGGTGGCATGGTCTACAAAGGCAGTGTGCGCGTGGGCGGCGACAAGTTTGACGAAGCCATCATCAGCTACATCCGCCGCAACTACGGCATGTTGATCGGTGAGCCCACTGCCGAAGCCATCAAGAAAAACATTGGCTCGGCCTTCCCCGGCAGCGAAGTGAAAGAAATGGAAGTCAAGGGCCGCAACTTGTCCGAAGGCGTGCCGCGCAGCTTCACCATCAGCTCGAATGAAATTTTGGAAGCCCTGACCGATCCGCTGAACCAGATCGTCTCGGCCGTGAAAACCGCCTTGGAACAAACCCCTCCAGAGTTGGGCGCAGACATTGCCGAGCGCGGCATGATGCTCACCGGTGGCGGTGCCTTGTTGCGTGACCTGGACCGTTTGCTGGCCGAAGAAACCGGCCTGCCTGTGTTGGTGGCCGAAGACCCGCTGACCTGCGTGGCCAGAGGCTGTGGCATGGCACTTGAGCGCATGGACCAACTGGGCAGCATTTTCACCAGCGAATAAATCCAGCCGTTGGCCGTGGCCAACGCGCGCACCCACTCACTACCCCACTTGAATCCGGCGCATTGACTCCATGGCTCTGGATACCCTTGAACGCAGCGCCCCGCCCATCTTCAGGCAGGGCCTGCCTGCGACATCGAAGCTCGTGCTGTTGGCGTTGCTGGCCATCGCCCTGATGGCTTCTGACCATCGGTTTCAGATTTCACAGCCCCTGAGGACCGGTGTGGCCATTGTCTTGGCCCCCTTGCAGTGGTTGTCCTTGCAACCGGCACGCGTGGTTCAAGGTTTGGCTCAATACTTTGGCAGCCTCGAGGCGGCACAAGATGCGGCCCAAGAGTTTCAGACCCGCACCATCGCGCAAGCCCAACGCTTGCAGCTGGTGGAGCAATTGCAACAAGAAAACGCACAGATGCGTGAGCTGTTGAATCTGCGCACACAAATTGCTGGGCCCGCCAAAGCGGTTCAGGTGCTGTATGAAACCATGGATCCCTACACCGACCGCATCGTGGTGGACGGTGGCCAAATTGCGGGCATCGAGCAAGGCTCGGCCGTCATCGACATTGCGGGCGTGGTGGGGCAAGTGACCCGCGTCTACCCCTTGGTGAGTGAGGTGACGCTGCTCAGCGATCGCAGCCACAGTCTTCCCGTCATGAATGCCCGCACCGGCACCCGTCATGTGGCCATTGGCGACCCGTTTCTTGCGGGGGGCGCCTTGGAGTTGAAGTTTGTCCCCTCGGCCACCGACATCAAGCAAGGTGATTTGTTGACCACCAGTGGCATCGATGGCATTTATCCACCGGGTTTGCATGTGGGGCATGTCAGCCAAATTGACCGCCGTGTCGACTCTTCATTTGCGCGCGTGCATGCCACTTTGGTGGCCAAGCCCAGGGGGCGTCATTTGCTGGTCTTGACGCCGGTGAAAGATTGGCCTGCTGCCCCGCCGCCTGTCCATGAGACCAAGCCATTGGGCAAAGGCCGCACCTCAACGCCCACAGCCGCAGGAGTCAAGCCATGATCATGCCGGCCGGACGGCCCTTGCTTTTGCCTGCCAACCCCAAGTTCATTGCCATGACCTTGGTCTTGGGGCTGCTCGCCAACATGCTGTTGGGTTTGCTGGGCTGGCGCGGCTTGCCGGATGTGTTGGCCATTGTGTTGGTCTTCTGGATTGTTTATCAGCCCCGCCGTGTGGGCTTGGTCTTGGCCTTTATTTTGGGCTTGGCCATGGATGTGCACGAGTCCAGTTTGTTGGGGCAAAACGCCTTGTCCTATGTGGTGCTGAGTGCCATGGCGCTGGCCATGCAACGGCGTTTGCTTTGGTTCCCCTTGCGTGAACAGGCGGTGCAAATTATTCCGCTTTTTGTGATCGCCTCTTTGTTGGAGTGGGTGACCCGATTGATCGTGCACGATGCCCTGCCGCATTGGAGTCAACTGTTTGCACCATTGCTGCAAGCTGCTCTGTGGCCTTTGGTGGGGGCCTTGTTGCTGGCACCCCAGCGACGCGCCTTTGATCCCGACAACATTCGGCCTCTTTGACCATGTCGATCAAGCTGACCTCTCTGGCCGAGTTGCGCGACAACCAGGCCGAGCTTCACCGTTTTCGGGAACGCGTGGGCATTGTGCAGGCGGTCGTGTTGTTTTGTTTTTTGTTGTTGGTGCTGCGTTTGTCGTATTTGCAAATCGTGCGCCACGACGACTTGCAAGAGCAGGCTGAAAACAACCGCACAGCCGTGATTCCGACGGTGCCGCCACGCGGCACTATTTTGGACCGCAATGGGGTGGTCTTGGCCAGCAACTATTCGGCCTACACGCTCGAGATCACCCCCTCACAAGTGCCCGATCTAGAGGCCACCATTGAAGCCTTGTCCAAGGTGGTGGACATTCAGAGCAAAGACCGTCGTCGCTTCAAGCGCTTGCGCGAAGAGTCGCGCAGCTTTGACTCATTGCCCATTCGCACCCGCTTGAGCGACGAAGAGGTGGCCCGCTTCAGTGCCCAACGCTATCGGTTTCCTGGCGTCGAAATCAAGGCGCGCTTGTTCAGGCAATACCCCTTTGGTGAATTGGCCAGCCATGTGGTGGGCTACATCGGTCGCATCAATGCCAAAGAAAAAGAGCGCCTTGAAGAAGAAGACGAGTCGGGCAATTACCGCGGCAACGAATACATCGGCAAGCTGGGCGTCGAGCTCAAGTACGAGCGCGAATTGCATGGCATCACGGGCGTGAACCGCGTTGAAACATCGGCCGGTGGACGGGCCACCCGCAGCCTGTCCAGCCGGCAGGCCATCCCCGGTCAAAACGTGGTGTTGTCGATCGACATTCAGTTGCAAAAAATGATTGAAGACCTGTTTGGCAACCGCCGTGGTGCCCTGGTCGCGCTGGATCCGAACACTGGCGAAGTGTTGGCCTTTGTCAGCAAGCCCACCTTCGATCCGAATTTGTTTGTCGAGGGCATTGATGTCGAAAACTGGCAAGCCCTGAACGAGTCACCAGACAAACCCTTGCTCAATCGCGCCTTGCGCGGCACCTATCCTCCGGGCTCCACCTACAAACCTTTTATGGCTTTGGGGGCCTTGAGTACGGGCAAGAGAAACGCCACCACCATCATCAACGATGCGGGTTCTTGGACCTACGGGGGCCATACTTTCCGCAGCCACGGTGACGGCGGTTTGGGCCCGGTGGACATGGTGCGGTCCATCAGTTTGTCGAGCAATGTGTACTACTACTCTTTGGCCAACGAGATGGGTGTGGACACGATTCACGACTTCATGAAGCCTTTGGGTTTTGGCCAAATCACCGGCATTGATTTGCCGGGCGAAGTGCGGGGCGTGCTGCCCAGCACCGAGTGGAAGCGCAGTTACTACAAACGCCCAGAGCAGAAAAAATGGTACGGCGGTGAAACCATCTCGCTCGGCATTGGCCAAGGCTACAACGCGTTCACGATGGTGCAATTGGCTTCGGCCACGGCCACCATTGCCAACGGGGGACGCAAGTTTTCTCCGCGGGTGGTGCGCGCCACCCAAGACCCACTGACCCATGCCGAGCAGTTGAACACCTTGTCGGAGCCCATTGACTTGGGCTACTCGCCGGACCACATCGCAGTGGTGCGCAATGGCTTGGTGGGCGTGGTGACCTCGGGCACATCGGCCCAAGTGTTTGCAGGTGCGGGCTACCAAAGCGCCGGCAAAACCGGCACAGCCCAAGCCGTCACGATTGGTCAAAAAGACAAATACAACGCGGCCAAGCTGGCCGAGTTCCAACGCGACCACGCCCTGTACATGGCGTATGCCCCGGCTGAAGAGCCCAAGATTGCTTTGGCCGTGGTGGTGGAAAACGCTGGCTTTGGCGCGGTGTCTGCGGCACCCATTGCACGCCGGGTTTTTGACTATTGGTTGTTGGGCCAATACCCCAGCGAGGAAGACATCGCGGCCACCCAAAAAGGACAGTCAGGTCGACCCATCGGCACGCCCCGCAACAAGGCCGACGTGCCTGTCGAAAGCCGCAACAACTGAGCCCGTTGATCCGCCCATTGATGCGCCCATTGATGCGCTCATTAATGGGGCCAAGATTGCGCCAGAGATTTCAGGCCCCGGATCAGCATCTCCACCGAGATGGACACCAAGATCAAGCCCATCAAGCGCTCAAACGCCGAGACCACACGCAAGCCGACCACGCGTTGCAAACGCTCGGCCAGAAGCAGCACCACAGCACACACGGCCATGGTCACGGTCAGCGCCGCCACCCATTCCATGCGGCGCTCGGGCGCTTGACTGACCAGCAGCAACACCGTCGCCATGGCCGAGGGGCCCGCCAAAGCCGGAATCGCCAGCGGCACGATCAAGGGCTCGGTGAGCGGCACAGGCGAGTCTTGGGAAGGAGGGGGAAAGACCATGCGCAAGGCGATCAAAAACAACACCACAGCACCGCCAATTTGCAAAGAGACATCCGACAGGCTCATGGCCTTCAGGAACGACTGCCCGACAAACATGAAGGCCAGCAGCAGGGCAAAGGCAATCAACACCTCGCGCAAGATCACGCGCGCCCGGCGCTCGGGGGGGACGGCCCGCAAGCTGTTGACAAAAATCGGGATGTTGCCCAGAGGGTCGGTGATCAGCAAAAGCAAGATCGTGGCTGAAGCAAAGGTGTGTTCCATCGCAGATCAGCTCGCGTACACCGAGTCCAGATCGGCGAAGCCTTTGACTTCAATGGGGTTGCCAAAGGGGTCGACGAAAAACATGGTGAATTGCTCGCCGGGCTGACCCGCAAAGCGGAGCTGAGGCTTCATGACAAAGTTCAGTTGAGCCGCCTCTAAACGGTCGGCCAGAGCTTGCCAATCGGCTTGTTGCAAAACCAAGCCAAAGTGCGGCATGGGCACCCATTGGTCGCCCACTCGGCCGGTCAGGCTGGTTTTGAAGGGCTCGCCCAAGTGCAGAGAAATTTGGTGCGAGAAAAAGTCAAAGTCGACCCAGGTGTCTGTGGATCGACCTTCTTTACAGCCGAGCACACCGCCGTAAAAACGGCGGGCCTCGTTCAGGTCGGTGACATGAAAAGCAAGATGAAAAAAACTGCGCATGGCGTCAAGCATAGCAGCCGAAGCATTCGGTTTCAGGCCCATCAAGCCGGTGTCAAGACTTGGCTTTCATGCGCGCCATCATCAATTCGGTGTTGGCTTTGCGATCGGCATTGACCTGCTGCAGTGCAGGCCGCTCACCCATGCGCTTGAGGTAGTCACGCACCGGCAAATCGGCCAAAAAGTCGCGTCCATAAATGATTTTGGTGGCAGAACTGACCAAGGGCAAATGCACCACGGCTGCGCAATCGGCCAAACTCAAACTGTCGCCTGCCACATAGGGGCTGAACTGCGCCAGTTGGGCAAAGGCCGCCACATTTTTTTCCAGCTGAGCCGAGATTTTTTCTTTGGCGCTGTCCCCCACTTTGCCGCCAAAGAAGGCCTCTGGGTAGAGGTTGCGCACCACCAGCTCGAGATGCAGTTCTAAAAAAGTCACCAACTCACGCACCTTGGCCGCCGCCAAGGGGTCGCGGGGCAGCAAGGGGTTTTGCGGGTATTGGTCTTCGATGAACTCCATGATCACCGCCGACTCACACAACGACCCCTGCGGGGTCTTGATATAGGGCACTTTGCCCAAAGGGCTGCAAGCGGGATCGGTCTGCCCGACCCAAACCAATTCTTCGGTGAACGCGACGTTTTTTTCTAGCAGGGCAAATTTGACTTTGTTGTAGTAATTGCTGCCTGCAAATCCGCAAAGTGTGAGCATGGGGCCTCCATAGAAATAAGTGGACAGCGTAATCGGCGTTCAAAAAAAGTGCGGTCACTCAGATGACCGTCACCAGACGGGCGCTGCACTGGTTATTTGCAGCCACTCAGGGGCATGGGCTTGTAAGTCTTGCATCAACAAAAGTGTTCAGAATGCGCGCCATCATGCTGGAACGTCTTGTTTACCGATCTCAAGCCACCCATAAATTAGGCAGTTTGCATTTGTTCAATTTATTGGTGCAATGCCGCAAGCGCAACAGCGAATTGGGCATCACTGGCCATTTGCTCTACACCGAAGAAATCTTTGTGCAGTGCATCGAGGGGCCGACGGCCGCGGTGGAGGCCTTGTGGCAAAGCATTCAACGCGACGATCGCCACCACAACATCGAATTGTTGTCGCGGGGACCCGAAACCGAGCGCCGATTTGGCGACTGGTCCATGGCATTTTCTTCCTATGCCCACTTTAACAAGTACGGCATTCCGGGATTTTTCCCGGTGGACGAAGAGGGCATGAGCGAGGCGGCCGCGCGTTGCGCGGGCCTCACGGAAGCACTCGTTTAAGCCTCCATACCCGGGCTTAAGGTGTGACGGGTTTCAGACCCGGTGCCATAATATTGGCCATGTCATTTTTGCAAGCCCTGCGTAACGCCCACACCTTGACCCGCTTCATGCTGGTCTGGTTTGCGTTGTTCATTGGGGCTGCGGCTGCCTCGCCGTGGGTCAAGCCGCAGGCCTCCCAGATGGTCTGCTCGGCCATGGGCGGCGTGCAAATGGTGCTGTTGGACGATGCGGGTGACTCCCAAGTCGCAACCGGCAGCATGGACTGTCCCCTGTGCACCCATGTCAGCGCCCCCTTGCTTCCTGCAGGGTGCGGCTTTGAGCCCGTCCAAGCATTGGCCCACGCCCTGCAACCCTTGGCGGTGGCGCACATCGCCTGGATCACGGGCGCTCCTCTACCGCCTCGCGGCCCCCCCGCACTGTCTTGACCTCTCTGGCCAGCACCGCTGAGGTGTTGGGCTGGGGCATACCGCTTTCATACACCCTGTGTTTCACGCGCCTGCCGCGTGGTCCGCGGTGGAGTGGTTGTGCGGCATGTGGCGTACTGAACCCCTTTTCCTGTCAGAGCCGCCTTGGGTCTGACGTGATCGATCCCCAATTAATGAGCAAGATTTTGCGATGAACACCACTCACTCACTCTTGGCCGTGTCGGCCCTCGTATTTGCAGGCCTGACTTCGGCCCACACCGTGCTTGAATACCCCGTGGCCTCTGCAGGTCAAAGTTACAAAGCCACCTTGAAGGTGGGCCACGGCTGTGGCGCATCGCCCACCCGCCAAATCGTGGTGGACATTCCGCAGGGCGTTCAAGGCGCCAAGCCCATGCCCAAGGCTGGGTGGCGCTTGGAAGTCACGCGTGAAAAGTTGGCCCAGCCCTACACCAGCCATGGCCGCACCATCACCGAAGATGTGACGCGCATCAGCTGGACCGCTATAACCGCGGAAGACATGCTGCCCAACGGCCATTACGACGAATTTGTCTTGGTCGGCACCTTGCCCCAAAAGCCAGGGATGATGTATTGGCCGGTTCAACAACTGTGTGAACAAGGCCGCAACGACTGGACTGAAATTCCCAAGCCCGGACAAAAACTCTCCGACCTGAAATCACCCGCGGCCCAGTTGGAGATCATGCCCAAAGCAGGTGCGGCGGCCCACGCCCATTGATGCCATTCCTATTCAACTCTTGAAGGACACCCTATGAAAACGACATTCAAAATCATCACGGGCCTGTTGGCTGGTCTGTGCTTGGCGGGCACCGCCATGGCCCAGGTGAAAGTGGAGGGCGGCTGGGTACGCGCCACGGTTCAGGGCCAAAAGGCCACCGGTGCGTTCATGAAACTCACTGCACCACAGGCGACTCGCTTGGTTGCCGTGTCCAGCCCGGTAGCGGGAGTGGCCGAAATTCATGAGATGAAGATGGAAGGATCGGTCATGCAAATGCGCGCCATGCCCGCCCTGAACTTGCCGGCGAAACAAGTCGTCGAACTCAAGCCCGGCAGTTACCACTTGATGTTGATGGACCTCAAGACCCCCCTGCAAAAAGACAGCAGCGTGGCGATGACCTTGACCTTCAAGGATGCCAAAGGCGTGGAAACCCAACAACAAATCAGCGTTCCTGTGACCACCGCCATGCCGCAAGCCCCAGGACATGGCCATGGGCATGGTGATCACAAACACTGAAGTCCATAAGGCGGCCTGACGGTGGCCTGAACTTGCAATGAATTGGACGACTGCTCAACTGCGCAGACTCAGCGTGTGGCTGGTGTGCGCCATGCTGCTGGCGGCTTTGGCCCCCACAGTCTCGCGTGCACGGGCATTGAGCCAGAGCAGTGCTTTGCCATGGATGGAGGTCTGTAGCGTTAACGGATCTCCGTCCGTTGCAGTCAACTTGGCCACCTCGGAAAAGCCAGAACAGAGCCTGCCGTCGGGTCACAACCTGGTGGACCACTGTGCGTTGTGTGTGCTGGCCTCTGACCGGATGGCCCCGCCAACGACCCCTGTGCTGTGGCAAGGCTTGCCACAAGCACCGCCTCTCTTGGGGGTGCTGACTTTTCGCGCCACACCAACTGTTTTGCACTGGACGGTGCTCTCTCGCGCACCCCCTGTCCACGCCTGATCTCAGTCGTGGCAGGCCGGCCTGTGCCGACCTGCTTTCTGCCAGATGCCTCTTTCCATGAGGTCGCTCTGGCCAAGTCAGTCAGGAGCAGCGTATGAATTACTTGAAACAAATTCCGGTGGGTGGAACCATCGATGTGAGCCGAGGCCAATGTTTGTTGACCGCCGGTGGTGTTGGCCCCGTGTGGCGTGTGACCCAAGGGGTCTTCAAACTGGAACGCCAAGGTCAAGATGGCCAAATTTTGGTGCAACTGGCACAGGCCGGAGACTTGGTTGGCGTGGAGTCTCTTTGCGCCGAGCCCTATGCCTTTACGGCGGTGGCCTTGGTCAAGGCCCAAGCCATTCCCCATGTGGTCAGCCAAGACCTGGACCGCTTCACCACCATGACGCAAGGCTATTTGCAGCAGCAACGCCAAACCTGCGACATGCACCGCTTGCGCACCGGCCCAATGGTGCAGCGTCTTGCTTACTTGCTGACGGTATTGGGCAAGCAGGCGGATGGCCGAGTTTTGGCCGTGCCACGCAAAGAGTTGCCTACGCTCAAAGAAATGGCTCGGGTGGTGGACTCCACTTTTGAAACCGTGTGCAGAGAGCTCAACAACTTGCTGCCAGAGCGCAGGCAACCGAGAAAACCTGCACCCAGTGTGTGGGTCACCGAGCCACCCTTCGCCATGGCCGCATGACAGACCTACCGGCCAAGACCGCCTTCGGCGCAGCGCTTATTCATCACTCAACAAATTATTTTTAAAAATGAAAAACAACCTCAAATTCTCGATGCTCTTGTTAGCCCTGATCAGTGGCTTGGCCTTGGCGACACCCGTGCACGCGTCCAACGAACACAAGCCTGTTGCCGCACACCCCGCCAACGATGCGCAAGAGGTAGTGCGCGTCATGAAAAAGCAGTTTGACCAACCCCAATCCCCGCTCAAAGTGGCCCCTGTGGTGGTGGAGGCTGACTGGGCCTTGGCCGGTTGGCTGCAAGATGCGCGCGGCGGCCGTGCGCTGCTGCAAAAGCGCCATGGCCAATGGGTCATCGTGGTCTGTGCGGGCGACGGCTTGCGTGAGGCCCAAGCCTTGGTGCAAACCGGGATGACGGCTGAGATGGCCGCCGCGCTGGTGAAGAAGTTGGTGGCAGCTGAAAGCCGATTGCCCGCGGCCACCTTGAAAAAATTCGCTTCGTTCGAAGGCATGTTGCGGGTTGACGGGAGCGCTGGGCACGGTGCTCATGGCGCTCACGGCGCTCATGGTGCTCATGGTGCTCATGGTGCTCATGGTGCTCATGGTGCTCATGGTGCTCATGGTGCGGCCGGAGCTCATCAAAAGCCGTGAGTCATTGCCGCCCCTCTTTTCTTCGGGTGTTCGGGAGGGGGGTGGCTTTGATTTCAAGAGGGAATCCCTCTTATATATCTTTATTGAATTAAGAAATAGAAAAACAGTAGTTTGAGTTTTAATGGTTCGATTCCAGAATCCGGTCCATTCAATTTCGATGTGACTTGAGGGAGTGAACCTGATGAAAACCAAACGCCAATTTCTCCACCTGACTGCGCTCTTGGCTTTGAGCGCCGTCTCTGGGGTGGCCCAAGCGCAAGCCCCGCTGAGCTTGCTGAATGTGTCTTACGACCCGACCCGCGAGCTGTATGCCGAGTTCAACCAAGCCTTTACCAAGCACTGGAAAGCCAAAACTGGCCAAGACGTGAGTTTCAAGCAGTCGCATGGCGGCTCGGGCAAACAAGCCCGCTCCATCATCGACGGTCTGGACGCCGATGTGGCCACGCTGGCGCTGGCCGGTGACACCGACGCCCTGCACAAAAACGGCAACCTGATCCCCAAAGACTGGCAAAAGCGCTTGCCGCACAACAGCTCGCCCTACACCTCGACCATCGTGCTGGTGGTGCGCGCGGGCAACCCCAAAGGCATCAAAGACTGGGACGACTTGGTCAAGCCCGGCATCAGCGTGATCACGCCCAACCCCAAAACATCGGGCGGTGCGCGCTGGAACTATTTGGCGGCATGGGAGTACGCCAAGCGCAAGCTGGGCAGTGACGAGAAAGCCAAAGACTTTGTGGCCGCCCTTTACAAAAATGTGCCCGTGCTCGACACCGGGGCCCGGGGTTCGTCCATCACCTTTGCCCAGCGCAACCAGGGCGATGTGTTCATCAGCTGGGAAAACGAAGCCAACCTGCTGGAAAAAGAGTTCGGCAACAAGATTGACGTGGTCTATCCCTCCATCAGCATCTTGGCCGAACCCGCGGTGACCGTGGTCGACAAAAACGTGGACAAGAAAGGCACCCGCGCTGTGGCGCAGGCCTATTTGGAATACCTCTACACCGACGAAGGGCAGGACATTGCGGGCAAGAACTTCTACCGCCCGATCTCGCCCAAGGCCCAAGCCAAATACGCCAAGCAGTTTCCCAAACTGAACCTGTTCACCATCGACCAGGCCTTTGGGGGCTGGGAAAAAGCCGACAAGGCCCACTTTGCGGACGGCGCCAGCTTTGACCAGATTTACACCAAGAAATGAGCGAAACGGGCGACCTTAAGAACAATTTGAATATAAGCAAAGCACTAAACAATAGTTTGAGTTTTGTGGAGGCCTCTTCACAATCGCGGCTCTGGCCATCACACGCCCTTTGTTTGTATCAGCCCCTCCAACACTGAACCCCCTGTACCCACCATGAAAAAATTAACCCACCTCACTTTGGCCGCGGCTTTGTCTCTGTCGGGTTTCGCCGTCGGTGCGCAGACCTTGCTCAACGCGTCGTATGACGTGGCGCGCGAGTTTTACAAAGACTACAACGCCGCCTTTGTCGCGCACTACAAAAAGACCACCGGCAAAGACCTCAAGATCGACCAAGCCCACGGCGGTTCCAGCGCACAGGCGCGCGCCGTGAACGACGGTTTGGACGCCGATGTGGTGACCATGAACACCACCACCGATGTCGACTTTTTGGCCAGCACCGGCGTGGTGGCCAAGGACTGGAACAAACGCTTCCCGCACAGCGCCTCGCCCACCACCTCGACCATGCTGTTTCTCACCCGCAATGGCAACCCCAAAGGCATCAAAGACTGGGACGATTTGATCAAGCCCGGCATCACCGTCATCGTGGTCAACCCCAAGACCGGTGGCAACGGCCGCATGGCTTACCTGGCGGCCTGGGGCTATGTAAAGAAAAAAGGCGGCTCCGATGCCGACGCGGCTGAATTTGTCAGCAAGCTCTACAAAAACGTGCCGGTGCTGGCCAAGGGGGGACGCGATGCCACCACCATCTTCTTGCAACGCAACATTGGCGATGTGTTGGTGACCTTTGAATCCGAAGTGGTGTCGGTCGACAACGAGTTTGGCGCTGGCAAAGTCGATGCCGTGCACCCCTCGATCAGCATCGTGGCTGAAAACCCAGTCGCAGTTGTTGAGCGCACCGTGGCCAAAAAAGGCACAGGCGCTTTGGCCAAGGCTTATTTGGATTACCTCTATTCCGATGAAGCCCAAGAGATTGCCGCCAAGCATGCCTTGCGTCCACGCTCACAAGCTGTGCTCAAGAAGTACAGCAAAACCTTCAAGCCTTTGCAATTGTTCACAGTGAACGAAGTGTTCGGTTCGTTTGCTGACGCACAAAAAGTGCACTTCAATGACGGCGGTCAGTTCGACAAGATTTACACCGTCAAATAAGTTTTCGCCATGACCGCATTGCCTTCAGCGGCGCCCGCCAAAAGACGAGCGCCAGCCAAAGTGTTGCCCGGGTTCAACCTGACCTTGGGCTTCACGATTTTTTACCTCAGCCTGATTGTGCTGATTCCGTTATCGGCGCTGTTTTTCAAAACGTTCACCCTCACCTGGGAGCAGTTTTGGACCGCTGTCACCGGCCCGCGTGTCATGGCCTCGTACCGTTTGACTTTTGGCGCGTCTTTCATCGCCGCCTTGGTGAATGTGGTCTTTGGCCTGTTGGTGGCCTGGGTGCTGGTGCGTTACAACTTCTTTGGCAAGAAGGTGGTCGACGCGTTGGTGGACTTGCCCTTTGCCTTGCCGACCGCCGTAGCAGGCATTTCGCTGACGGCGCTGTTGGCGGGCAATGGCTGGATCGGGCAATACCTGGAGCCCTTGGGCATTCAATTGGCCTTTAATCCCAATGGCGTGGTGATCGCACTGATCTTCATCGGTTTGCCTTTTGTGGTGCGCACCGTGCAACCGGTGCTGGAAGACGCTGAAAAAGAACTCGAAGAAGCCGCCACCTGCTTGGGTGCAACGCGTTGGCAAACCTTCACCAAGGTGATTTTTCCCTCCATTGCGCCGGCTCTGTTGACGGGCTTTGCCATGGCCTTTGCCCGAGCCATTGGCGAATACGGCTCGGTCATTTTCATTGCCGGCAACATGCCCATGATTTCTGAAATCACCCCGCTCATCATCATTGGCAAGCTCGAGCAATACGACTACGCCGGTGCCACCGCGGTGGCCTTGGTGATGCTGGTCTTTTCGTTCATCTTGTTGCTCATCATCAACGCCTTGCAAGCATGGCAACGTCGCCACACCGGAGCCCCCGCATGAGCGCTGCCAGTTTGAAGCCCTCCGCGCGCAGCGCGCATGCAGGCACCACCGAGCCGATTTGGGTGCGCTATACCCTGATAGGTGTGGCGCTGACATTCATGTTTTTGTTTTTGGTCTTGCCATTGGCCGCGGTGTTCACCGAAGCATTGCGCAAAGGGCTCGACGCTTATCTGGAGGCGCTCAAAGAGCCCGATGCGTGGTCGGCGATTCGGCTGACCCTGATCACGGCAGCCATTGCGGTGCCGCTGAATTTGGTGTTCGGTGTGTCTGCGGCTTGGGCCATCGCCAAGTACGAGTTCAGAGGCAAAGCCTTTTTGACCACGCTGGTCGATTTGCCGTTCTCGGTCTCGCCGGTGGTGGCCGGTCTGATTTATGTGCTCATGTTTGGCGCACAAGGATGGTTTGGCCCTTGGCTGCAAGCGCACGACATCAAGATTGTGTTTGCGGTGCCCGGCATCGTGTTGGCAACTGTGTTTGTGACTTTTCCGTTCATCGCCCGCGAGTTGATTCCACTCATGCAAGCGCAGGGCAACGACGAAGAGCAGGCCGCCATCGTGCTCGGCGCGACGGGTTGGCAGACGTTTTGGTATGTCACCTTGCCCAACATCAAGTGGGGCCTGCTGTATGGCGTGATTTTGTGTAACGCACGCGCCATGGGCGAGTTTGGTGCGGTGTCGGTGGTCTCGGGGCATATCCGAGGGCAGACCAACACCATGCCCTTGCATGTCGAAATTTTGTACAACGAGTACCAGTCTGTAGCCGCCTTTGCCGTGGCTTCGCTGCTGGCGTTGCTGGCGCTGGTGACCTTGGTCATCAAGTCGGTGATCGAGTGGCGGCATGAGCAAGAGCTCAAGGCATCTGCCCAGACACCGCCTGAGCGTCCCATGGCATCGAGCCCGGACGCAGTCGTTTGAACCCGACGGAAAGCATTTGAATCATGAGCATCGAAATTCGCAATGTCCAGAAACAGTTTGGTGACTTCACCGCGCTGAACAACGTCAGCCTTGACATCGAGTCGGGTGAACTCGTCGCTTTGTTGGGCCCCTCGGGTTGCGGCAAGACCACGCTGCTGCGCATCATTGCGGGGCTAGAAACTGCGGACAGCGGCACCATTGGTTTCAGTGGTGCAGACACCACGCATGTGCATGTGCGCGAGCGCCAAGTGGGTTTTGTGTTTCAGCACTACGCCCTCTTTCGCCACATGACGGTGTTTGAAAACGTGGCGTTTGGTCTGCGTGTGAAACCCCGCAACGAACGTCCCAGTGAGGCAGAAATCAAGCGCAAAGTGCACGACCTGTTGGGCTTGGTCCAACTCGATTGGTTGGCCGACCGCTATCCCTCCCAGTTGTCTGGCGGCCAGCGTCAGCGCATTGCCTTGGCCCGCGCCTTGGCGGTAGAGCCCAAAGTGTTGCTGCTGGACGAGCCCTTTGGGGCTTTGGATGCCAAGGTGCGCAAAGAGTTGCGCCGTTGGCTGCGCCGCTTGCATGACGAGTTGCATGTGACCAGTATTTTTGTCACACACGACCAAGAAGAAGCACTCGAGGTGGCCGACCGTGTGGTGCTGATGAACAAAGGCAATATCGAGCAAATCGGCTCTCCCCAAGAAGTTTGGGACCATCCTGCCAGCCCGTTTGTGTACGGATTTTTGGGCGATGTGAACCTGTTCCATGGTCGTGCGCACGAAGGAGAAATGTTGATCGGCGCCGACCAGCATGCGATCCGTTTGGAAAGCCCGGAACACGGTTTGGTGCAAGACGCCAAAGCGTTTGCCTATGTTCGACCGCACGATTTGGATGTGACGCGTTACCGTGTTGGCACGCCCCACACGGGGATCGTTGCCAAGCTGACGCGTGCCATCGTGGTGGGGCCCGTGGCCCGCCTGGAGTTAGAGCCTGTTGAGGCGGGCTTGTTTGGCAAAGACGCGGTCATTGAAGCGCAACTCTCAGCGTCGCAATTCCGCCAAGAAGCTTTTGCCGAGGGGGAAGTGTTGGTGCTGACGCCACGCAAAGCGCGGGTGTTTGTGGATGGCTGACGCTCGCAAGGCCTGAACGGCCTCGCTCGCGCGCCCTCAAACGGGTGACTCGGCCACTTGTTTCCAAGTGCCTTGCGACTCTTCCCAGTACGTGCGCACCGTTTTCTTCGGGGAAGTTTTGAAGTCAAGCAAGACCACGGTGCGGTCTTGGTCGCGCCACGACAGCAAATGCAAGATGCCGTCTTGTTTAGAGGGATCTTCGTTGGCCTGCGCCGCCATGCGGTCGGTGCTGGCTGAAGGGTATTTTTCAGCGACCAGTTGGCGCAGAGGTTCGGGCAATTGGAAGTTTTGGTTCGCCGGGACCCAGTCAATTTTGGGCTGAATAAAAATCGGAATGCCCTTGGCTTGGTCCAAATCCAGCAAAGCTTGCATGGTGTCGTTGGACAACACCAAACAGCCATCAGAAGCCTCGGGCAGTCGAGAGTACTGCGCGGAAGGTGCGCCGTGAACCCAAATGCCCGAGCCGGTACGACCTTGGTGCAAGTCGTACAAATTGGGGTAATTCAAGGTGATGGCGCCAGCGCCATACAGATCAGGCAAGCGTTTGTCGTTGAGTTTTTTCTGAGTGAAATAAACGCCAATCGGGGTGCGGCCATCTCCCTCTTCTTTTTTGTGAATGCCTTTTTGGCCCACCGACACATAAAAGTTGTGCACCAAATTCAGCTGCGCGGGCTGCGCAGAAGTGGCGGCATTTTTAAAGACATACATGCGCGAAGTCGAAGCATCGACCACCGCAAAATACTCGGTCGTTGAGGCCAAGTAGCCAAATCCTTTGGGGATGCTGTTGGCCGGATATGGGGAATTGAGGGCGCGCAAACGGTGGCGCAGTTCTTTGTCCAAGCCGGCCACCACGGCTTGCTTGTCTTGGTCAGCAATCTGGGTCAGCGGGTTGGCCTTGGGCGCGTCGCTGGCCAAGTTCAACAGCTCAGCGTAAAGCAAAGAACCCAACTGAAAAGTGGGGTAGTCGTTGACCAAGTTTTCTGCAAATTTGGCCGCTTCAGCGTAGCGCGCAGCTTCGACCAGCGTTTCGATATGGCGCAAATAGTCTTCGGGTTGCGTGGCCACTTTGGTCGCATCTTCTTGGGCCAATTCAATGTCAAAGACCAGTTTTTCCACCGACCCATTGAGCGCTTTGCCGGTGCTGCTGTGAGAGGTGTTGTACCAAAGCGGGATCAGCAAGCACAAGACCAAGACCGCGGTGGCCAAGTAGGGCCAGCGGACGGGGAGTGCGGAAGTGTTGAGGGCTGCAAGCTTCATGGCGTGAATTCGCGGATGATTTTCCAGACACCTTCTTGACGGCTCAAGTGAAGAGTTTTGAGTGTACTGCTCTGCAAGCCGTCGGCTTCATAAATCTGCGTGAAGCTGGCGCGCATGTGGCCGGGATCCATGGGTTGGATCACGAGCTGCTGCACTTGAACGGCGATCTTGCTTTTCGAGACGATGCGTTGCGTGCGTTCTTTGACCCACTCTGAATGGCTTTTCTTTCCTTCAGGCTGGAATTTTTCAGAATACGCGTAGAAATAGCTGTCCAGATTTTTGGCGCTCCAACTGGCTGCCCATTGATCAACAAAGGCTTGCACCTGCTCTTGCAGCAGCGCTTCTTCACTGACTTGTGGCGGGGCCGATGCGCTTTCGCTCACCGCTTCTGACGCGGCTGGCTCTGCCGAAGCGACGGCCACTTGAGGTTGGACTTGCTCGACCACCACCGTGGGTTCGGGCGTTTGGGAGGCCTTGCCTATCCATTCTTGAAAGCCCGATTTTGCGGCGTTCATCCAAGCCAGATCACCCACACTGAAAAGCGCGACCCCCACCAGGCCGAGGATGGACAGCCATTTGAGCCAGGGCTTGGATTTGGCATCCTTGGTTTGAATGAACAGGGCCCTCACTTCTGAGCGCCTCCTGCGGAACGCTCACTCGTGATCAACCAGCGTTGGTCTTGCCATTTCATCTCGATCACTTTGACGCTCGAGACTTTGAGTTTGTCGGATTGGTAGTTTTGCCGGTAGCGCAATTTGATGGTGTTTTTGTTCACCAGCTTGGCATCGACTTGGGAGATTTGAATCTTGATTTGGCCCTTCGACAAGATGCGGTCTTGTCGGTCTTTCACCCATTCGGCGTGGGACTTGCCATCGTTCGGGGTAAAGCCGGGCACATAGGACTTGAGATAGCGGTCCATGTCCTTTTTCTCCCACGCTTGGGCCCACAGCTGCAACGCTTGTGTGGCGGCTTGGATCAACTCAGCTTCTTCTGTGTTGGCTGCGGGGGTCTTTTCAGGCCGGGTGTTGGACTTGTTTTCGCTGGCGCGCTCTTTCGCATTGGGCGCAGCGGCAGGGGCTGCCGATGAAGCCGATGCAGCACCCGTATTGGCCGCAGCCACGGCGGTTCTCGGGGGCACTGGCTCCGCTGCTTTGCCCGCCGCTTCAGCCGGCGCCGCGCTGGGAGGCGTGGGCGCTGCGGTGTTGCCAGCAGCCGATCCAGCGGTGGGAGCGGTCGGTGCAGCTGGTGCAGCTGGTGCAGCGGCCACCACTTTGGGCGTGAATTGCGCCAAGCCATTGGTGGACACCACCAAGGACAGCTTGTTGTTTTTTGCGGGGTCCAACAATTGCAAAGCCGAGGCGTAGTTTTTCGACGCCAAATGGGTTTTCAGATTGTTGAGGTTGTTGTACATCAACTCCAAAGGCTGATTGGACTTGAGCGCTTGCTCCAGCGTGGCCTTGGCATCGTTCAATTTGCCCTGCGCTGCGTAAATGGTGGCAATGTTGTTGCGGGCAGCCAGGTAATAGGGGGACGAGATCGGGATGATGGAGAAATGCGCAATGGCCGCATCGAATTGCTCACGCTTGAGTTGAATCAGCCCTTTGTGAAAGTTCAACTCAAACACATCGCCTTTGGCTTGTGAAAGACGCTTGAGTGTGTCGTTCAGTTGTTCGGCATTGTTGGTGCGCAAAGCCGACTCGATCTCGGCCATGCTGGGCGGGGAATTGGCATGCGCATGACCTGCCCATGCCCAAGACAAGCACAGCGCCATCAAGCTGAAAGTACGAGGCGTTCTCATTATTCCTCTTCCGCCAAAATGGATTGGTATTTGGACATGTTTTCCAAAACCATGCTGCAACCCTTGACGACACAGGTCAGGGGCTCATCCGCGATGCGAATGGGCAAGCCCGTTTGAGCCATCAAAAGTTTGTCCAGGTTCTTCAACTGTGCGCCTCCACCGGTCATGACAATGCCCGTTTGAGCCAGGTCCGCAGCCAATTCTGCCGGGGTTTTTTCCAAGGCCAGTTTGAGCATGTCGCTGACTTGCGAAACGGGCTCTATCAGGGCTTGGTAAATTTCTGTCGACGACAAGGTGACGCTGCGCGGCACGCCTTCTGGAAACTTTTGTCCGCTGACCTCGATGGTGAAAGGCACCTCGTTGGGCAAGGCGTTGCCGGCTTCAATTTTGAGGCGTTCCGCGCTTCTCTCGCCAATCAACAGCCCATGCTGTCGGCGAATGTAGTTGATGATGCTTTCTTCAAAGTCGTCCCCTCCCATGCGCATGCCCGCTTGGTAGACCACGCCCCCCAAGGAGATGACCGCCAACTCGGTGGTGCCCCCGCCCATGTTGATCACCATAGAGCCTTTGGCGTCAGAGATGGGCAACCCCGCGCCCAAAGCAGCGGCAATGGGCTCTTCAATCAGGTACACCTCGGTGGAGCCGGAGGACAAAGCGGCTTCGCGGATGGCGCGGCGCTCTACTTGCGTGGAGTCACCCGGCACACTGATGATGATGCGCGGTTGTGGCTTGAACATGCCCTTGGGCAAAGCCGTGTCAATCAGGGCTTTGACCATCTGGGCGGTCATGGTGAAGTCGCCAATCACGCCTTTTTTGATGGGGCGCGCCGCCACGATGTTTTGCGGTTCACGGCCCAGCATGGACTTGGCCTCGTGCCCCACGGCAATGACGGATTGACCTTCTTTACTCGAAGAGCGCACCGCCAGCACAGAAGGCTCGTTGACCACGATCCCCTGACCTTTGATCCAAATCAGCGTGTTGGATGTGCCGAGGTCAATGGCGAGATCTTTTTTTAAAAACTTTGTGATTAACAAATGAGGCCTGGAACGTGAAAAATCGGAGAGAGCCTTATTCGGCAACCCATGATTTTCTCATTTTTTGCGGTTGTTAACGCTTTTGGCGGGGCTGGGTTCCTAATTCGACTTCAGTTAAGCTTTGACAAGTATTTTTCAAGGAGCGGCCATGAGTGAGCCTTCTGCTTTTGGATTTGGCCAATTTGTTCCCGGTTTTGATTTCTTACAGAACTTGTCCAAAACTGTGGCACAAGGGGCGCCGGTCGCAGGTGCCATTCCCGGCATGGCCAGTTGGGTGGCTCCGACCCTCAGTGTCGAGGAGTTGGACAAACGAATTCAAGAGTTGAAGGCGGTTCAATTTTGGTTGGACCAAAACGCCACCGCTCTCAAAGCCACCATCCAAGCGATGGAAGTGCAAAAAATGACTCTGTCCACCTTGCAGAGCATGAACGTGAACATGGCGGACTTGGCCAAGGCCTTTACCGCCAAAGCCCCCGCAGCCGCGGCTGCAGCCGCTCCTGCAGCCGCTCCTGCAGCGGAGGCCCAGGCGGCCACAAATCCGACGTCATCGATTTTCAGTGTCAAACCCGCACCTGAGCGCAATTCGGCTGCGCAAGATGATGGGGAAGCAGACGCCGAAGAAGACAGCAAGGAAGACGGCGAAGGCGGCGCAGCAAAAACTGCGGCTGAAACCGCAGCCCAATCCGCAGATGAAGCCTCTTCGAGGTCGAAAGCAAAGTCCAAAGCCGATGCACCATCCTCAGCGGGGAGTGACAAGCCGGCAGTTGACCCGATGCAATGGTGGAGTGCATTGACGCAACAATTCCAAGGCATTGCCGCAGCAGCCATGAAAGACGTGGCGGGCGAAGCCATGAAGGCCAGCAAAGCGGCGCAACAAGCCGCGACTGCGGGTGCGCAAGGTGCTGCGTCGGGGCGATCCAAAGTGTCTGCCAAAGGGGCCACCAAAGCCGCTGCCAAATCTCCCGCTAAAACAGCCGCTAAATCCGCGGTGAAAAATACATCAAAAACCGCGGCAAAAACCGCTAAGACCTCGACTGCTAAACCCGTGAAAAAAACGATCGCCCAAAAAGGGGCCAAACGGAGCCAAGCCGCAGCCAGAACAACCTCGCGAGCTGCGCGCCCAGCCGCGCAAAAACGCGTCCCCTCATGAAGCTTTTTCCCTACGGCCACGCCACCCATCCGCAATGGCGAATGGCGGCGGGTTTAGTGCTGGCCCAAGTGCGGGCTCAAATGGGCTTGGCCGACCATGCTCACGCGCCCCGATTGGCCTTGCTTTACATCACAGACCATTACGCAGCGCAAGCACAGGCCATCTTGGACCACTTGCGCCAAGAGTTGCCTTCGGTGACCGATTGGTCTGGCACCGTTGGCATTGGTGTGGCGGTCAATAACGCGGAGTACTTTGACGAACCGGCCATGGCGCTCATGCTCTGCGATGTGCCTGCTGAGCATTACCGCGTGTTTTCTGGGTTGGCGCCTTTTCCGGCGCAGGGCTTCGCCGATGTGGCCTTGGTGCATGCCGACCCGGCTACGCCAGAGCTGGCTGAATTGATCCATGAGATGGCCGGTCGAACCGCACAGGGCTATGTGTTTGGCGGTTTGGCCGCCAGCCGATCGCGACACCCCCAGTTTGCGGTCACGGCCGGACAAAGTCTGGCCGATGGCGGTGTCTTAGAAGGCGGCTTGAGTGGCGTGGCCTTTTCGTCTGCGGTGGGCTTGTTGTCCCGCGTCACGCAAGGGTGCCAGCCTGTTGCCAAAGAGCGCGAAATCACCGAGGCAGACCGGCATGTGGTGCTCAAGCTCGATGGCGAACCGGCCTTGGATGTGCTGCTCGACGATTTGAAGATTTCTTTGGGCGATCCCCAAGCAGCTATTCCGGTGGTGCGCGCCACTTTGGTGGGCCTGAGTCCGGTGGGCCAAAGCGGGGTGGGGCGCACCGGTCATTTGGGCAACGATGTGCGCGTGCGGCACATCGTGGGGCTGGACCCTCTGCGCCAAGGTGTGGCGGTGGCCGAGCACCTGGAGCCTGGCATGCGCCTTTCTTTTTGTCGGCGTGACAAGCAAGCTGCGCGCGCAGACTTGGTGCGGGTGTGCGCTGAAATCCGCGAAGAGTTAGAGCCCGAGATGTTGTCTATTGAAGCCATCAATGCGTGGAGCGATGACCCGGTGGCCAATTTGCCACCGCCCGGCAAACGCATGGTGGGTGCGGTGTACATCAGTTGCACAGGGCGCGGTGGCCCTCACTTTGGCGGCCCCAGCGCTGAAATGCAGATCATTCGGCACGCGCTCGGTGATGTGCCCTTGGTGGGATTTTTTGCGGCCGGTGAAGTGGCCCACAACCAGTTGTACGGCTACACCGGGGTGTTGACGGTGTTCACCGCCAGTTGATCACACGCCGCGTGCACGGTCTGACTTGAACCGCGCTCGGAAGGCGGCAAACTGACCTGCCTCGAGCGATTCGCGCACCTCACGCATCAGGTTGAGGTAGTAATGCAGGTTGTGAATGGTCGTCAGCATGGGGCCGAGCATTTCGCCGCAGCGGTCCAGGTGGTGCAAATAAGCGCGGCTGAACCCGTCACGTCCCCCTTGATCCCAAGACACGCCAGAGGCACCAGCGCAAGCGTGACAAGTGCAGGTGCTGTCCAGCGGCTGCGGGTCTTTTTTGTGACGGGCATTGCGCAACTTCAAGTCACCGTAGCGGGTGAACACCGTGCCATTGCGGGCGTTGCGGGTGGGCATGACGCAGTCGAACATGTCCACCCCATCGGCCACCCCTTGCACCAGGTCTTCGGGCGTGCCCACGCCCATCAGGTAGCGGGGTTTTTGGGCTGGCAGTCGGTGTGGCGTGTGCGCCATGATCTGCAACATTTGTTCTTTGGGTTCGCCCACACTGACGCCACCAATGGCGTAGCCGGGGAAGTCCATCTCGACCAAAGCCTCTAAAGATTCTTGGCGCAAATTTTCGAACATGCCGCCTTGCACAATGCCAAACAAGGCATTGGGATTTTCCAATCGGGCAAATTCATTTTGGCTGCGCACGGCCCAGCGGCGGCTCATTTCCATGGACTTGCGGGCTTCGGCTTCGGTAGTCAGGTGCCCTTTGGTTTCGTAAGGGGTGCACTCGTCAAGCTGCATCACGATGTCAGAGTTCAGGCTGGTCTGAATCTGCATGCTGACCTCGGGCGACATGAACAATTTGTCACCGTTCACTGGGGAGGCAAAGGTGACCCCTTCTTCTGTGATTTTGCGCATGTCCCCCAAAGACCAGACCTGAAAACCTCCTGAATCGGTCAGGATCGGTTTGTGCCACTTTTCAAAAGCATGCAGTCCGCCAAAGCTGTCCATGATTTCGCGGCCGGGCCGCATCCAGAGATGAAAGGTGTTGCCCAAGATGATTTGCGCGCCCATTTCCTCCAGGCTGCGCGGCATCACGCCCTTGACCGTCCCATAGGTGCCCACCGGCATGAAGATGGGGGTTTGCACCACGCCGTGGTTCAGGGTCAACTGGCCTCGGCGCGCGTGGCTGGAGGGGTCGGTTTTGAGCAGTTCGAATTGAAGCATGGGCAAGATTGTAGGAGGGCCAAATGCGCCCGAAGGCGGTGCGT
>JACCDJ011405878.1_pt1 | contig 27668 bp, 22 predicted proteins | sample 7444481 | NCBI WGS metagenome assembly JACCDJ01 (sample SAMN15323435, study PRJNA562643) | freshwater metagenome | isolation source: river surface water | place: USA:Blue River Watershed | collected 2017-08-15 | reverse complement strand
CCCGGTCATGATGATGGAGTGCAGGATGGACTTGTGGCAGTTGCGGTCCACCACCACCACGTCGCCCGGGGCCACCGTGTGGTGCCAGACGATCTTGTTGGAGGTGCTGGTGCCGTTGGTCACGAAAAAGCAATGGTCGGCATTGAAGATTCGCGCCGCATTGCGCTCGCTCGCAGCCACCGGGCCGGTGTGGTCGAGCAACTGGCCGAGTTCTTCCACCGCATTGCACACGTCGGCACGCAGCATGTTCTCGCCATAAAACTGGTGGTACATCTGGCCCACGGGGCTCTTCAAGAACGCCACGCCACCGGAGTGGCCTGGGCAGTGCCACGAATACGAGCCGTCTTCGGCGTAATCGAGCAGCGCCTTGAAAAACGGCGGCTGCACGCCCTCCAGGTAGCTCTTGGCCTCGCGGATGATGTGGCGCGCCACAAACTCGGGCGTGTCCTCGAACATGTGGATGAAGCCGTGCAACTCGCGCAGGATGTCGTTGGGCAAATGGCGCGAGGTCTTGGTCTCGCCATAGATGTAAATCGGTACATCGGCGTTCTTGCGGCGCACCTCGTCAATGAAGGCCCGCAAGTTGATGACGGCCGGGTCCAGATCGGGCCCGGGTGAAAACTCTTCGTCGTCGATCGACAAAATGAAGGCGCTGGCGCGGCTTTGTTGCTGCGCAAATTGCGACAAATCGCCGTAACTGGTCACACCCAACACTTCAAAGCCCTCTGCAACGATGGCGTCAGCCAAAGCGCGGATACCCAGGCCCGATGTGTTTTCGGAACGGTAGTCTTCGTCGATGATGACGATGGGGAAACGAAATTTCATGGGCTGGTCGGGCTGTGCGCCGAGGAAAGGTCAAAGGAATTTGAAACAGTGGCGAAGTTTAAGGACAAAAAGGCCCTGCAGAACGACGCAGATCACAAATTGGCAAAAAACCAGCCGCACAGCGATCTGCCAAGTCCACACAAGAATTGCCGCAGGCATCCAAAAACCCGTTTTTCCACTGCTACAATCTCAGGCTTCGGAGCGGTGGATGAGTGGTTTAAGTCGCACGCCTGGAAAGCGTGTGTGGGTTAATAGCCCACCGCGGGTTCGAATCCCGCCTGCTCCGCCAAAACAAAAAAGCCTGCACAGTGTGCAGGCTTTTTTTCGTCTATGGGTTTCAAGTGCAGCGCTCTGCCGTCCTTGAAACCTGGCCCTCCGGTCAGGAGGGCCAACAGATCAGCGAACCACAGCGATTTGCGAACGCTCGCCACCTTTGTAGGTGTACAAGGTCAAGGCACCATTCTTGATGTCGCCTTTTTCGTCAAACGCGATGTTGCCCGTCACGCCTTTGTAGTTGATGGCTTTCAGCGCTGGCAAGTACTTGGCTGGATCGGCAGAACCGGCCGTAACCATGGCTGTGGCCATGACTTTCACAGCGTCATACACGTAGGGTGCGTAGACCTGCACATCGGCGTTGAACTTGGCTTTGAAGTCTGCACGGAACTTGTCCATGCCGGCTTTTTGCTCGCCTTCAACACCGCCAGCTTCGGCGCAGAACACCGACTCGTCCTTCATGGCGTCGCCAGCCAACTTGGCCAGCTCGGAAGTGCAGATGCCGTCACCGCCAAGGAACTTGGCGTTGATGCCCAGAGACTTCATCTGGCGCAGCATGGGGCCGGCCACAGCGTCCATGCCACCGAAGAAGACGACGTCGGGCTTCTTGGCCTTCAATGTGGTCAAGATGGCGTTAAAGTCAGAAGCTTTGTCGGTGGTGAACTCGTGACCCACGATGGTGCCGCCAGCAGCGGTAGCGCCCTTCTTGAATTCTTCAGCCACGCCTTGGCCGTAAGCGGTACGGTCATCGATGACAGCGATGTTTTTGCCTTTGAGGGTTTCCACAGCGTATTTGCCGAGGGTGCCACCCAAATGCACGTCGTCAGCCACCACGCGGAACGCGCCAGCGTAACCTTGACGGGTGTACTTGGGGTTGGTGGCCGAAGGAGAAATCTGGGGAATGCCAGCGCTGTTGTAGATCTGCGAGGCTGGAATGGTGGTGCCGGAGTTCAGGTGACCGATCACACCATTGACTTTGGCGTCCACCAGTTTCTGGGCAGCAGCGGTGCCTTGCTTGGGATCAGCGGCATCGTCTTCGGCCAGCAATTCAAATTTGACGGGCTTGTCACCAATTTTCAGGCCAGCCGCATTCAGCTCTTCAATGGCCATGCGGCCACCGTTTTCGTTGTCTTTACCCAAGTGGGCGATGGCACCGCTGACGGGACCCACGTGACCAATTTTGATCACTTGCACGTCAGAAGCGGCTTCTTTTTTGCCGCAAGCTGCCAAAACCACTGCGGCAACAGCCACAGACACCACGGTCAAAGTACGCGTACCAGAAAATTTCATGGAAACTCCGAAGAATAAATTGCTTCAATCAAGCAAGCCGCAAAGATACTGCAAAACAGACCCTTTGGGGCCTAGGGAAAACCAAAATTCTCGCAAACAGTCAGGGGGTATCCACACCGACGACACCCTCGCCAAGGCCTGCACGCGCACGCCAGGCCTGTTGCAGGCTTTTGTGCACCAATTCGGCAGCCAAACGCTCGATTTCAGGGCGCAAAGCATGCAGCAACTCGTCCGACAAGGCCATGAATGCCGCTTTTTCTTGGGCACGGGCGTCCAGCGCAGCCCGCAAAGCCTCGGGAATGTCGGATTCAGGCATCGCCGCGCTCAAAACAGGCAAGACCGTATCCGGCACGCCGGATGTGGACCCTGAGCGGGGAAAACTCATGATGCAGACGCCTTGGATAAATCGTGCTGCACCAGGGCATAGCCTTGCGCGGTGTAGTGCCGCCAGCGCTGCCTGGCCGTCATGCGGCCGTGGTCGTCGGTGGCCACGATCTCGATCAGACGTTTGAACGACTCAAACCCGACGGGGACCTCATCGCCCAGGTTCACCAGCACATCCAGCCCGGAAAGCTGCAAGGGATCAGGGTTCAGCCGGATCGGGGATGCGGCCTGAATCTGCGGGGCATCGGCCGCGGTGCTGTGCGGCAGAAAGTCAACCTCCGAAAAGGCCCACAAGGCGGCATCCAGCTGGCGCAAGCTGGCCTCGGAGCCAACCACACCCACCCGCAAAGAACGGCCATGGGCCTTGCGCAGCAGCCGACAAGCGTATTGCAGCCGCTCCGTGGTGTTGAAATGGAACTCGATTTGGGTCATCGCCCACCCGTCAGCGACGGCGGTTGGACGCGGCCTTGGCTGCGGCTGGACCCGCCTGGGCCAACAAATAGGCCAGCAGCAAGCCCACAGGCCTGCCTGTCGCGCCCTTGGCGGCACCACTGCGCCAGGCCGTACCGGCGATGTCCAGGTGCGCCCACGGGTAACGCGACGCGAACCGCTGCAAGAACTTGGCCGCTGTGACCGAGCCCGCCTGACGCCCAGCCACGTTGGCCACATCGGCGTAGCGTGACTTCAGGCCTTCGGCATAGTCTTCGTCCAATGGCATCCGCCAGCAGGCGTCGCCGGAAGCATCTCCCGCCAACTGCAGGGCTTGCGCCAAAGCATCGTCGCTGGAGAACAGCCCGGACCGAACCCCGCCCAGTGCAATGACGCAAGCGCCCGTCAACGTGGCAATGTCAATCACCGCCCGGGGCTTGAAGCGCTCGGCATACGTCAAGGCATCGCACAGCACCAGCCGCCCTTCGGCATCGGTATTCAGAATCTCAATGGTCTGCCCGCTCATGCTAGTGACCACATCGCCCGGCTTGACCGCCTGGCCGTCAGGCATGTTCTCGGTGGCCGGAATCAAACCGACCACGTTGATGGCCGGCTTGAGCTCACCCAAAGCCTTGAAAACGCCCAGGACACTGGCCGCACCGCTCATGTCGTACTTCATTTCGTCCATTTCGGCGGCGGGCTTGATGGAAATGCCCCCAGTGTCAAACGTGATGCCCTTGCCCACCAGCACCACCGGGGCCTGAGCAGCAGGCGCGCCGCTGTAGCGCATGACGATGAAGCGCAAGGGTTCTGCGGCCCCTCGCGCCACGGCTAAAAAGGCCCCCATGCCCAGTTTGGTCACTTCTTTGGGGCCCATCACCTCGCATTTGAAGGCGGGCCCTTTGGCGATCGCCTTGGCCGCATTGGCCAGCAAGCTTGGCGTGGCATGGTTGGCCGGCCGATTGGCCCATTCTTTGGCCACCTCGATGCCGGCCACCAAGGCCTGCGTGTGGGCCAAGGCATCACGCAGCTCGGCATTCACCGTCTCGGCACTGAAAACCACCTGTTTGAGCGTTCTGGGTTTGGGTTTGCTCAGGGTGCTGGTGTAGCTGTAACTGGCATCGGCCAGCGCGCAGGCCGCCACCTGCAGGGTTTTGCCAGAAATCTCGGTCGTAGCGTGCAGCCCCAGGCGTTTGATTTTGGCGGACTTGAGTGCACCCCAGGCTGCATTCACGGCGCTGCGAACCTGGGCAGCACTGCCTTCGCCGATGCACACAACCACCACATGACGGGCTTGGATGCCCGGATGCGCGTAGAAAGTCAGCATTGCACCAGGCTTGTGCTCGAAGTCGCCATGCGCAGCGGCAGCTCGCACCACCACCGAAATCGGGCCTTTGTCGGAGCCCTCGACACCGCCCTGTGAAGGCCACAAGACCACCAGGGCATCCAGATCATCACGAATCACGCGGGACAGGGCACGTTTTTGGATTTCGAAGTTCATAATTCAGTTTTTCCTTCGCACCGATGTTATTCCATTCCTCTTTACGCAAAGACCTGGCCCGCAATTTCGGGGCCACGTTGGTGGTTTTGGTCACCATTGTGATCACCATCATCCTGATCCGGACGCTGGGCCAAGCCAGCCGAGGCAGCGTCAACCCGTCCGAGGTCCTGCTGGTCATGGGTTTCAGCGTGCTGAGCCAACTCACCACCATCATCACCCTGAGCCTGTTCATCGCGGTGGTGGCCACCCTCTCGCGCATGTACGGCGACAGCGAAATGGTGATCTGGTTTTCAAGCGGACAGGGGTTGGGGCAGTTTGTGCACCCGCTGTTCCGGTTTGCCTGGCCCGTTTTGCTCATCGTGACTTTGCTGGCCCTGTTCGCCTGGCCCTGGAGCAACCAGCAAATCCAGGACCTCAAGCAGCGTTTTGAAAAACGCAACGACATCGAGCGCGTGGCGCCCGGCCAGTTCCAGGAATCGTCGGGTGGGCAGCGGGTCTTCTTCATTGACAAAGACACGCCCGACAACCGTTTTGGCCGCCATGTCTTCATCTCCAGCGTAGAAGGTTCCAAAGAAAGCGTGACCACGGCACAACAGGGCCGCATCGAATTGACGGGTCATGAGCGCTTTTTGATTCTGGACAAAGGCCAACAATGGCTGACCAACCGGGAGACGGGTGAAACCCGGCTGACCCAGTTTGAGCACTACGAACTGCTGATCGACGACGACGTGAATCTCCCCTCTTCCGCCATGAACAGCCGCTACACCAGCACATGGGATTTGCTGAAACAACCCAGCCGTGAAAACTGGGGCGAGCTCTCATGGCGTCTGGGCCTGGGTCTGGCGGGCATCAATTTACTGTTGATCGCCTTGGCCGTCTCCGCCGTCAACCCCAGGGCGGGCCGCAGTTACCACCTGGGTCTGGCCTTGTTCGTCTTCATCGCTTACTACAACATGCTCAACGTGGGTCAAAGCTGGATCAGCACAGGGCGCTTTGACTTTCTGCCCTTCATGGTGGTCTTGCATGGCGGTGTCTTTTTGATGGCCATGCTGTGGCTCTCGGTTCGGCATTACAACTGGTCCTGGCGCTTTCTTTGGCCCACACGGGCCCCTCAAAACAAAGGCGCGGCATGAAAACCGTTCGCAGCTTGCTGCATGGCGAAATCATCCGGGCTGTCAGCTTTGTGCTGGTGGGTTTTTTGGCGCTGTTCCTGTTCTTTGATCTGGTCGACGAGCTGCAGAACCTGAGCCGTCTGGCCAGCCAGGGCTACCAACTGCACCACGCCTTGCTGTATGTGGCCCTGAAAACGCCCGCTCATATTTATGAACTGCTGCCCATCTCGGTGCTGATCGGCTGTATTTTTGTGATGGCGCGGCTGGCTCAAAGCTCGGAGTTCACCATTTTGCGCACGGGCGGTCTGGCCCCCTTGAAAGCCCTCTCCACCTTGCTGCAGCTGGGCCTGGTTTTTGTGGCCATGACCTTCTTGATGGGCGATTACGCTGCGCCTTGGGCCGATCGTCAGGGTGTGCTGATCAAGGCCCGGTTTCAGGGCAACCTCACGGTGGGACAGACCGGCGCCTGGCTCAAGGAGCGACAAGGGCAACGGCACTTTGCGGTCAATGTGCGCAGTTTCGACGGCATCCGCCAGATGCAAAACATCCGCATTCACGAGTTCAACGAAGCGGGCCAGCTGCTCGCGATCACCAGCGCGCCACAAGCCGAGATCGGTGAAGGCGTTTGGCTGCTGCAGCAGGCCGAAGAAAAGTCCATCCAGACCCCGGGTGCCGGCCAAACCCTGCAATACCGGTCGGTCCAGCACCTCAGTCTGCCCTGGCCTACCGGCATCAGCGCGGACATGGTGGCCGCAGCCGTGCTCAGCCCGGAACGCATGCGGACCTGGGAGCTGTTCAATTACATGCGCCACCTGGCCAGCAACAACCAGAATGCGCAGCGCTACGAAATCGAGTTCTGGCGCAAGGTGTTCTACCCCTTGAGCTGCCTGGTCATGTTGGTCATGGCTTTGCCCTTCGCCTACCTGCACTTTCGTTCAGGCCAGATTGCCGGCTATGTGTTTGGTGGCGTGCTGGCGGGCATCAGTTTTTCATTGCTCAACAACCTGTTCAGCTTTGCGGGCAACTTGCAAAACTGGCAACCCTGGCTGACGGCGGCGGCCCCGGCCCTGATCTACAGCGCAATTTCCCTGCTCGGCTTTTGGTGGATGGTGTTACGGCGATGACAAATGACTTGACATCTCAAACGGGCGTGATTTTGTTTGCCCATGGTTCGCGCGACCCGCTTTGGCGCTTGCCCATCGATGCCGTGGCCGAGGACATGACCCGTCGCTGGCCGCACATGTCGGTGGCCTGCGCTTTTCTGGAGCTGACCACACCCGATTTGGCCACCACCGTCGAGGCCTTGATGATGCAGGGCAAAACCCATTTGCGCATCGTGCCGATGTTTCTCGGGGTGGGTCGACATGCCCGGGAAGACTTGCCGAAGCTGGTGTCCGAGCTGACCGAGGCCTACCCCCAGGTGCAGTTTGAATTGCTGCCTTCCATCGGAGAACACCCCGCGATGACCCGGCTCATGGCCGACATTGCCGCCAACGCAGCCAGCACGCCATAGACCCTTAAAGCATAATGATGCAAGTCAATATGATATTTACCGTATGAACCTGCACCAATTTCGCTTTATCCAAGAAGCGGCACGCCGCAACCTCAACCTGACGGAAACGGCCAAAGCCCTGCACACCTCCCAACCCGGTGTGTCCAAAGCCATCATCGAGCTGGAAGAAGAGCTGGGCATCGAAATCTTTGCCCGCCATGGCAAGCGGCTCAAGCGGATCACCGAGCCCGGCCAGCACGTGTTGCAAAGCATTGAGGTCATCCTGCGTGAGGTCGGCAACCTGCGCAAAATCGGTGACCAATACAGCGCCCAGGACAATGGCACGCTCTCCATTGCCACCACGCACACCCAGGCCCGTTATGTGCTGCCGCTGCCTGTGGCCAAGCTGCGCGAAAAATACCCCAAGGTCAACATCAGCCTGCACCAAGGCGCTCCGGACCAAGTGGCCCAGATGCTGCTGCAGGATGTGGCCGAAATCGGCATCGCCACCGAATCCCTGTCCGCCTACGAAGAGCTGGTGACCCTGCCCTGCTATGAGTGGCAGCACGTCCTGGTCTTGCCGCTCGACCACCCCTTGGCCAGTAAAGCGCATTTGTCCCTGGAGGACCTTGCCAACGAGCCCATCATCACCTACCACCCCTCATTCACCGGGCGCGGCCGCATCGATCAAGCCTTTGCTGCCAGAAAGTTGCACCCCCGCATCGCACTCGAAGCCATTGACTCGGACGTCATCAAGACCTACGTGCGTCTGGGCTTGGGCATTGGCATCGTGGCCGAAATGGCCGTCAAGGACGACCCTGTGAAAGACCTGGCGGTTCGTCCGCTGGGTCAGTTGCTGGGCATGAATGTGGCCCGCGTGGCCTTCAAGCGAGGCGCTTACCTGCGCCACTTTGTCTACCACTTCGCCGAATTGCTGAGCGATCGCCTGACGGCACCCCTCATCACCAAGGCCATGAACGGCCACGTCAACGATTACGAACTTTGAGCCCTGTACTTTGAACGCCATGAACGCACGCACCCCCAACCTCGTCTCCAAAGCGCCCCACATGGGCACCACCATTTTCACGGTCATGTCGGCACTGGCCACAGAAAAAAATGCGGTCAACCTGGGCCAAGGCTTTCCGGATTTCCCGTGTGATCCACGACTACTCGACCTGGTGAACGACGCCATGCGCGAAGGCCTGAACCAGTATCCCCCCATGACCGGCGTGCCCCCCCTCAGAGAAGTCGTGTCGCGCAAAATCGAGAGCCTCTACGGCCGCCATTACGACCCGATCAGCGAAATCACCGTCACGGCCGGGGCCACCCAGGCCATCCTCACCATTGTGCTCGCCATCGTTCACCCCGGCGACGAGGTCATCGTGCTGGAGCCCTGCTACGACAGCTATGTCCCCAACATCGAACTGGCGGGCGGCGTGGTGGTGCGCGTGCCCCTCACCCCTGGCACCTTCCGCCCTGACTTTGACAAAATCCGCGCCGCCATCAGCCCCAAGACACGCGCCATCCTGATCAACTCACCGCACAACCCCAGCGGCATGATCTGGTCACGGCAAGACATGCTGACGCTGCAAGAGATTCTGGCCCCGACCAACATCGTGCTCATCAGCGACGAGGTCTACGAGCACATGGTCTACGCGCCCAACCAGCACTGGAGCGCTGCGCATTTTGATGGCCTGGCAGCACGCGCCTTCATCGTGTCCAGCTTTGGCAAAACCTTCCACGTCACCGGCTGGAAAATCGGCACCGTGGCGGCGCCTGCGGCCTACACCGCCGAATTCCGCAAGGTGCACCAGTTCAACGTGTTCACCGTGAACACGCCGATGCAGCATGCCCTCGCCCGTTTCATGGCCGATCCTGCCCCCTATCTGGAACTGCCCGCGTTTTACCAACGCAAGCGCGACCTGTTCCGCCAAGGCCTGGCACAAACCCATTTCAAACTGTTGCCCGGCGAAGGCACTTATTTCCAATGCGTGGACATTTCCGGCTTGAAAGTGCCCGAGAAAAACCTGAGCGAAGCCGACTTTTGCAAATGGCTGACCACCGACATCGGCGTGGCCGCCATCCCGCTCTCCGCTTTTTATGGCAACAGCTTTGACCAGAAAGTCATCCGGTTTTGCTTTGCCAAAAAGGATGAGACGCTGCTGCAGGCGCTGGAAAAACTCAAGGGGCTTTAACGCCCTCACGCCAGTCGCGAGCCCCGGCCGCGAACGATCTGCCCGCAGCGCAAAAGCTCAGTCGTCTTCAGCGGCACTGATCTCGGGGAACAGCACCTCGGTGAACCCAAAACGGGTGAAGTCGCACACCCGCATGGGGTACAGCTTGCCGATCAGGTGGTCGCATTCGTGTTGGACCACGCGGGCATGAAAACCGTCCACCGTGCGGTCGATCGGCTGGCCTTTTTCATCGAACCCGGTGTAACGGATGCGTGACCAGCGTGGCACCACGCCGCGCAAACCAGGCACCGACAAACAGCCCTCCCAATCCTCCTCCTCATTCGCCCCCAAGGGCGTGATGACGGGGTTGATGAGCACGGTTTTGGGCACCACAGGTCGGTTGGGGTAGCGAGGATTGACCGCATCGCTGCCAAAAATGACCAATTGCAGGTTCACCCCAATCTGGGGCGCAGCCAAACCAGCGCCGTTGACCGCAGCCATGGTCTCGCGCATGTCGGCAATCAAGGCATGCAACTGCGGGGTGTCAAACGCCTGCACAGGCTCTGCCACACGCAAAAGGCGGGCATCGCCCATTTTGAGGATGTCACGCACGGTCATGGTTTTTCTCCGGCAAGCAACAGCGCCAGCCCCCCATCGTCCAGCACGGGCACACCCAAGGCCTGCGCCTTGTCGAGCTTGCTGCCCGCCTCGGCACCCGCCACCACGTAGTGGGTTTTCTTGCTGACCGAGCCGGCCACTTTCGCCCCCAGCGCTTCGAGTTTTTCCTTGGCTTCGTCACGGCCCATGCTTTGCAAGGTACCGGTGAGCACCACGGTGATGCCCACCAAGGGCATTTCGGTCGGGGCCAGAGCATCGCCTTCGGCCCAGGTGATCCCCGCATCCCGCAAAGCCTGCACGACTTCGCGGTTGTGCGGCTGGGCAAAAAAGGTGTGGATGCTGTGCGCCACCACCGGGCCGACATCGGCCACTTGCAGCAGCGCGTCTTCGCTGGCGGCCATGATGGCGTCCAGCTGGCCAAAGTGCCGGGCCAGTTCCTTGGCCGTGGCCTCGCCCACATGGCGAATGCCCAGGCTGAACAAAAAGCGGCCCAGGGTGGTGTTTTTGGACTTTTCCAGCGCTTCCAGCAGGTTCACAGCCGATTTTTCGGCCATGCGGTCCATGTTGGCGAGCGTGTCCAGTTTCAAGTGGTACAGGTCGGCCAGGGTATTGACGTGCCCGGCATCGACCAGCTGGTCCACCAGTTTGTCGCCGAGGCCATCCACGTCCATGGCGCGGCGGTGGGCAAAGTGCCAAATGGCTTGCTTGCGCTGGGCGCTGCAAAACAGCCCGCCCGTGCAGCGGTGGTCGGCCTCGCCCTCTTCCCGCTCGGCCAAGCTCCCACATACGGGGCAGTGCGTCACCATGGTGAACTGCGGGGCACCCTGCGGGCGGCGGTCCAGCACCACCGACACCACCTCGGGGATCACGTCGCCCGCACGGCGCACGATCACCGTGTCGCCCACCCGCACGTCCTTGCGGCGGGCTTCCAGTTCGTTGTGCAGCGTGGCGTTGGTGACCGTGACACCGCCCACAAACACCGGGGCCAGCTTGGCCACGGGCGTGAGTTTGCCCGTGCGGCCCACCTGCACGTCGATGGCCAGCACGGTGGTCATTTCTTCTTGCGCCGGGTATTTGTGCGCCACGGCCCAGCGCGGCTCTCGGGTCACAAAACCCAGACGGGCCTGCAAGGCCAGGTCGTTGACCTTGTAGACCACGCCATCGATGTCGTAGGGCAAGGCGTCACGCTCGACCGCGATGCGCTGGTGAAAGGCCACGAGGCCTGCCGCGCCTTGCACGCAAGCGGTTTGCTCGGCCACCGGAAAGCCCCAGGCCTTGAGCTGCATCAGCATCTCGTAATGGCTGGCCCACTGCGGGCCACCTTCGGCGGCTGGGGTGATGTCGCCCAGGCCATAGGCAAAAAAGCTCAAGGGGCGCTCGGCGGCAATGCCCGAATCGAGTTGGCGCACCGCGCCAGCGGCGGCATTGCGGGGATTGACAAAGGTCTTCTCGCCCTTGGCGCCTGCAGCGATGCGCTGGCGTTGGCGCTCATTCAGCGCCTCAAAGTCATCCCGGCGCATGTAGACCTCGCCCCGCACTTCCAACACAGCGGGTGCATCGGGCGGCAAACGCAACGGAATCTGACCGATGGTGCGGATGTTGGCGGTGACCTCTTCGCCCGTTTCGCCGTCACCCCGGGTGGCGGCCTGCACCAGCACACCGCCCTCGTAGCGCAAGCTCATGGCCAGGCCGTCAAATTTCAGTTCGCCCACATAGGCCACGGCCGGGTCGGCATCGCCCAAGCCCAGCTCTTTGCGGATGCGGGTGTCAAAAGCCTCGGCCCCGCTGGCTTCGGTGTCGGTTTCGGTGCGGATGCTGAGCATGGGCACGCGGTGCGTGACCTGCGCAAAAGCGTCCAGCACCGCCCCGCCCACCCGCTGGGTGGGCGAGTCGGGCGTCAGCAGTTCGGGGTGGGCCGACTCCAGAGCCTGCAGCTCGCGAAACAGGCGGTCGTATTCGGCATCGGGGATTTCGGGCGCGTCGAGCGTGTAGTAGGCGTGCGCGTGGTGGTGCAAAAGCGCTCGCAACTTTTCGGCTTTGTCGGCGGGCGAGGTCGCTGGGGTGCTGCCAGAGACCGCGCTGACCTCGGCGGGTGGCAGGTCGCCAAACAGGTCCGGATGGGACATGGTTTACAGCAACCGGTTCAGGAGAACAGACGACGGGCCTGAGGCGTGCCCGCCGACAACTCTCGCGCAGCCAAGGCGTCGTAGAGCTGTTGCAAATCTGTCGCTATTTGATCGAGCACGTCTTCGCCCAGAATTTGGCCGTTGCCATCGGTCACCACGCCGTCCATGTGCTCGGCCAGTAAGCGGGCCGCCTCGCGCAGGCGCTCAAAGGGCTGGTCTTCACGGGCAATTTGCGGCACATCCAGACTGAGCGAAAACTCGCGGATGGCCGACATGGCCGGGTCTTCGGCCATGGCAGCCTGGGTATCGAAAGTCAGCGACAGGATGGGCGGCAAGCCCGCCACGGCAGCCGGCAGCACCATGCGCCCCGGAATCACCCCTGCCACAAAGCCCATTCGCGCAGCATGCTGCTGGATGTAGCCCGGACTCCAGGCCGCTGCCCGTGCGCAGACCGTGAAGCTGAGCTGGGCATCGTGTGCACTGGCAAATTGATCGAGTTCACGCGCACGCGCCACTTCTTCGAGCATGTCGCTGAAACTGGCGCTGCCGCCCACGGCATCGGCAAAAGCCTGGGTTTTGACCACAAACTCCGAAAACTCGATGTTGTTGAGCGCCCCCACCCGGTTGGCCAGCTGAACACCCGCCTGAAAGGCCGAATAACGCCGCCCAGCCGCCAAAACTTCCCATTCGCCACTGAGTTCGCTGCAACCCTCCACATGAAAGGGCTTGGTGCCGACGCGGCGGGTCGCGGGCAAAGCCGCCAATGCGGCGTCCCCGGAGACCGGGTGGTCCACTTCGATGGTGGCGATCGCATCGATCAAGGCGTCCAGCAGGGGCTTGCGCTCGGGCTGGGGCAGCGTGGCGAAGTCGTCGGTCAGAACCGGTTCACGGGGCTCGAACAAGGCAGGCTCGGTGTCTGGCGCGGCCAACTCGGGTTCTGTCTGGGGCTCGGCCTGGCGGGGTGCGCTCTTGCGCGAGGTCCAGTAGTTGTAGACCACCACGGCCCCCACGGTGAGCGCCCCGATGGCGGCCAGACTCAACTGCAATGAGCTCATCGATTCCAACATAACTTCCTCAGGCCACGTCGGCCATTGACACTGCGGACTCCATGTCCACAGCCACGATGCGTGACACGCCCTGCTCCTGCATGGTCACGCCGATCAGCTGCTCGGCCATTTCCATGGCGATCTTGTTGTGGCTGATGAACAGGAACTGGGTCTCTTTGCCCATACCCGCCACCAACTTGGCATAGCGCTCGGTGTTGGCGTCGTCCAGCGGCGCATCCACCTCGTCGAGCAAGCAAAACGGGGCCGGGTTGAGCTGAAAAATCGCAAACACCAGCGCGATCGCCGTGAGGGCCTTTTCGCCGCCCGAGAGCAGATGGATCGTCTGGTTTTTCTTACCCGGAGGCTGCGCCAGCACCTGCACCCCGGCGTCCAGAATTTCGTCACCGGTCATGACCAGGCGCGCATTGCCGCCGCCAAACAACTCGGGGAACATGCGGCTGAAGTGCTCGTTGACGATCTTGAAGGTGCCACCCAACAGTTCGCGGGTTTCGGCGTCGATCTTGCGGATGGCGTCTTCCAACGTGTTCATGGCATCGGTCAGGTCGGCACACTGCGAGTCGAGGAAGACCTTGCGCTCGCGCGAGGTGGTCAGCTCTTCCAGCGCCGCCAGGTTGACCGGGCCCAGCGCCGTGATTTCGCGGTGGATGCGGTCGATCTCGCCCTGCAGACCCGTCACGCGCACCTGGCCTGCCTCAATCGAAGCGGCCACGGCTTCCAGATCGGCTTGGGCATCGGCCAGCAGCTGGGTGTATTGCTCCAGACCCAGGCGGGCCGCTTGTTCCTTGAGCTGCAAATCGGTGATGCGCTGGCGCAAGGGGTCGAGTTCGCGCTCAAAACTCACGCGGCGTTCGTCGCTGGCGCGCAGTTTGGCCGTCAGGTCGTCGTAGGCACTGCGGCAAGCGCCCAGGGCTTGCTCGCGCTCGAGCTTGACGGCCAGCACATTTTGCAAACCCGCTTGGGCAGCGGCATCGGTCAGGCGGCTGAGTTCGTCGCGGGCGCGCTGCATTTCGGCGTCGATGCTGCTCACCTGCTGCTGCGCGGTCTCGATGGTGCGCTGCAGCTCGGCGCGGCGGGCGTCCAGGCTGCGCTGTGAAAACTGGGCTTCTTGCGCCCGGCGCTCCAGGCTGCGCTGTTGTTCGCGGCATTCGGCCAGCTTGCGCTCGGCTTCGATCACGCGCTCGTCCAGCTGGGCGTGGCGCTCTTGGGTGTCGGCCAGCTGCATGTCCAGTTCTTCAAAGCGGGCCTCGGCGGTGACGCGGCGCTCTTGCAGCTCGTCCAGCAAGGCCTCGACTTCGGCCAGGTCGTTGTTGATCTGCTCGCTGCGGGCGCGGGTTTGCGCCACCAGCTGCGACAGGCGCAGGGTCTCGACCTGCAGCTCGTGCGTGCGCGACTGGCTTTCGCTGGCTTCGCGGCGCACGGTGATCAGGCGCTGCGAGGCGTCGGCATAGGCCGCTTCGGCCCGCACCAGGGCGCTGCGGCTTTCTTCGGCGATCAGGGTCTGGGCGCGCAGCTGCTTTTCGAGGTTCTCGATCTCCTGGGCACGGCCCAGCAAACCGGCTTGCTCGGAGTCTTGGGCGTAAAACACCACGCTGTTCAGATCCACCGCATGGCCGGCCTGCACAAACAGGGTTTCGCCCGCTTGCAGCTGGCTGCGCCAGGCCAGCGCGTCTTCGATGTTGGGGGCGGTGTAGCAGCCTTGCAGCCAGTCGGCCAACAGGGCCGACAAACCGGCATCGTGCACGCGCAGCAACTCGGCCAGAGGCTTGCAGCCCGCGGGCAGGCCGCTGCGCGGCGCGGCTTTGGCGGCCAAAGGCGGGCTGAAAAAGCTGAGTTTGGCGGGCGGCGCGTCGTTGGCGAACGAGCGCACCATATCGAGGCGCGAGACTTCCAGGGCCGACAGGCGCTCGCGCAGCGCGGATTCGAGGGCGTTTTCCCAACCCGGCTCGATGTGGATGCGGCTCCAGAGGCCTTCCAGGCCCTCCATGCCGTGCTTGGCGAGCCAGGGTTTGAGCTTGCCGTCGGTGCGCACTTTCTCTTGCAGGGCCTTGAGCGCCTCGATGCGGGCGCTCAGGTCGGCCAGTTTGGCCGATTCCTGGTTCACGGCGCTTTGGCGCGTGCGGCGGTCTTCGTCGAGCGCGGGCACCTGCTCTTGCAGGTCCTGCAGCCGGGCTTCGGCCTCGGCCGACAGGGCCTCGGCCTCGGCCAGTTGTTCTAGCAAGTGGCTCAGCCGGGCCTCGTCGGGCGCAGCCAGGGCGTTGCGGTCGGTCAGCAAGCGTTCGCGGCGCTGTTCCAGCTGGCGCGATTGCTCTTCCACATTGCGCTGCTCAGCCGCCAGCACGCCAATTTGCTGCTGCACCTGCACCACAGTAGCGCGTTGGGCGGTGGCGTCGTTTTGGGCTTTGCGCAGGGCTTCTTCCAGATCGGGCAAGGCCATGGCCTGGTCTTCCACCTGCGCGGCCAGCGTCATGCTCTGGTCTTCGGCCATGGCGGCTTGCTCGGCCAGGGTGTCCAGCTCGGCCTGGGCGTCCTGGCTGCGGGTGCCCCATTGCGCGGTTTGTTCCACCAGCTGTTGCAGGCGCTGCTCGGCGCGCTGGCGGCCTTCCACCACAAAGCGGATTTCGGCCTCCAGTCGACCCACTTCGGCGCTGGCTTCGTACAAAGCGCCTTGCGCCTGGTTGACCTGGTCACCCGCGGCGTAATGCGCCTGGCGGATGGTTTCCAGGTCGGCCTCGACGTGGCGCAGATCGGCCATGCGCGATTCGAGCGCGTTCACGGCCTGGTCCACATCCGACTTCATGCGGCCTTGGTCGGCCTCGGCATCGCGGCGCTTCAAAAACCACAGCTGGTGCTGCTTGAGCGTGCTGTCGGCCTGCAGCTGGTTGTAGCGGGTGGCGACTTCGGCCTGCTTTTCCAGCTTTTCCAGGTTGGCATTCAGCTCGCGCAGGATGTCGTCGACCCGAGTCAGGTTTTCGCGGGTGTCCGACAGGCGGTTTTCGGTCTCGCGGCGGCGCTCTTTGTACTTGGAGACCCCTGCGGCCTCTTCGAGGAACAGGCGCAGCTCTTCAGGACGCGACTCGATGATGCGGCTGATCGTCCCTTGGCCGATGATGGCGTAGGCGCGGGGCCCCAGGCCCGTGCCCAGAAACACGTCCTGCACGTCGCGGCGACGCACCGGCTGGTTGTTGATGTAGTAACTGCTGTTGCCGTCGCGGGTGAGCACGCGCTTGACGGCGATTTCGGCAAATTGGCCCCATTGACCGCCCGCACGGTGGTCGGCGTTGTCAAACACCAGCTCCACACTGGCGCGGCTGGCAGGTTTGCGGGTGGTGGTGCCATTGAAAATGACGTCCTGCATGGACTCGCCACGCAATTCGGACGCTTTGGACTCGCCCAGCACCCAGCGCACCGCGTCCATGATGTTGGATTTGCCGCAACCGTTGGGCCCGACCACGCCCACCAGCTGCCCGGGCAGCAGGAAGTTGGTCGGCTCGGCAAACGATTTGAAGCCTGAAAGCTTGATGGAATTGAGGCGCACGGCGGTATCAGATCGGGTAAAAGGGCCAGCCCAAACGGCCAACACGGTGCAAAACGGCAATGTTACCCGACAGGCATGGTGAAAAACGCGCTGACAAGCCCAAGGACCAACAGGTAGCCTCCATCCCGGATAATCGCGGGATGAATCCCCTCCTCGCCAAGCTGCAACCCTATCCTTTTGAACGGCTCAAGCAGCTGTTCGCCAGCGTCACCCCCAACCCGGCCCTCCAACCTATCAGCCTGGGCATTGGCGAGCCCAAGCACGCCACGCCAGCCTTCATTCAGGAAGCGCTCAAGGCGGCTGTGGCCAACGGCTTGTCGGCTTACCCGGCGACAGCAGGTGAGCCCAGCCTGCGCAAAGCCTGCGCCGCCTGGCTGCACACCCGCTACCAACTCACGCTGGACCCGGCCACTCAGGTGCTGCCCGTGAACGGCTCGCGTGAAGCCCTGTTTGCCCTGACGCAAACCGTGATCGACCCGACCCGACCCGGCGCCACCGTGGTCAGCCCCAACCCGTTCTACCAAATTTACGAAGGCGCGGCCTTGCTGTCGGGGGCTGAGCCCTATTACGTGCCCAGCGACCCGGCGCGTAACTTTGCCAACGACTGGGACAGCGTGCCTGCAGAGGTCTGGGCCCGCACCCAGCTTTTGTTCGTTTGCTCGCCCGGCAACCCCACGGGCGCGGTCATGCCGCTGTCCGAGTGGGAAAAACTCTTCGCCTTGTCCGACCAGCACGGTTTCGTGATCGCTTCCGACGAGTGCTACAGCGAGATTTATTTCCGCGAAGAAGCGCCTTTGGGCGGCCTCGAAGCCGCCCACCAACTGGGCCGCACCGACTTCAAACGCCTGATCGCCTTCACCAGCCTCAGCAAACGCAGCAATGTGCCCGGCCTGCGCAGTGGCTTTGTGGCGGGTGACGCGGCCATCATCCAGCAGTTCCTGCTCTACCGCACTTACCACGGCAGCGCCATGAGCCCCGTGGTGCAAGCGGCCAGCGTGGCCGCTTGGGGCGACGAAGCCCATGTGGTGGACAACCGCAACCAGTACCGCACCAAGTTCGCCCAGGTCACCCCCGTGCTGGCGCAAGTGCTGGACGTGAAACTGCCCGATGCGAGCTTTTACCTCTGGGCGGGTGTGCCCCCTGGCTGGCAAGGGGATGATGCGGCTTTTGCGCAAGCGCTTTACCAAGCAGAACACGTGACCGTGCTGCCCGGCAGCTACCTGGCGCGTGACTTCAACGGCGGCAACCCCGGCCAGGGCCGCATCCGCATGGCGCTGGTGGCCGAAACCGCCGAATGCCTGGAAGCGGCCGAGCGCATCGCCCGCTTTGTGCGTTCGCACCCCCACAAGGCCTGAACCATGAACACCACCACCCGCCCATCCGTTTGCCACGACACCCTGCGCCTGGCCGAGCAGCTGATCGCCCGTCCATCCGTCACGCCCGACGATGCGGGTTGCCTCGACCTGATCGCCGACGCCCTGAAGCCCCTGGGCTTCGTCTGCGAATTCATGGACTCCGGCCCCGAGACTTTCCGCGTGCGCAACCTCTGGGCCAAACGCGCAGGCACTTCGGGCCAGACCCTGGCTTTTGCAGGACACACCGACGTGGTGCCCACCGGGCCGCTCGCGCAATGGGACAGCGACCCCTTCACCCCCACCCACAAGGACGGCAAGCTGTTCGGGCGCGGTGCCAGCGACATGAAAACCTCGCTGGCCGCCATGGTGGTGGCGGTGCAGGAGTTTCTGACTAACCACCCCAACCCGGCTTTGGGCATCGCCTTTTTGCTGACCAGCGACGAAGAAGGCCCGGCGCTCGACGGCACCGTGGTCGTGTGCGAACAACTCCAGGCCCGTGGCGACGCGCCGCAGTTTTGCATCGTGGGCGAGCCCACTTCGGTGCAGCAAACCGGTGACATGATCAAGAACGGCCGACGCGGCACCCTGAGCGGCAAGCTGACCGTCAAAGGTGTGCAGGGCCACATCGCTTACCCGCACCTGGCCGACAACCCGATCCACCGCCTGGCCCCGGCGCTGGCCGAACTGGTCAGCATCCGCTGGGACGAAGGCAATGCCTTTTTTCCGCCCACCAGCTGGCAGGTCAGCAACATCCATGCGGGCACGGGCGCGAGCAACGTGATCCCGGGCGACTGCGTGGTGGATTTCAACTTCCGCTTTTGCACCGAATCCACGCCTGAGAGCCTGCAGCAGCGGCTGCAAGCCGTTTTGGACCAGCACGGTCTGAAGTACGAGCTGACATGGACCCTGGGTGGTCGGCCATTTCTGACCACGCCCGGGACTTTGGTGGCCGCCATACAACAAGCCATCACCGACGAAACAGGCCTGACCACTGAGCTGTCCACCACGGGCGGCACCAGCGACGGCCGCTTCATCGCGCAAATTTGCCCACAGGTGATCGAGTTCGGCCCGCCCAACGCGACCATCCACAAGGTCAACGAACACGTGGCATTGGCCGACATCGCACCCCTGAAAAACATCTACCGCCGCACGCTGGAAAACCTCAACGCAGGTTTGTCGGCATGAGTGCCATGACCCTGCCCGCGCTGATCGCGCAATCTGCCCAGCGGCTGGACGCTGCGGGCGTGGCCTTTGGCCACGGCACCCAAAGCGCATTTGACGAAGCCGTCTGGCTGGTCCTGTGGCGACTGGGCTTGCCCCTCGACACCGATCTGGACGAGGTGAGCCGCCAAGAGGTGACGCCTGAGCAGCAAGCGCAGGTGCAAGCCTTGATCGACGAGCGCATCGCCACCCGCAAGCCCGCAGCCTACCTGACCCGCGAAGCCTGGCTGCAAGGCGTGTCCTTTTACATTGACGAGCGAGCCATCGTGCCGCGCAGCCTGATCGCCGAGGTGCTGGCCGACGGCACGATTGACGCCTGGCTCAGCGATCAGACCCGGCAAGTGCTGGACCTGTGCACCGGCAACGGCAGCCTGGCGGTGCTGGCCGCGCTGGCCTGGCCCGAGGTGCAGGTGACCGGGGCCGATATTTCCCATGATGCGCTGGCCGTGGCCACCATCAACGTGGCGCGCCATGAACTGCAAGACCGCGTGACACTGGTGCACAGCGATGGTCTGAGCAGCTTGAACCCACCTGCACACGGCCCCTTTGATTTGATCCTGTGCAACCCCCCTTATGTCTGCCAGGCCAGCATGGACGCCCTGCCCGCCGAATACCGCGCCGAGCCCGAACTGGCTTTGGCGGGTGGCACCGACGGCATGGACTTTGTGCGCCAGCTGTTCCAGGATGCGCCAGCGCGGATGAGCGAGCACGCGGTGCTGGTGCTGGAAATTGGCAACGAGGTAGAGCACTTCATGGCGGCCTTTCCCGGGCTCGAAGTGGCCTGGCTGGACACCAGCGCGGGCGACGACCAGGTGCTGCTGGTCACCCGCGAAGCCCTGCTGCGGCACTGACCGCCATGCGCCACCGCTGTCAAAACATGCGCCATCGCCGAAAATCCATGCCCCAACACTGAGAATTCCCGCTGCCCCCTGAATGTCATCCCTGCGCAGGCGGGGATCCATGCCCGCCCTTCCCGAACACCCTGGATTCCCGCCTTCGCGGGAATGACAAACCATTTACCCCCGGAGCTCTTCCGGAAACTGCTTTTTCATGATCAACCTCAAAAATGTCACCCTCCGCCGAGGCACCAAGGTGCTGCTGGACCAAGCTTCGGTCACCCTCAACCCCGGAGAAAAGGTCGGTCTGGTCGGGCGCAACGGCGCGGGCAAATCCACCCTGTTCGCCTTGCTCAACGGCACGCTGCACGAAGACGGTGGCGACTTTGACATGCCCAAAGCCTGGCGCATGGCCCAGGTGGCGCAAAACATGCCGGAGACCGACCAGCCCGCCAGCGAATTTGTGCTGGAAGGCGACACCCGCCTGGCCGAACTGCGCCAGCGCCTGGCTGCGGCTGAAGAAAGTGGCGACGGCATGGAGATGGCGCATGTGTACACCGACCTGGCCGACGCTGGCGACCACGACGCCCTGCCCCGCGCCGAAGCCCTGATTCTGGGTCTGGGCTTTCGGGTCGACGAACTCAACAACCCGGTGAACAGTTTTTCGGGCGGTTGGCGCATGCGCTTGCAGCTGGCCCGGGCGCTGATGTGCCCGTCCGACATCCTGCTGCTGGACGAGCCCACCAACCACCTGGACCTGGACGCTTTGGTCTGGCTGGAAGCCTGGCTGCAACGCTACGCGGGCACCATGATTGTGATCAGCCACGACCGCGAATTTCTGGACGCGGTGACCAACGTCACGCTGCACATCGAGCACGCCAAGCTGACCCGCTACGGCAGCAACTACAGCGGCTTTGAAATTTTGCGCGCCCAGCAGATGGAGCTGCAGCAAGCCTCGTTTGCCAAGCAGCAGGACAAGATCGCCCACCTGCAAAAATTCATCAACCGCTTCAAAGCCCAGGCCAGCAAGGCCAAGCAGGCGCAAAGCCGGGTCAAGGCCCTGGAGCGCATGGAAAAAGTGGCACCGTTGCTGGCCGAGGCCGAGTTCACCTTCGGCTTCAAGGAGCCCAACAACCTGCCCAACCCGATGCTGGCCATCAGCGAGGCAAGCTTTGGCTACATGGTCGACGGCGAGCCCAAGTCCATCTTGCAAGGCGTGAGCAAATCGGTGCTGGCCGGTCAGCGCATCGGCATTCTGGGGGCCAACGGCCAGGGCAAATCGACCCTGGTCAAGACGATTGCGCGCACCATGCCCCTGCTGGCGGGCACGCTCACCGAAGGCAAGGGCCTGAACATCGGCTACTTCGCCCAGCAAGAACTCGATGTGCTCCACCCGCAAGACAACCCGCTGGAGCACATGATCCGCCTGGCCCGGGAGCTGGGCCCGCAAAGCAGCGAACCCAGCCGCGAGCAGGATTTACGCAACTACCTGGGCACCTTCAACTTCTCTGGCGACATGGTCAAACAAGCCGTAGGCACCATGAGCGGCGGCGAAAAAGCCCGCCTGGTGCTGGCCATGATCGTGTGGCAGCGCCCCAACCTCTTGCTGCTGGACGAGCCCACCAACCACCTGGACCTGGCCACCCGCGAAGCGCTGTCCATGGCGCTCAACGAGTTCGAAGGCACCGTCATGCTGGTCAGCCACGACCGGGCCTTGCTGCGTGCGGTGTGCGACGAGTTCTGGATGGTGGGCCGGGGCAAGGTCGAGCCCTTTGACGGCGACCTGGACGACTACCAGAAGTATTTGCTCGATGAATCCAAGCGTTTGCGCGAAGTGGCCAAAAATGCTGCGCGTGACGCGGTGGGCACGCAGACGGCGTCCACACATGACGCTGCGGCATCGGCCAGCGCTGCACCCACAGCCCCTGTGGTGGCCCCCGCTGCTGCCTCCAGCCTGAGCAGTGCCGAACAGCGCAAACTCGACGCCCAAAAACGCCAGCAACTGGCGGCACAAACCCGCCCCCTCAAGCGCGAACTGGAACAAAACGAACAGCGCATGGCCAGCATCGAAGCTGAAAAATCCCAACTGGAACAGCTTCTGACGACGCCCATATCGCCCGCTGAAATGGCCGATGCCGGACGCCGCCTCAAAGCCCTGGCCGAGGAAGTCGCCACCTTGGAGGAGCGTTGGCTGGAATTGACGCAGCTGCTGGAAGTTTCGGCCTGAGCCTATTCGGGGCGCCCAAGGCTCAGACTGGATGACCGCAAGGCATCGGTCGCCCGATCGCTTCAGCCGCCGATCACCGCCCACCCGGCCTGCTGGTCGGCTTTGTTGTTCTCGTATTCCCAAGCTGTGCCGCAACGGTCGCAGCGATAGCGGGTGATGGTGACCGGACCCGACTCGCGCTGCTCCTTGCGGTTGGTGCCTTGCACCAACTCGGCATGACCGGGCGCACGCCGCCAATGGCGCTGAATGCCCGAGCAGGGCTCACACAGCACCATCTTGTTCAAGTCATCTTGGCGATTCGATTCGATGGTCATCTGCAAGCTCTTTCGGTGGGGTCGGGGCGCGCAGCGCACGCCCATGAAAAAAGCACTTTGTACCGAGATACAAAGTGCTTTTTTGCTTTTTCTGGTGGGACCAGCGGGGGTCGAACCCACGACAAACGGATTAAAAGTCCGCTGCTCTACCAACTGAGCTATGGTCCCTTTGCTAGAGTGTTTGTGCACTGTAGCAAGACTCAAATTATAGCGTTATTTTTTGACCTTCTGAAAGCCGACGGCCAAAAAGTTCAAAATTTCTGAGGCGGCGCACATGCCAAAGGTGGCCGTCACGCTGACCACCGAACCATAACCGTGGCAGTTGAGCGAGCCATCGCCTTCGATCGCGCACGAGGCATCGGGCGGTGCCACGGCTTCGCGGCTGAAAACACCCTGAATGCCGATCCGCTTGTCGCCCTTGGCCGCACCATGGTGTTTGCGCAAGCGGTAGCGCACCTGGGCCAGCAAAGGATCGTGGGTGATTTTCGACAGGTCGTCCACGTCCACCTTGTGTGCCAAACGCTTGCCGCCCGCGGCCCCCACGGTGATGAAGCCCACTTGGCTTGCCAAGGCCCATTGGGCCATGGCCACCTTGGCTTTGACCTGGTCACACGCGTCGACCACGGCGTCGGGCTGTGCGGGCAAAACAGCAGGCCAGTTTTCCGGACTGACAAATTCATCGATCGCATCGACCTGGCAAGCCGGATGGATCAAGGCGATGCGCTCGCGCATGGCCTGGACCTTGGCCTGCCCCGTGGTGCTGGTCAAGGCATGGATCTGGCGGTTGATGTTGGATTCGGCAATATGGTCCATGTCGATCAGGCTGAGACGGGCCACGCCGCTGCGTGCCAAAGCTTCGGCGACCCAGGAGCCGACGCCGCCAATGCCCACGACGACCACATGCGCTCGGCGGATATGTTCTGCGCCCTGCACACCGTACAGCCGCTGCAAGCCTCCGAAGCGACGAGCCTCTTCGTCGGGTGCGAGCTGAACAGGGTTCATGCTGCGGCCTCGGCGCGGCGCAACTGCCACTGCAAGGTGAGCACCGCACCCAACACGATCCCCAGGACCACGATGAAACTGCCCAAACTCAAGGTGGACAAACCCGACAGCCCCTGACCGATGGTGCAGCCCATGGCCATGACACCGCCCAAACCCATCAGGGCCCCACCGCACAAATGCCACGCCAGATCAGCGGTCTGCGTGAAGCCTTCCCACCGAAAAGTACCCTGCAGGCGAGCGCTGACAAAAGCGCCGACCAGCAAACCCAAAGCCGTGGCCATGCCCAAGGTCACGCGCTTGGTGCCGTCGCTGAAATACATGAAGGCGTCCCCCCAATAAGCCACAGGGGCGGTCAAACTCATGGACTCCATGCGTCCGCTGGCCGTGGTCAAAAACGTGGCGTCCAGCGTTTCGGGGTGCTCGGGCACAAAACCCATCACCCCACTGATCCACCACAGCGCCACCACCGCCGCACCCACGCCCACACCGGACAGAAGCGTCGACGTCGGCAACGCAGGGCCGGTTTTGAAAATCCATAGCAGCAGCAAACCGCACACCACGCAGGCCGCGACCAATCCAGCCTGCGGCAGAGTCCACCCCGTGCCACTGGCCAGCCACTGCCCGACAAAAGGTCCGGGGCCTGTGGGCAGCTGCACCAGGTCCAAGGTGTTGGTTCGCCACACCGCTGTCAGGCCACGCATGGCGGCCAAGGCCGATATGCCCATGGCCATCAAAACGACCAACGACTTCAAATTGCCCGCCCCCAAGCGGATCAGTGACTTGCTGGCGCAACCCGAGCCCATCACCATGCCAGAGCCAAACAACAAGCCTCCGAACAGCAGAGACAACCAGGGCAGCTGTGCGCTGGCATAAATGGTGTTGAGCGGGCTGATCCAGCCCATCCAAGACATCAGCCCAAAACCTAGGATGGCCACCGCAATGGCCAGCGTCCACTGCTTGGCGCGGGTACGGTCCCCCATGATGACCCAATCGCTGATGGCCCCCATGGTGCAGAAATGGCTGCGGTGAAACACCCATCCCGCCCAGCTGGCCACCAGGAGGGTCAGCCCCAGAACCCCATCGCTCTGGTGCTGGAGCTGCTCAAGCGTGATCTCCGCCATGACCGAGCGCTCAGCGCAGACGCGTGAGGCGCTCGCGGGCTGTGGCGGCAGTTTCAGAGGCCGGGTAAGCCTTGATCAACTCGTCCAGCGTTCTGCGGGCCCCCTTCAGATCCTTCAATTCGATCTGGACATTGGAGATGGCCAGCATCGCTTCAGGCGCACGCGGATGGGTGGGCGCCGTTTTCAGCATTTGCTGGAAATTCGCCATCGACTCCTTGTAGTCCTTGACCGCGTATTGGGCATTGCCCAGCCAGAACAGGGCCGACGGGGTGTAACCACTCCTGCGGTAGCGCTGCACGAATTGACCGAGCGCCGACTGGGCCGCCGCAAAGTCGCCCTTGCGGAAAGTCTCCATGGCCGCGTCATAGTCACGTTTTTCGGCCGGCTCGGCCATGAACTCCTGGCCATCGAGCGTGACCTTCAAAGGCTCAAAACGGCGCAAGCGCTCGTCCATGCCCGTGACCACGTCCTTCTGACGCATTTGAAGTTCCGACAATTCGCGGGCCAGTTGCTCCTGGGCACCTCGGCCTTGCGACAGCTCGGCTTTGAGGCCCTCGATTTGCCCCTGCAAGTCCAGCAAGGCACGGCGCAACTGGGCGTTTTCGTCACCCAAGCCCTTGATGGCAGCGTTCGACTGCTCGACGCGCTGGCGCAAATCGAGGATGGCCTTGCGGGCTTCATCGTCTTCAAAAAGACCCGCGTGCGCCGTGCCCAGCAGACCAGACACCGCACACACCAGAACCCAACGGGACAAGGCAAGACATGACACAGCGCGCGCGCTCATGGTGCTCAGTACCGGATTTCGACGCGGCGGTTTTTGGCCAGATCGGCTTCAGAAGAGCCTTGCGCAGCAGGTTTTTCCTTGCCGTAGCTGACCGCTTCGAGCTGGCTCTCGGGCACACCCAAGAGACTCAGGGCCTGGCGCACGGCTTCGGCACGTTTTTGGCCCAATGCCAGGTTGTATTCACGGCCACCGCGCTCATCGGTGTGGCCTTCCAGATTGGCCTTGCGCTGTTTGTTGGCTTGCAGGAAACGGGCATGGCTCTCGATCACGGGGCGGGCCTCAGCACGCACGACAAAGCTGTCGTAATCGAAATAAACCACGTGCGCCACACCCGCAGGACCCATGCCCGAAGCCGATTTGTCGACCACCACACCCGCCACACCCGTTTGGGCGCTGCTCTGGTTGTTGCCAATGCCCTGTGTGGAAACGCCCGACGATGTGGCCGATTTATCCTCCACCGGCACATCGTCCAGTTTCACACCGGATGCACAGCCGGCCAGCAGGGCCGCCAACAACAAACTGCTCAAAAATGTCTTCGTCATGATCAACCTCGTCCATTAAAAAAGTGAATGTTCAAAAATCATTTGCGCACCGGGCCCCAATGGGGTTCCCGGATGTCACCGCCCTGGCCCGCCAGGCGGGCCTTGACGCGACCGTCCAGCGAGGTGGTCATCAAGGCTTCGCGGCCTTGAAAGACCGTGGCATAGACCAGCATGCGGCTGTTGGGGGCGAAACTGGGGCGCTCATCGGCCGATGTGTCGGTCAAAGCGGTGACCTGACCCGTGGCCAGCTCCATCAGGTGCAGGCGAAATGCACCCCCCATGCGTGAAACATACGCCAGCCAACGGCCATCGGGGCTGACGGCAGGAGAGATATTGTAGGTGCCCGAAAACGTCACCCGCTCGGCCGGACCACCTTGGGCCGGCATGCGGTAAATCTGGGGGCTGCCGCCGCGGTCACTGACGAAAAACAGCGCACTGCCGTCGGGTAAGAAAGCAGGCTCGGTGTTGATGCTGCCCGACTGGGTCAGGCGCCGTGGCTCACCGCCTTGCAGATCGATGCGGAACAACTGGGAGCCGCCATCGCGGCTCAGGGTGGCCACCAGCGCCTTGCCATCCGCACTCCAGGCGGGGGCGCTGTTGGAGCCCTTGAAGTTGGCCACTGGGCGGCGCTGGCCTGTCGCCAGTTCGTGCACATACACCACGGGCTTGCGCTGCTCAAAGGACACATAGGCCAGGTGGGTGCCGCTGGGCGACCAGGAAGGCGAGATGATGGGCTCGGGACTGCTCAGGGCCGAGACCGCGTTTTCGCCATCGGAGTCGGCAATCCACAGGGCATAGCGCCCACCCGACTTGGTGACATAACTGATGCGCGAGGCGAAGGCACCCGGGGTTCCGGTGAGCTGCAGGTAAACCCAGTCGGCGATGCGGTGTGCAGACAAGCGCAGCTCTGCGGCGCTGACCGTGTCCTTGAAATCACCTTTGTCCTGGCCTTTGACCACATCCCACAAACGGGCACGCACGTCATAACGGCCGTCGGCCAGGCGGGTGACCGAGCCGGCCAGCAAGGCTTCGGCCGACAACTGACGCCAAGGGCTCCAGTCGGGCCGGCTGTTTTCATCCATCACGGCGCTGCCTGCGGCCAGGCCCTTGAACTGGCCACTGCGCTCCAGATCGGCTTGAACAATGCCCGCCAACTTTTGCGGGGCCGTGGCCTCACCTTTGAAAGGCACCATCACCACGGGCAGTTGGGTCATGCCCACGCCCGTCACCTCAACGCGAAATTGGGCCCATGCAGGCAGGGCCAGGGCACTCAGAACCAACAGCTTCAACAGCCAGGGCAACAGGCCCGTGCGCAAAAAAAGAGGATTCATGTGGACAGGGTGATTGTTCAATTCGGGGAAGCCGTGATCGTACACCGTAGAAACCGCTTTCTGCCTCTTATTGGCGGCTTGTCGGCGGCTGATCCCTGCCGCCCTCCTT
>JACCDJ011056419.1_pt1 | contig 27710 bp, 24 predicted proteins | sample 7444481 | NCBI WGS metagenome assembly JACCDJ01 (sample SAMN15323435, study PRJNA562643) | freshwater metagenome | isolation source: river surface water | place: USA:Blue River Watershed | collected 2017-08-15 | reverse complement strand
GCCCTTTGAGCAGGGCCACCACCAACAGTGGGAAAAATACATTGTTGTTGATCACGGCCAAGAGTTTGAGCATTTTGGCCTTTTCAGAAAATCCAACAAAATAGGAAGGATGAATGAAAATCAGGTAGAAGGCCATCATCACCCCAACAAAAAGGGGATGAAAAACAATGGAAATGATCTTGGCTGAAACCTCGATCCACCTGGGGAAAATGACCTTGTCCGATTCGTTTTGCATATGGGTTGTTTAAAGTTCTTTCCGCAAGCGTGCTACTGGAACGTTCAGGAGTTCCCTGTACTTGGCAACGGTTCTCCTTGCAATATTATAGCCCTTGGCCTGCAGCATTTCTGTTAGGCTGTCATCCCCCAAAGGATTTCTTTTGTCTTCCATCATGATCAGTTCGTGCAGGATGTTTTTCACTTCTTTCGTAGACACTTCTTCTCCACTTTCAGTACTCAGCGATTCACTGAAAAAATATTTCAACCGGAAACTTCCGAATTCTGTTTGCACAAACTTGCTGTTGGCTACCCGGCTGATGGTGGAAATATCCAGTTTGGTTTTTTCTGCAATGTCCTTGAGGATCATGGGCCGCAATGAATTCTCATCCCCACTCAGGAAAAACCCGCGCTGGTGATCAATGATGGCCTGCATGGTCAACAACAATGTTTGCTGCCTTTGCTTGATGGCGTCGATGAACCATTTGGCTGCATCAATTTTTTGACGGATAAAAACTACTGCCTCTTTCTGGCGCTTGTCTTTCTTGCTCCCTTTCTCATAGTCCTTGAGCATGTCCCTGTACTCATCGCTGACCCTGAGATCAGGAGCGTTGCGTTGATTGAGGGTGAGTTCAGGCTCGCCATTGTTGTTGTAAACAAAAAAATCAGGAATGATGTATTGCTCTGCTTTGTTGATAGAGCCAGCCTGAGCACCTGGTCTGGGGTTCAAATTCCTGATCTCCTGCATGGCATCCTTGAGCAGGTCTTCGTCTAACTCCAGCGAACGGATGATTTTATCAAAATGCCTTTTGGTGAATTCATCAAAATGGAATTCAAGAATACGGAGTGCATTTTTGAGCGCCAGCGATTGACGGGCCTTTATTTTTCTGCGCAGCTGGATGATCAGGCATTCCCTGACATCGCGGGCAGCGATGCCGGAGGGATCAAACTGTTGTATAAGACCTAAAACATGTTCCACCTGATCAGCATTGACAATGATGTTTTGCTTGAAGGCAAGATCATCCACAACAGAATTGGTGTCTCTGCGCAGGTAGCCGTCATCATCAATACTGCCAATCAATTGCTCGGCAATTTTTTCTTCGAGTGCATCCAGGTTCAACAGTCCAAGCTGCTCTGTAAGCATTTCGTGTAAGCCTGAAGACACAGGATGCGGAATGGACCCACTGCCTTCCAACTCAGGCACATGATCATCTTTGAGCTTGTACTCGGCAATATCATCCTCGTCCCCATAGTCTTCATACTGGATGGGATCTTCCATCTCATCCATTGGTTCATCGTCCCCTTCGGGCAAATCAAGGTCCAACTCCTCTGATGCATCCTCATCCGTTTCTCCTGCCTTTTCTTCTCCAATTTCTAATGCGGGATTTTCTTCTATTTCCTCCTTCAGCCGCTCTTCCAACAAGGCTGTAGGCACCTGCAGCAACTTCATCAGCTGGATTTGCTGTGGAGAAAGTTTTTGTTGCAGTTTTTGTTGGAGTCCCTGGTACAATGCCATTGCTAAAACTTCCCTGGTGTGAATGGGAATTGAGCTGTAAATTTACGAACAAAACGCACCATTGAGAACACTGGTCATCTTCATATTTATTTTAGCAGGACAAACCTGTTTTGGCCAGGACAGCAGCCTGGTAAAAAAGCCGTTTTTTTTCCTCTCAGGACAGATGCCCTTGCCAGTCAAAAAGACCAATGCCCCCGTCAAGCCCAACCATGCCAATGTACAACAGGGGTTTGTTTGCAAGCAGGAATGGAAGCTGGAAAAGAAAACAGGCGTTCCCATGCGTTTTAGGCTGGGATCACTTGACTATGTAAACAAGTTGGAAGGGAAATAAGGGTTTCCATGTAGCAATGAACAATTGGTAAAGTTCAAACCTCATCAAAAGTATTGGACAACTAAACTGTTGAACCACGCATTTTATCCAGCAGACCATTCAATGTTTTCATCTCTTGCTGGCTGAGGTTGGCGATGATGGCTGTCATTTCTTTTTCCTTTTGGTCAATTTTCGCCAGCATTTTTTTTCCTTCTCCTGTGATGCTGATGTCCACCAGTCGCTTGTCTGATGGACAGGTTTTTTTATCTACCAACCCTTTTAATACAAGCCTGTCCACAATCCTGCTGGTATCGCTCATCTTGTCGAGCATGCGTTCGCGGATGGTCAATGTGGAGAGTGGCTGGGGATGGCTGCCACGCAGGATCCTGAGGATATTGAATTGTTGAAGGGTGATGTCTTCAGCAGACAAAAAATCCTTGATTTTTTCAGTAAGCCAGTTGTTGGTGAATACCAGGTTGATGATCAGCTTCTGGTTTTCGCTGGTGAAATATTGTTGATTGATGTCTTTTTCCAGTCCCATGTTGTCAAATTGGATTTTTGGTTTGATCCACAAACTCATGGGCATAGATCTTGACCAGGATGATGGCATAGCTGAAAATGAGCGGACCAAAAATAAAGCCCATGAATCCAAACAGCTGGAGGCCCACAATAACGCCAAATACAGTGATCAAGGGATGCACGTTTCCAATCTTTTTCATCAGGGTTACCCGGGCCAGATAATCTACATTTCCAGTGATGATCAGGCTGTAGACCAAAAGACCTGTGGCCTGGCCACCCAACCCTTTTGAGTAGAAGTATACAACCAGCGGAACCCAGATCATCATGGTGCCAACAATCGGGAAAAAAGCAAAGATCCCTGTAAGAAAGCCCCACATCAGGGCATCATCCATCCCAAACATGAGGTAGCCTGCCCATGCAAATATCCCCTGAATCATGGAAATCAGTGGAATCCCAATGGCATTGGCTTTGACCATGTGTTTGGTTTCGTGTGCAAGTGCAATAACACTTTCAAGATGAAGTGGGATGAATTTTCTGATGGAATCCTCCATGTTTCTGCCCCCAGTAAACATAAAATACATGACAAAGAACATGACCAGCATGTTGCTGAGTATCATGGCTGAGCTGTTCAGGAAGGTTGGGATATAGTTGGCCAGGTTGGATTGAAAGGCAGCAAGATTTTTAGGTGAGAAGATTTCCTCACCAGTGATGGACTTGATCTTGTCTGAAAGGGCCTGCACCCCTACCAGCAATTCATCTGTATGAAGAAACAAGGAACTGATTTTGGGGGTAACCAACAAAACGGCATAATAAAGTGGGGCAGCAATCAAAAGCACAAATACAACTATGATCATGAGTGCTGTCAGGCCTGGCTTCCATCCGCGCTGCTCAGTCAGCCTGAAATACCGCTCCCTTCCCAGGATATAGAAAGTAAGTGCCCCCATCAACCCTGGAAGAAATACATACAATTCCCGGATGATCAAAAAGGCCAAAAAGGCAATCACCAAAAGCAAGACAACCTGTCTAATCCTGTTGTTGAATTGGGTCATGAATTTTGTTTAAGGGTTTAGCTCCAGACTTTCAGTCCTTCACTGCAATTGGAACAAATATCAATATTTTTTCTGCTCCGCATCAATTCTGCCCTGAACTCATTGTAGTTTTTACTTTCCCATATTTCTTTCATCCCCTTTTCCCCCAATGTTCCAATGATGTGCTGGGCATCCTTATCGAAGCAACAAGGTACTACCTTTCCATCCCAGGTAATCACATTGCTGTGCCACATTTTCCAGCAATGATTGGGCATTTTATTTTTCGGGATGGTCTGGCCCGATACATCCTTTCTGTAGCGACTGAACTGGTCTGTTGATGGAATCAGCAGATTTGGATCATTTTGATAGTCATAAATCTGTGCTGTCTTGAACCAAACATCGTCCAGACCGATTTCCCTGGCCAACTGTCTTACCTCATCCACCTGGTGCTCGTTTGGCCGGACCACCAAAAATTGAAAAACCACCATTGGTGTTTTGCTGTTCAGGGCCTTTCTCCACTTGATGATGTTTCTGGCACCCTCGAGCACCTTGTCCATCTGGCCATTTCTCCTGTACTGTTCATATGTTTCCTGCGTGGTGCCATCCAGGGAAATGATCAACCTGTCCAGACCACTTTCGATGGTCTTTCTGGCATTTTCATCATTGAGAAAATGCGCATTGGTAGAGGTTGCTGTGTAAATATTTTTTGAAGATGCATAGCGTACCATGTCGAGGAAACCCTTGTGCAGAAAAGGTTCTCCCTGAAAATAAAAACTCAGGTAAAAAAGCTCCTTGTGCATGGCATCAATGGTTTTCGTGAAGAAATCCATCTTGATGGTGCCTGTTGGCCTCGTGAAAGATTTAAGGCCACTGGGGCACTCTGGGCAACCAAGATTGCAAGCCGTAGTGGGCTCAACGGAAATGGAAAGCGGCAATCCCAGCATCAAAGGTCGACCAATGATGTTGCTCAACTGATACGAACCCAAGACCTTGAGAGCATTCCAGCACTTACGAAGCGTGCATTTAGACAAAAAGTTAAAAATATCGTTGGGGTTATGCCTTGGCATGGCTGTAAAAATAAATGAAAGTCTTGTTCGTTATGTAGATTTGCAGAGCAGCCCCAATAATAAATAGGGCCTTGCCTTGTTTCAACACCCGTATCATGCCATTCAAATCCATTCTCACAGTACCCTTCCTCATCATTTCCATTGCTGGCTTCAGCCAGTTAAAAAATACATTCAAGGAAAACGAGGAAATAGCAGCCATGGAAGCAAAGGCCGCGGGATTGAGACAAGAGACATTGATGGATGCAAGCAATTTTTCAAAAGCCTCCACCAATTTTGATGTCAACTATCTCGATTGTAAATGGAATGTAGACCCCGGTGTACGTTATATTCAAGGTAGCGTCAAAACAGGATTCACCATCACAGAACGCACCAATCTCATCACTTTTGATCTGGCTGATGAACTGAAGGTGGACAGTATTCGGTTCAGGACTGGTAAAATCAGTCACTACAGGCCATTTGACAATACTGTCATTGTCAACCTTGGTGTTTTTCTGGACAAAGGAAACAAGGATGCTGTTGAGATTTTTTACCGCGGTATTCCTCCTGTTTCAACTCCCATCAGCTCATTCACCACCAGTGCACATGCAGGTATCCCTGTGCTATGGACACTGAGTGAGCCTTATGGAGGAAGGGATTGGTGGCCTTGCAAAAACGGGCTGAACGACAAGGCGGACTCACTTGATATTGCGATCACGACTCCCGATAAATATACTTCCTCCACCAATGGCATGCTGCAATCAGATAATGTTGTTGGAGGATTCAGGACCACCCGCTGGAAACACCGGTATCCCATCGCTACCTACCTGGTTGCATTTGCCGCCACGAACTACCAAGTGATTCATGATCAGGTAAAATTGGGCACAACAACCATGCCCATCATGGAGCATGCCTATCCAGAAAAAACAAATGAATTTCTCAATGCTGCTGTCATCACCAAAAGAACCCTTCAGTTGTTGCACAATAGCTTTACTCCCTATCCTTTTATCAAAGAAAGATATGGCCATACCCAGTTTGGATTTGGCGGAGGCATGGAGCATCAGACCAATTCATTCATGCAGAACATGTCTGAAACGCTGATCGTTCATGAAGCAGCACACCAGTGGTTTGGAGACAAGATTACTTGTGGATCATGGAAAGACATCTGGTTGAATGAAGGCTATGCGACATTTTGCACCAACCTCAACATTGAAAAGAACTACCCTGAAGCAACCCTGCTCAATAACTACAGAAGCCAAATCAATTTCATCACTTCAAGACCCAACGGGTCAGTCTATGTCGATGATACGACAAGCGTATCCAGGATTTTTGATTCCAGACTGACCTATAACAAAGGTGGATGGGTACTGCAAATGTTGCGTTGGAAATTGGGTGATTCTGCTTTTTTTCGCGCCACAAGAAATTACCTGAACGACCCTGCACTGGCCTATGGATATGCAAAAACCACACACCTCAAGAAACATTTTGAGAAGGAAGGCGCTACCGATCTCACCGAGTTCTTTAATGATTGGGTCTATGGACAGGGTTTTCCCAGCTATAAACTACAGTGGGCAACTGGTGGAGGGGCATGGATTCAAACCACCCTGAGCCAAACAACATCGGATACTTCTGTCAAGTTTTTTGAGATGCCTGTTCCAGTGAGGTTCAAATCTGCCTTCAATGATACCACGGTGGTATTGAACCATACCAAAAATGCACAGGTCGATTTTTTCAAGATTGGCTTTGTGCCCGATTCCGTATTCATCGACCCCAAATACAAAATTGTTTCTGCCAACAATACCGTTTCAAAAGCAGAAATTTTCCCCGGCGCTGGAAACGTAGTGGTATTCCCCAATCCAGTCCAGGATGAGTTCAGTGTTTTGCTGAAAAACATGACAGAGGGCGTATTGAACCTATCCTTGTACAATACTTCCGGCCAATTGGTTTGGAGGCAAAGATTTGGGAACTTCAGTGGTACAGACCTCTTTATCATACCATCGTCCAACCTCGCTCCGGGCAACTATTGGCTTAGGGTCAACAAAGACGAAGAGCCTGAGATCATCAGAAGGGTTATCAAATAAGTCTAGAGGTGTTCCTTCCACCAACGCTTGAATAGCCTGAAAAGAAGGAAAATGCTCCCAACAAGCCAACAATAAAATAGAATGGTTCCAGTTCGGTGATTACCATCAAAAAAAGCCAGCTCAAATTTCAATCCTGCAACAGCATTGATCATCAGCCAAACAAGGGCGGATGTCAATGACCAAACAATGCGTTGCATAAAAGCACTTACTACAGGATCCATGTTCTGAAAACAAAAAAAGCCGGAATTGGTTCAGGATTGCTCCTTCCCATTCCGGCAATAAACTGGTGAGGTATTATTTTGCGTCGAGGATCAAAGGCGTGCCCCCTTTGGAAGGCATGACAATGATCTTGGAATTTGCAGATTTTGCCAATTCTTTCATGGCCTGGATCTGCTCGTATTGGAGTTGTCTGTCGCTCAGGCTCTCATTGATGATGCGCTGGTAATCAGAAATACCTTGTGCCTCCACCCTTTTGCGCTCTGCCTCCTGTTTTTCCTTTTGAAGCACGAATTGCATTTTTTGGGCTTCCTGTTCTGCATTGATCTTCTGTTCAATGGTTGATTTGACAGAAGCAGGGAGGGTAATGTTCCTGACCAAAAGGTTCTCCAGGATCAAGCCACGTTGCTTGAAATCAACCTCAATGGTTTTGAATATTCTTGACTGGAACTCATCACGTTTGGTTGAATACAATGCCACCGCATCATAGTAAACTGAATTGTCTCTGATCCTGGTACGGGTGATAGGACGTACAATCTTGTCTTCAAAATTGACCCCAATCTCACTCAATAATTTTGGTGCTTCAGTAGGATTGACGCGGTAAAGGACAGAGAGGTCAATGGTTACTTCAAGACCATCTGCAGTCAATACTTTTATCGCATCATCCCCAGACTTGGATCCTTCATCATGAACACCACTCATGGTATAATTCTGTGTACGGGTATCAATATTGGTCACGTCCATCAATGGATTGATCAGGCTTAGTCCGCTCTCCAATGTTTGTTTTTGGACCCTACCAAACAATGACTTCACCCCTACAAATCCCGCATCCACCTGACGAACACTGGAGCTGAGTGCACCAAGCAGGATTACGCCAAGACCAACCCCTCTGATGGCCTTTGCGAATGGGGTAATTTTGGTTTCAGAACGCATGGCAGAAGCGCCAATGATGAACAGTACAATACCGAGAATGATGAGAAACATAAAAATGATTTTTAAGTAGACGCAAAAAAGAAGGAAAGGTTGCTTTTAGCTGCTGTGGTCTGCAACAATAACCCAACCATTGCTTTGCTTCTCAAAGGTAAGGGTATAGTATCCTCCAACGTCGCCGGCTGTCCGCTTCAGCGACCATTTGCCCACAACCAGGTAATGTTTTCTTCCCAATTTCTTGAGGTGAAGGATGTCAAAACTGAGTTTCCCCATTTTATCGGCACCGGAATAACTTTTCTTGTAATTGTTGAGGGTCGCAGCATAGCCATACGTTATGCCAGATTTCCCAATGAACATGAGCGAATCAGTATGCAAATAGCCCACCATGAATTGATCGAAATCGCCCTTGTTCCAAGCGGCTGTCTGATTGCTGAGTATAGACAAGATTGCTTTCTCGTCTTTAGACTGTGAGAATCCGATGATGGGAACAAATAGCAGAACAAGCAAAAACTTCATGAAACAATTTATTATGCCCAAGCCCTGTCACCTTTCTTGTAGGGAACGCAACCCTCGTATTTTCCAGGGATGGCCACATAACGCAGGGCCTGTGTGGCACCTATTTCAGAGCTGAAATACCCGAGAAGGGTTAGCTGTTTCATCATGCCAAAGTAATGGGCTGGATCATCTTCTTTTTTGCTGTCGTTATAGGCTTTGAGTTCTTTGTTCACCTGGCTCAACAGTGAAGTCCTTTGCGCTGGCGTGATGCTCATGAAGCCTTTGCCAAACATGTGGTTGGAGGAGTTGTCAATTTCAGTGATGCCTGCAGCAAATATTTTCTGGTCTTTTTCCTTGTAACAATCTGTAACCATGGTGTTCATGAAAGACCCAACCAATGCAGCCTTTGCACCCGGTGTATTGGTGGTGGGGATGATGGTTTCTGCAACTTCATCCAAAAAGGCAATCTGGTCTGGAGTCAAGGTGAAGGCTCCCGCTTTTTCTGAGGGGTTTTTGCATCCCTGCAAAAATGCAGCGCCTCCAATGACTGTTCCACCCAAGATGAGGGCTACCCTTTCAAGTGCATCACGTCTGTTCATAAACTGTATTTAGTTACTAAAAATACAAAAGAATAGCCAAAAAAAACAAATGGTGTAACTTGCGCCCGATGGCATTAATAGACATAAGACTGCCTAAATCAATTGCCAACGCCCTGAGGCTTCCCACCAACTCACCTGGAAGACAACAAAACCGGGTGCTGAAATCCCTTTTGAAAAAAGCCAGGTTGACACAATTCGGGATACATTACCGTTTTGGTGAGATCCTCAACAGCAAGACCCCCCATGAGGATTTTCGCAAGATGGTTCCAGCTTTTGATTACAGCACACTCTACAAGGAATGGTGGAACCAAACCTTGAAAGGAATTCCAGATGTATGCTGGCCAGGGAAAATAAAATATTTCGCCTTGAGTTCAGGCACTTCAGAGTCCGCCAGCAAATACATCCCCATTACCAAAGAGCTGATGAAGGGCAACCGGATTGTCATGATCAAGCAGCTTTTGTCTTTGAGGAATTATGACAACATCTCATGGAAATCGGTAGGAAAGGGATACCTGATGCTTGGCGGCAGCACTGACCTTCAAAAAGGACCTGGCTATTTTGCTGGGGACCTCAGTGGGATTACCGCCAAAAAAGCACCATTCTGGTTTTCTCCTTTTTACCGGCCAGGAAAAAAAATAGCCAAAACCAGAGACTGGAACAGCAAGCTACAGGCCATTGTGGAAGAGGCGCCCAACTGGGACATTGGATTTGTTGTTGGGGTTCCTGCCTGGATACAGATGTGCATGGAGATGATCATTGAACGGTACAAATTGAACAACATCCATGAGATCTGGCCGAACCTCACCTTGTTCTGTCATGGTGGTGTAGCTTTTGAGCCATACAAAAAAGGATTTGAACGCTTGCTGGGAAAACCCATTTCATACATTGAAACCTATCTGGCTTCAGAAGGATTCATCGCCTACCAAGACCGGCAGGACCCGGATGGCATGAAGCTGGTGCTGAATGAACACATCTTTTTTGAATTCATCCCTTTTGATGAAGATCACTTCGATTCAGACGGCAACATCACCGACGCTTCCAAGACGATCCTCATTGAAGATGTTCAGGAACAAGTTGACTATGCCATCCTGATCAGCACTGCAGCTGGTGCCTGGAGGTACCTGATTGGAGACACCATTCGGTTTGTGAACAAGGAAAGATCGGAAATCATCATCACGGGAAGAACAAAACATTTTCTCAGCCTGGTAGGTGAGCACCTCAGTGTAGACAACATGAACCGGGCTGTTCAGGTGGCCAGTGAAAAATTGAATGCCTCCATCACAGAATTCACCGTAGCGGGGGTTCCGATGAATGGATTTTTTGGACACCACTGGTATATTGGCACTGATGATGCAGTTGATTTAACAGATCTTAGAAACATCATTGATGAAACCCTGAAAGAATTGAATGATGACTATGCCGTAGAAAGACAAAGTGCCCTCAAGGATGTTGTTGTGGAAATATTGCCTGAAAGCGTTTTCATTTCTTTCATGGAAAGCAAAGACAAGATGGGTGGTCAGCACAAATTCCCAAGGGTATTGAAGGGAAATGCATTGGAGGAATGGAAGAATTTCCTGTCCAAAAGATAGCGCCGTCCCAAACAAAGCAAATTTGATGCTGATTGTTCAGTAATTTCAACCTTTTGAATCCTTAAAATCACGCTGCTTTTCCACCATGCTCGAATCAATTGTCAAAGGAATTGGACTGGGGCTTATTCTGGCTGTTTCGGTGGGGCCAGTGATTTTTACCATCCTGAAACAAAGCATCAACAATGGGCACAAGGGTGGTTTCAGTTTTGTAGCTGGTGTATGGTTGAGTGATCTTCTGCTAGTCATCATCAGCAACATGTTTTCCTCACTGGTAATGGAAGCCCTGGCCTTTAAAAACACGATTGGCTATGTGGGTGCAGTGTTTGTGGTATCACTGGGCATTTATTATGTTTTTTTCAAGAAAGTCAATTTTGGAGAGGACAAGAATCTACTGATGGTTGAGTTCGGGAAAAAAGCCATTACTAAAGCATTCATCTCCGGATTCATCATCAATACGCTGAACCCCAGCGTGATGTTGTTTTGGCTGATCAATGCTACAGCCTTTGCCGTGACCCATACCCCCTTTGAAAGGTTCATCCTTTTTGGCACCTGCTTGTTGATCAATGTGGTTGCAGACATACTGAAGGTGATGCTGGCAGCAAAGGTTCGCCATAGCCTTACGCCACACAACATCAACATCATCAATAAAATATCAGGAACAATCCTCATCATTTTTGGACTGGGCATCGTTTATGGGATTCGGTTTTTAAACAAGTAAAATGAACTTACTCAAACGAAGCATTTTTCTGCTGCTCTTCTTAGGTATATGCAGCCAATTGTTGGCACAGGGCTCAGACATGGTGGTGCTGAAAAAAGGTCCTGAAAGAACGCTCAAGACCTATCTTTCCGGCTCCCCCATTCACTTTATAACCATTGCTGGTACTGAAGTGCAGGGCATGGTTCGAAAAATCCAAAAAGACAGCCTCTACATCAATATTTATGATGAAAGGGCCGCCTATACCATCTGGGGCACCTCATTTTGGGATACGGTTTCTGTTGGCCTTTCGAGGTACCATATCAAGGAAGTCCGTGAGATTTTCAAGCCCCGCGAAAAATTCAGTTTCATCAAAAATGGTTTGATCTTTATGATGGGAGGATCGGCCTATGCCATCCTTCACAGTGTCAATGCCCTTTACCTGAAACAGCCCATCATTCCTTCCACCATGGCCATATCAGGCGCTGTTGCAATGACCGGATTTGCACTTGGACGAATCCACAAAAAAACTGTAACCCTGGGGAACAAATATTATCTTCAATACATTCCTGTCATCAAATAATTTACCGTGCTGCGCATCATCAAAAAGATATTTTTCTTCCTGCTCATCTCTCATCTGGCCTACATTGTATTGATCCGATTTGTTGATCCACCCATCACCATCACGCAAATCACCAGTATCGTTGAGGGAAATGGTTTCAAGAGAACGCATTTGTCCTTGGATGAAATGTCAACTGCTGCTAAATTGGCTGTGATTGCTTCAGAAGACCAGTTGTTTCCTGACCACAATGGGTTTGACATCAAAGGGATCAAAAAGGCACTGGCATTCAATAAAAAGAAAAAAGGAAAAAAAATCAGGGGAGCTTCAACGATCAGCCAGCAGGTGGCCAAAAATGTATTTCTCTGGCAAGGGCGGAGTTGGTTCAGAAAAGGACTGGAGGTTTATTTCACGTTCATGATTGAACTGGTTTGGAACAAGCAAAGAATTCTGGAAGTCTACTTGAATGAAGCGGAGATGGGTAAAGGCATTTTTGGTATTGAGGCGGCAGCCAAAAAATATTTCAAAAAATCAGCCTCCAGGCTTACAAGAACAGAAGCTGCGATGATTGCGGCGTCACTGCCCAACCCGGTAAGGTATACTGTAAAGCCAGTATCCACCTATGTTTCAAGGAAATATCCCTGGGTATTGCGCCAAATGAATAACCTTGATGGTGATCCTGATATAATGGCCATCATTCGGTAACCAAACGCTTCAATGCATAGGTTCTGCTGTTGATGGTGGGTTCTGAAAAACTTCCTTTTAATCCCCAGCGGATCGTGTATTTTTTTTCTTCCAATGGCGGGAGTTTCAGTCTGAAATTGAGCTGGTATTCGCTATCGTGCCCAATGATACGACCGGTTGGAATGAGCATGGGTTCTTGCTTTCCGGAGCGGTAAATGATCAGGATGATCTCAGGATGCTTTACCCTTGCCCTTTCCATGATTGGCCTGTTACCATAGTCAGGCTTCAGGACCACATTGACAAATCCTTTTTCATCCACATTCAAATCTCCTCCGTCCAATTGAACAGCTCCGTAAGAGGTAAAATCATCAATGGTTTCTGCAGCCAGCTGCATTCTCGGCGTAAGCACGGAATCCTTCATGGCTGCGGCGCCCATCGATCCGAATATCATTGTTCTTCGTCCTTGAAGCTGCTCTTCCATCGGCCAGAAGTTATAATTGCTCCTGCGGTAACGGTGGGTATTGAGAGAGAAAGAAGTATCACCGGCATAGAACCAATATTTGGATGCACGTTGGTAAGAGTTGGTGAAAACCACTGGCAAACCATTGGCTTTTTTCTTGATGGCAGCAGCCCACTCCTTGTTCTGGTGAAACTCGTCTTTGGGCATGAAGGACAGGGCCTGAATATCAAGGATCATGTATATGCGAACAAGCAATACCAAGGCAATTGAATAAGGCAACAACCGATAGATCCACCGGGCCTTGTTCTTGTTTTGACTGAGGAATTGGTAAGACAATACAATCAAGGGGGCCATCAGCAGGATGGTCCAATTGGCTTCGGTTCGGCTCCTGAAAGAGGAAAGGAAAAATAAAACATAGGTGCCGATTAGCGACCAATACATGGCCTTTTCGGTAGCATTTGCGTACCTGTTTTTCAGGGCCGCCCAAATGATCAGCCATCCCACCAATGGACCGGTCAACAGCAGTTGTCCCAGGAGATAATCTGCTGTGAATGATGGATTGTATGGTGGAGAGAGCCTTTCAAAAAGATGGTAATTGATGGAAGGAAGACCATGCAGGATTTGCCAGATGACATGGGGCATGAAAAGCCCTACAGATAACAGGATCACCAATAAAGTTTTCCATCTTGCCAGGATAGACGGGTTGGAGAGGATGGTAAAAAAAATGATCAGGATGCCATGGTATTTGCTGTAGAGCAACAAGGCGATGACAATGGCCAGTGATACTGATGTGACCAGGGTATTTTTTTCTTCAAATGCCTTGTAGGCGATGAAAAACAAGGCAGTAAAAAACAACAAAGGTATATCCGGAACCGCAATGATGCCGCCGATTTGCAGCACGGCCATGTTGAGCACAATGGCAAAGAAAAGCCTGATGTCTTTGGGTTGGGTGAGGTATTCAATCAAGGCGATTGTTGCAGTGCCCATCAGGACGATGAAAAACCGCAATCCCAGTTCTCCAGGCAAGATGGCCGTTCCCAGTTTGATCAGCACAGCAATCATGGGAGGATGGTCAAAATAGCCCCAGTCAAGGAACCTGGAATAGACCCAATAATACGCTTCATCATCAAACAACTCTGTTCCTGCAGCCTGCACCAGCGAAATCAGGAACCATAGAGCATAAAATCCCAAACGAAGTTGACGGGTTGACCGGGGGTTGCTGCCAGTTAAGGTTGTAGATGGGCTCATGATTGGGCTGCAAGTTAAGGATTAACCCATCTGCATAGAAGGTATATTGAAATGCAAAACGATGACCTTGTCCGCTCCGAAGGCAGGAATTGCCTAATGCTATTGTATCAGTCCGTTTACCCATTCAATGGCCGATTGGCTTCTTTCAGGGTCTTGGCCGTTAACTTCATGCCAAGGGAGGGATTGGTTGATCAGGATGTCCTTGTAATGGTGGTACAACTTGTCGCGGGTTGCCAGATCGGGATATTCCCTCAACTCATCCTTGACCCAGGGCAGGTCTGGCTTGCAAAGCAGGTATCCGTCATATTTTCGCTGCACAATTTCTTTGAGGATGAAGGGATGGCATTTGCCAAATACAAATTCGCACCAAACTTTCATCACTTGCATGTCTGTGTCGATGAACAATATTGGCAGGCCCTTGGCTCCGGCTTGTTTGTGCAAATCAATCGCTTCTTCAGTAGCACGATCTTCCAGCTTCAACTGACCTTCTGCAATCGTGAGCAGGTCTTCAAAACCATAATCTGTGCCATGTTCCAAAAGGTATTCCCTTGCATACTCCTTGCACCATATGGTTGAAAAATGCTTTGCCAGTGTAGCGCATAAAGTACTCTTCCCTGTTGACTCAGGGCCAATGGCTACAATTTTTATGATCTGCTTAGGCTCTTGACTGTTCATTTGCTTTTTTTCTCCATTCCTGCAAGCCCATGATGGCCAGCACCAGAAGGATGGCGTAATAAACGGCCGTGAAGGTATAGCCTTTTGAATAATACAACGGGATGGAACAGATATTGGTGATGATCCACCAGATCCAGCTTTCCACTTTTTTCTTTGTCATCAACCACATGCCTGTAAAAGCTGACGCAGAAGCCAATGCATCTGCCCAGGGAATGGCTCCGGGTGCAAATGCTGTTTGTATGTAGGAGAGGGCAAAGAAAATGGTCAGGTAGATTGTTGCAAAGAAAGCCAGATGCTGTTTCCATTCTTTGCTTGTAGCGAATTGGATCTGTACAATGTGCAGCTGTTCATTGTTGCGCCTCATCCAATTGTACCATCCATAGATGCTCATGATGGTATAATAGAGATTGACTGAAGCTTCACCGAACAGGTCACCTTTGAAACTGAGGTAAACATACAGGATTGTACCTACCAAGCCTGTTGGATAAACCCAAATGCTTTCTTTTCTTGAAAACCAAACAGAAATGATGCCGGAGAGAATGGCGGTTAGTTCAAGGAAATCCATGAATTGTTAAAGGGGTTGAAGGCTTTTTTACTCTGCTTCAGCAACCACTTCCACTACTTCGGGAATCATGCGTTTCATCATGCCTTCGATACCCGATTTAAGGGTGATCATGGAAGAAGGACAGCCACTGCAGGAACCTTGGAGCATAAGCGTTACAATGCCATCTTCAAACTTCTTGAACTGAATGGCGCCGCCGTCCATTTCTACTGCGGGCTTTACATAGTTTTCCAACAATTCCTTGATGCGCTTTACAACATCCCCATCTTCTGATAACACAATATTGCCATCGGTTGATTGAGCTGGAGGCAATTCATCTTCATTGACAATCACTTTACCATCTTCAAGGTAATCCTTGAGGAATTGACGGATGGAAGGTTTCACATCGTCCCAATCGGTTTCAGTGGTCTTGGTGAGGGTGACAAAATTACTGGCGATGAAGACCCCTTTTACAAATGGGAAACTGAAGAGTTCCAGCGCCAAAGGTGAAGGTTTTGCCTTTTCAATATCTTGAAAATCAACACTTTTGCCAGGATACAAGAGTTTGTTGGCCACAAACTTCATGGTCTCTGGATTGGGTGTCATTTCTGTATAAATGCTTACGGTAATATTTCCTGTTTTGATCATAATGGTTGATTAACAAGCAAATTTACGAGAAGTTGCGGTTTTATGTGGCGAAATACGGAAAATCAAATCACTTCTTGCCAATGATCTTCTCAACAAGTTCCATGTGGTCTGGATGAATGAAATACTCGAAACTGCGTTTATCAAATTCTGAACGTTGCTTGTCCACCACGGGTCTTTTATCCTTGGTGATAATATTCAGTTTTTGGTTGATGGAACCAATCAGGTCACTGCGCATGCGTTTTTGAATTTCTACCGATCGGTTCTGAACTCCTACTACTTTGTTGATTTCATCGATGGAGGTCAGCCTTTCATCCACTGAGTGGTTGAACAAGAACTCAAGCAATGATCGCTCCCGTTCCTCGAGCAATTCGAGGATACGGGTAGAACGAAAAGAGGTTGGGTGTTTTTCTATTTCAGGTGCAGCAACGGCGTTAGGTGTATCTTCTAGTGCAGTCAAAGTTTCAACTGAGGAGACTACTGGTAAGGTTTCACCTGATGGAGCAGGCTGGGCTTTCTTGGCTCTGTAAAGCATCAATCCGAGAAAGGTGCTTATCAAACCAAGAATGACAAGCAAAAAAGATTCTGTCTCAACATTGTCCATCAATCCTGGAGCTTCTTGCGGGGCATAAACGGGAATGCCTGTATCGATAAGATCAGCACGCGAAATGACGACTGAATCATAAGGATGAGATTGACTTCCAATGTAGACTACCGAATCGATTGCAAAGGTGGCTACGGCAGGATAAGCATATTTAACAGATGATGCAATTGCAATTAAATTGGCCCGGATTTTTTTTGACAAAACGAAATAGCGATTATTGGCCAAGTCCAATACCCCAAAATTATCAACCAACAGGCCCCATGGCAGGGTCGCGACAATAGTATGAGCAGTATCTCTCATCTTCCCAATCCTCGTCCAATCGCCTGTTTTGATGTTCAACTGATAGAGCCCCTCTTTGATCTTTTCTGCTCTCTTGCTTTTCAGGACCTCATGGGATGGTGCGGACATTGCCTTGATCGACAAGGTCTTTTGAGCAGTATCAATCATGAAAAATCCATCCACCACCTTGGTCCAATAAATATTTTCAGACAACAAGGTGGCATCCCACTGTTTGCTAAAAAGGTTATAGTTTCTCAGCGTTCCGTTTGTGTTCCAGAATCCATTCCCACCAAATGAATAAAAAACCGAATCGATGGCAAAGGCAATGCTCCGGAAATTATATCCCGTGAAATAGGTAGAATCAATCCTTTGCCACTGATATCCCCCCTGGGTAGTATCCAATTTGTATATCCGACCCGTTCCCTGTGGCAAAACATAAAGGCCTGTGGGATCTTTGATGATATTATACCCAGCGGTGGTAAAATTGGCAGGAAGATCTGATAAATCTACAAGTGACTGACTGTTTTGGGAGTAAACAAGTATTGTACCCTTGTGGGAGGAAAGTTTCTTTACAATTGGGGGGATTCCCTGACCCATGGAAAATGGTCCGTAACCTATTATCAGCAAGAATAAAAAAGGGTATTTTTTCGGCATTGAATAACAATATCAATCAATGCCATTTCTGTTCAAGGTGAAAAATACGTTCAAAACATGTTTTTTAACTAATAAGGATAATCACTAATATGTAAATAACTGATTTACAACTTTATGAAATACTTATTGAAGATTTTTTTCTTCACTTAAATTTTGACCTTCTACCAATTTAAGCAGCTTTTTCTCTACCATGGCAGGGGTAATTTGTTCCATACAGGCATGGTCTCCTCGCCAACAAGTCGTATTCCCAAAGACAGAACAGGGGCGACAAGAAAGATTAACCTGCACCGCATTCAATGGGTCTTGACTGAATCCATAAAATCCAGCATAGGGGTGAGTAGGGCCCCAAATGGAGACAACAGGAACATCAACCAAAGAGGCCAAATGCATGTTTGCCGAGTCCATTGTAACCATTGCCTGCATTTCCTGCATGATTTTAAGCTCATCGGCCAAAGTGCTGCTTGAGGCCATGGGCACAGCACGGCTGAAATGGTCTTCCCAATCAGTCAACAAAAGCCTTTCGGCCCCTCTGCCTCCAAAAAAATACAATTGATAGGGGGGGCGATCAAAATATTGGACAATTTCTTTGAACTTGTCAATCGAATACATCTTGGCAGCATGTTTTGCAAAAGGGGCAAAGCCAATCTTCACTGCAGCATCAATGGCCAATCCAGTCTGCCTTGGAGTCGTTTGCTCGGTTTCAGGCAGATGGGCCTTATCCTGACCAATAGCAATTTCTCCAACCTGGGGAAGACTGATCTTGAATCCCAGCCTTCTGAACACATCTGCATACCGCTCAGTAGCATGTGGCAGAGGCCTGAAGATTTTGTTTTCCTTTCTTACCAATGCATACTTTTCAATCCGGCCCTTGTTGATGACTTCTGTTTTCCGGCGGCCAGCTTCAAAAAGAAACCTCAACACGTGGGTGCGAATGACACCATGAAGGTCGGCCACCATGGAGAATGCGTATTTCTTGCGTAGGAGATTGAAAATCCTGAAGATGCCGGCAAATCCCTTGAATTCACCTTTTAGATCAAAGCCTTCAAACGCCAATCGATCAATGCCTGAAAATAGACCCGCACAGTTTTTCTCACTGGCCATAACAATGGAAACATCCTTGTTTGCAGCGAGAAAGGCTTTGATTACTGGCACAGTCAAGGCCACATCCCCCAGGGCTGAAAACCTCAAGACCAAGATTGTCTGTCTTGTGGAACCTGTTGTCATTTCTTTTCCTGGTTGTACAGTACAGGATTCAGCGAAGGATCATTGTACATTTTCATCTGCCGATAGACTTTCATCTGCTTCTTGCCTTCACTGATTTCAGCCAACAACTCATCTATTGAAGTGGAAAGATCCGTTTGTTGTTCCAACAGTACCTGCAATTTAGCGGTGCATTTGGCCCTGTGTTCTGGAGATGCGTCTTCTCTTACAGCCTCTTCCTGCATGTGGTAAATCTTGAGGATAAGGATAGACAGTCGATCAATGGCCCAGGCAGGGCTCTCTGTATTGAGTTTTGCCCCCGGAACGACATCAATCCCGGCATATAAGGCTAAAAAATAATCATCTATCTGCTCCACCATATCGGTTCTTACCTGGTTCGATTTGTCGATTCTCCTCTTGAGCCCAATGCCTGCATGAGGATCAATGTTAGGATCTCTCACAATGTCCTCCAGGTGCCATTGCACTGTGTCGACATGATTTTTAGCAAACAAGAGATGTTCAATACTGCCTTCGGAAAAGGGATTGTTTTCGGCTTCATCGACATTGTTGTGCAGGTGGTAGGCCGCTACTGCTCGCTGAAAAACTTCAATACATGTTGAGCTGATGGTCATGGGGCAAAAATAAAGAATCTGGGGCTGATTGGCATCATGATGGCCAACTGAATCGGTCTCCCAGACCTAATTGACCGCTTTTTTAAATTTGAACAAAATGGTCAGGGTAAGCGACAAGATAAAACAGGCTGCTGCTCCAGCGGTTGTGCCAACCGCCCACGATTCGCTATACTGTTTTGAATAAATGCCAAAAAAAGCCCATGCCAGTACAAATCCAAATGCCGGTTGCTTCAGCCTGCCCACCATAAAAATGCCCAGCAAGAGCGCAATCAAGATCATGATGATGCTCCAAGACTGGGCAGAGAAAGGCTCGCCCTGCCAACCAATACCAACGAAAAGCGCTGTAACATTGGCAATGGTAGCAACAGAAATCCATCCCAGGTAAACTAGAAAAGGATGGTATACCCACAACCGATAAAAAAAAGGCATTTCATTTTTGAATGGACGAATGGCAAGAAAAAGCAAAATGAGAACCACCAAAAATGCAAGCATGATGGCCAGGGAAATGCCCAAGTATAAATAATGCCAGGCAAGAATCCATCCTGCATTGAGCAAGCAGGTGAGCAGGAAATAAGGACCGGCTTTGTTGATGGCGGTTTTTGCTGTCTCATTGAATTTGCCAAAGGCGGCAAAAAGGCTGCAAAAAACAAAACCGATCAACAGCAAATAAATGATTCCCCAAATACCAAATGTAAAGCCCGCAGGAACAAAAAAGTTAGGGTAAAATCCTGAAACCTGTCCGGTATTGTACCCGTTGATGGGTAAAATATTGGCCAGGGCATTGACTGCCAGCACCAAACAGAGACCTGCAACATTGAGCAATGCATTTACTTTGGAACCCATTGTGATCATTTGAAGTAGATAATATACGCAAATCTTTTCAGATCTACGAGGTGTTTGCATCATTTAATCACCAATGATGGGATTATTTTTATCCAAGTCGTTGCTACCAAATAAAAACATCATGATGGGCCATGGGCATCCTTGTAACGGGTTGCCAAATGCTCAAGCCTGTGAAAACATTCGTTGCACCAGGCCAGCTCAAAACGGAACGATTGAGCAAACAACAGCAATTGCGCTGCATTGGGCTCAACAAAATTGATACGGTATAAAAAAAGCGCATGAGAAGAGGGGCCTTCATCACCAGCATTCAGGTACCCTAATTCATCATCCATGATGATATTGATTTGTTCCCTGATCAGGGCTTTCAACTGCCTTAAGATGATGGTGAAAGCAGCATCGGGATGTTCCTGAACAGCCTTCATTTTTATGGTCAGGATTAATTCTGTTCTCAGCAACAAATGAACTACTTTTCTTCCACTTTTATAATACATCTCCTCACCGAAATCGGTAATATCTCCCATAATTTCTTGGTTTGCACAAACACGCTGTAACTTTGTTGCTCTATAACGTTCCTTCATCAAATGTATTGTCTTTTTGACATTTTACTCTCTTTTTGACAATCAATTAATCTGTCTCTTGCATTAGTGAAAAATAAGAACAACCATCTTGGGCAAAAAATCAAACGCTTGCGTGCATTCAAAGGCATGACACAGGAAGATCTTGCAGCTGCGCTTGGCAAAACAAGATCCCTTGTTTCCTATTTTGAGCGAACTGGCAACATCAACTCCTATACTCTACAAGAGATTACGTTAATACTTGGATCGAATCCCGAGGAGCTTGAATTGTTGGAAAACGGAGAAAACCATAATGGTCATCCCGACCACAAATCCAATGGTACAAACAATGGCGCACTTCAAAAATTACTGGACCAGCAAAAGGCGGAAATCCTTTTTCTGAGAGAAACCATCAATTATCAAAGACAATTGTTGAATGAATTGTCAAAAGGAAAATAAGTACAGTTTGCAATAGGCAAGTGAAAGCCCCTCCGGCAAGATGTGGATCAACAATTTCAGCAACCAAATGAAGGCCGTTCAATCTGCCTAGTCCACACACCTGAATCCGGTATGTTCCAGCCCAGTATCGGTTGCTGTCTTCATCCTTGACGTTACCCGGTATCCCTTGCAATAAGAAGCATTGCAGAGAAAAGATCCTCCCCGCACAACCCTTTTCTGAACAGTGGGTTCTTGTGGGTCATAGCTGTCTGCTGGCCCCTTGGGATCGATGGATATTTGACCACTGACCTTTGCATAATAATCATCCCTGAACCAGTCAAAGCACCATTCCCAGACATTTCCAGCCATGTCATAAAGACCAAAGCGGTTGGCAGGAAAAGTTTTGACTGGTGAGGAGGAAGGGAATTTATCCCAGTTGGTATTGGTGCTCGGAAATGTTCCCTGCCAGGTATTGGCCTTGGGCTTTCCTTGTTCAATGTCTTCATTGCCCCAGGGATATTTATCAGCTCTTCCACCTCTTGCGGCGTACTCCCATTCTGCTTCGGTGGGCAAACGCTTTCCTGCCCATTTGCAATAGGCCATGGCATCATCCCAGGAAACATGCACAACAGGATAATTTTCCTTTCCGTTGATGTTGCTGCCCGCGCCTTTGGGATGCTTCCAGTTGGCCCCTTTTTTCCAGTCCCACCACTGGCTGGGATCTCCCAATCCTGTGCCTGGAGCCTGTTTCACAAATACAAGGGAAGCAGCGACCAACACACTGTCGGGTGGCTTGGGGGTACCGGCAGGCACCTGTTTTTTTATTTCTTCCCAGTTGGGTGCAATTTCAGCCGTGGTCACATAGCCTGTGGCATCTACAAACTTTTTGAACTGGGCATTGGTTACTTCGGTCGCATCCATCCAAAAGCCGCTTACCTTCACGCGGTGTTGGGGATATTCATCCTCCCTTCCTTCCTCGTCGTTGGCGCCCATCATGAATTCGCCACCTGGAATCCAAACCATTCCCTCGTGTGAGGCGCTGTCTGCAGCACTGGAAAAACTGGTATCCGTTGTTGTAACAGCATACCTGGCAGGTAAATTAGACGCGCAATGCAGCAAGCTGTCTTCTACAGAAGCATATTTTTTTGGCGCAGCTGGGTGGTTGCAGGAACAGGCAAGGATTGATAGGATGGCAGTAGCAGACAGTAATGACTTCATGTTGGGCATTCAGCAATAAAATTAGTTTTTTTAGCACCGGCAGCGCGGAATTTATCTTTAAAAGAATGGTCGGTCTTTTAGATTACCCTTTTTCAAATAGGTCTTGTTGAGGCCCCATTGGAAATCATCTTCCTTGAAATGTACCAACAAATCCTTTGCCGTACTCATGTTCTTTCTTTTCAAGGTGATGGTTTCGCCGGCTTTGGTATCAAAAGAATAGCTGACATGGCCATTTGACTTTTTGGTTACAGGCACCACGATGCCTCTTTTGTCTGAAACAATATCAAAATCAAATGTTGAGATCATGTCCAGAGTAGACCTGTTGCCTGCCAGACTTTTGACCTGCACCTGTTGAAGGATGCCATCATACATCACAGCACTGACCCTGAAAGCCCCTTCTGCACCAAGGTCTTTGAAGGACATCTCCCTCCATTCTGTTGGAATGGCCGGTAGGATGCTGATCTTTCCATCATCACTTTGGATCATCATTTCCAAAAGGCTGGTGGCGAATGCCATGGGCGTTTCAAAACAAGGTCCTGACTCCGCATAAAGCCCTCCTGGTTCTGCATGCCTGTTCAAAAAATCATTGAGGTATTTGATGGATTTATCTCCTTCGCCCAACAGGGAATACATGGCAGAAGCACCCGTGTAGGAATAGCCTGCCAATGCCGCCGGCATGGAATGCCAATGGTTGATGGATCGGATGGTGATGTCCCTGTGTGCAGGATTTTTCATGTCCAGCAAACGATAGGGATAGATGGCCAGCAAATGAGAATAATGACGGTGGGACGAGGTCAACTCCACTTCTTTTCCGATCATGAATCCTTTCTCGTTGTTGTGCAGTGGGGTAAGGTGCTGCAATACCTCGCTCCATTTTGTTTTGTCGGGATCATTGAGCTTCAGCAACTGATCTACCTGTAACAATGTTTGCAAACCCCAGATCAGACCAGACAAAGAATAATGCGCATCTTCTGCATCGGCATACTCAGGAGAATGAGATTTGACAAGGTGATAGGTGCCTTTTTCGTCTTTATAGAGCAGGTGCATGAGGTAATTGACTGAACGCTTCAACAGGGGATAGATCTTGTCTTTGAGCGTTTCCTTGTCACCGCTGTACTGGTAATAGCGGTAATAGTAGAGCATGGTCCAGAGTAGGTTTCCTGGCTCAAACTGGCCTTTTCGAAGATCGTTTTGGTTCAAAGGCGCGTACAGATCAAAAGAGGTGATTCTTCCAATAGCTGCAGCATCATTGCGCCATTGCTCAGGTACATTGTTGATGAGGGTTTGTTTGTTCTTGTTGAGCAGATCAAACATGGGCTTTGTCAATTCTAAGTGGTTGGATGCATAGAGCGGTGAATAGGTGAGCTGCTGGTTGAGGTTCCACCAGATGCCGGGCCATGGCGTTTTGGAAGTAAACCAGGGACCCATGAGGTCCATCATGGGCTTGTCTTCCCTTGTAGCGGAAGCAAGCTTGTACAACTGAAACCAATAGTAGGTTTCAACCCTTTTGTCAGGAATGGAAATAAAGCTTTTTCTGAAGAAGGCATTCCACCAGCTCTGGTGCTTTGCCATCACCATATCAAACGGTTTTGACTGAAAGCGTTTGATGGCAGCAATCGCCTCGGCTCTGGCTTTCCCCGTTTCTTCAGCATTGTATCCTACTGCTACATCGATCACATGTTTTTCCTTGATGGCACCATGTTTCCAAACTGTGGCATATTCTCCCTTTGCCAACATGGGCTGGTAACAAATGCCGTACCCAGCAGAATCCTTCATTTCAAAGTCAGGATTAGACTGGTATTTGTACAATTTGGCATCGCCCCTGCCAAAAGACATGCGTGGGCTGATGCTCTGCTCAGCAACCCATTCGCAAAATATTTTTTCTCCGCCCAGCTCTGATGCTTCAATATGGATGATGTCTTCTCCTGTTGGTACAAAGAACAACAGTTCCACCCTTCCATGGGATGTAGTGACATGCCCCTTGGCAATGGCATTGTAGATGTCCAGGTAAAGCTGAGCGCCCAGAATTTTCCCTTCTGTCCTGATCACCATTTTCCCAATCGGCAGTCTTGGACGGGAAACAAGTTGTTGGGTGAACATGCTGTCTGGATAGTGTGGACGCTGATCCGTTACATCAGACCTTCCTACATCAAACCTGATGGCTTTCTCTCCCTCTCGGTAAGCATTCACCCCAAGCCTTCCATTGCCTGCAATGATGCCGTCATAATAATCCGTTCCCAGGCTGTCCCAGTAGAGCCGAGTGTTCTTCATGTAATTGCTCCATTCGGTGGTATCAATGGGCTGCGCGTTTGCAGCAATGGCCATTAGCGCAAGCAGGGAGGAAAAAAGAAATTTCATGTTGCCAAGTTATTAAAAAACAACGAGGGAAAGCATTGCTGCAGTCCCTCGTTGCTGATGTAAATTCCAGTCGATTGGATGGGTGACTACTCCTTTACTGTTGTGGTGATGGAAGGTGCCGCTTTCTCCCATTCGCTTCTGTTGAGTTTTTTCACTGCAGGCGCGATCTCATCTCCATTGTCCCCATTGTACAACCTTCCGTTTTTCATCACGAATTTGATGGTATTGGTGTTGCGGATGTTGTCCAATGGATTCTTGTCAAGGATGATCAGGTCTGCCAATTTGCCGGCTTCAATGCTGCCAAGGTCCTTGTCCAGCCCAAGTGCCTCAGCGCCTTGAATGGTAGAGACTTTCAATGCATCTATGGTTCGCATGCCGCCACTCTGCATGGCCCAAACTTCCCAATGAAAACCAAGCCCCTGCAACTGTCCATGGGAGCCGATGCCAGCGATCCCACCTTTCTCAACAATCGACTTCATGCTCTGCGCATGTTTTTGGAACACATGCTCTTCAGGCAGAAACCAGGTTGCCCTGCGCCTGGACTTTGCAGCCAGCTCTTCGTATGGGGTAAAGAATTGGAGTTTTTTGTTGCTGTAAGGATTGTCCGTTTCATAATAATAATTCTCGGCCCATGGACCGCCATATGATACCAGGAGTGTTGGCGTTACGGCCATTTTTGCATCTGCTACAACCTTGGTAACATCCTTGTACAAAGGAAAAATGGGAATGGAATGTTCATGGCCAGGATAACCATCCAGCAGATTGGTCATGTTGAGTTTGAAATCCAATCCACCTTCAGTGGTGGGCATGAGTTTCTGGTTCTTGGATGCATTGATGATCCACTGCCTGGCCTGCCTGTTGCCAGTGAGGTACATTTTGATGTACTGTGTGTTGTAATATTTGCTGTATTGCTTGAGCACGCTCTCTGCCTGTGCAGAGTCCTTGATGTTGTATGCCCAATAGCCCACGCCAGGGCCAGTAGAGTAAACACGGGGGCCCACCATCTGCCCGGCTTCTACCATGTCTGCATAAGTCAAAACATCTGTGGTAGCCGTCTGTGGGTCACGGGTGGTGGTCACACCATAGGCAAGATTGGCAGCATAAATCCAAACCTGGTTCTTGTGGATTCCCCAGCTGGGCCACATGTGCGAGTGCACATCCACAAAACCCGGAATCACTGTTTTGCCAGCAACATCAATTACCTTGGCGCCCTTGGGGGTTGGAATATTTTTGGCGACAGATTTGATGCGGTTGTTCACGATCAATACATCCCCTTTGGCAATGACCTCATCGCCTTTCATGGTGATGATGCGCGCACCTTTGAGCAGAATGGTTGAATTAGGATTGTCTTTGGTATAGAAGACCTTGACCCAGGTTTCTTCAGGTGTGTATTTTGGATCTTCTTTTTTTACGACGGCTTTTTTGGAAGTATCTGAAGCGGCTTTGAGATCAGCCAATTTCTTGGCAGCCTTCAGGCTATCTTCGAGCTTATCGGACTGGATAAGATCATATACAAAATGGGCTGCTCCAAGGCTGTAGTGAATCTTCTGTCCATTGGCAGACCAGGCTGGGAATTCACCTCCAATCTCGGTCAGTTTCTTGCTCGGAAACTCCGCACTGCTGGCATCTGCAACAGAAATGGAAATCGTTTTTCCCGTTGATGGAATGGTTACAGCATAGATATTGTTGTTGACCTTGGCAATGGCTTTTTCTCCTTTGGGTGAAAGCCAGATTTCGCTGGCAGGTGATGCAGGATTGTTTTCCCTGGCATCTTCAGTTGTCAATTCTTCCGGAACAATACAAGGGTCTGCCATGGGTTTACCCTTGTGCATGGCAATTGATCCATAGGTGGTGATGCCACTGATCTTGGCATGCACTTTCTGATCGGTCCCATCCCATTTGATGGAGATCAGGCTGCCACCGGCATTCAGGTAAATGCGTTCATCATTGACGGAGAAATGAGGATTGTATCGTCCATTGGCTTTGTCAATCACATTTTCGGTTCCACCTGCTGCATTCATCCAGCAAAGCAGGTCTTCGGCATCATCATAGCCAGGATCAAATGCATCCCTGAATTTTTGATTCGGCGCATGGACGTATACAATCCTGTCGCCCGACAAAGTATAGCGGGGTGATGAATAAAGGCCGGGAACGGTTGTCAATGTTTTTGTATTTCCTCCATTTACATCCACTGAAACGATATGGCCTCCATTGGGAGCCCAGGTACTGAAAACAATATTTTTGCCGTCAGGGCTCCATGAAGGCTGGGCTTCTGTAAAATCATTGGCAGTCAAGCGCTTGGGTGTACCTCCTGGATAATCCATCAGGTAGAGCCTGTTTAAAACAGTAAAGGCCAGTTGCTTGCCATCAGGAGAAGGCACGGCGTCGCGGATCTGACTGGCCATGGCAGCAGTTGTATCCTTGATGGGGTATTTGAAAAGCACTTCAGGACCCAGTTCCAGCTTGCCATCCACCGTGTAGGGAATCTCTTTGTACTTGCCGTTGCTGATGTCAATCCTGTTGATTTTGCCACCAAAAGAAGCGAGCAGGTATTGGTTGTCAGGCGTAAAAGTCATGGCGGGCAAAACACCGGATACCGCTATCGACTCCTGGTCATCCCTTTGCACGGGATAGGCCAACCAGCGCTCATCACCGGATTTGAGGTCGCGGATCACCAGCCCTGTCTTGTCTTCAAACCGGGTGCCATAGACCAGCCATTTGCCATCACCAGAGAGTACCGGCGTGAAGGCAGATCCATAACGGGACGTGAGTTTGGTGGTGCGGGCATTGGTTCTGTCATACACACCAATTTCATACTGAGGAAGCTGTGCATTGTAGTTCCATGAACCCGTGCGGAAAGAATAGTAGATCAGTTTTCCATCGTG
>JACCDJ010373835.1_pt1 | contig 27720 bp, 22 predicted proteins | sample 7444481 | NCBI WGS metagenome assembly JACCDJ01 (sample SAMN15323435, study PRJNA562643) | freshwater metagenome | isolation source: river surface water | place: USA:Blue River Watershed | collected 2017-08-15 | reverse complement strand
TTGAGACGAAGTGTGAGTAATGCCAATTTCAGACCGCCCTATTGGCGAAAAGATTTCGGAGTACTGCATACAGCAGAACCTGGTAAGCCTAACTATACCGGGACAAACGATGTATTGTATGATGGGTATTTGGGCTATCTACCTACATTTGAAGGTGATCTCAATGATTATAATGCAACAGTTGGTGTTAAGCAACATAAAAAAGGATGGGTGCATGATTTGAGTTGGACCATTGGTGGTAACCGACAAACCTATACTATAGAAAATACAGTGAACGCATCACTTGGTGCAGCTAGTCCATCACGCTTCAAACCAGGTGGATTTTCTTTTTCTCATGTGGTAGGTAACTATGATGCATCTACTAGTTTAAGTGATAAAGTAAAAATTGGATTTGGTAGTGAGTTTAGAAATGAATCCTATAGTGTAATTGCAGGAGATACTGCATCTTCATTTGGCGAAGGATCCAATTCTTATCCTGGTATCAGTCAGAAGAGTCAGTCGACAAACACACGCTACAACATTGGCGCTTATGGTGATTTTACTTGGGAGCCCAGTTCGATGTTGTTGATGAATGCTACAGCAAGGATTGAAAACTATTCTGATTTTGGAAATGCATTCATCTGGAAATTATCTAGTCGTTATTTAAGCAAAGACAACAAATTAGTATTACGTGCAGGCGTATCAACTAGTTTCAAGGTACCAGCCTTGCACCAGATTTATACAGAATTGATCAACTCCAATTATTTTCAAGGAGATGTAAAATTATTCGGACTCTATAGCAATCGAAGTAAAGAAGTCCGTCAGTTAGGTGTGCCCTTGTTAAAGCCTGAAAAATCTTTTCATTTTACAACAGGCTTTTCCTACAAGCCTACACAAAAGTTCAGCATTACATTGGATTACTACGATATTACTTTACGAGATCGAATCCTATACAGTGCTAGCATTACTTCCAACGATCCATCTACTGAACTTTATGGAGTTTTGCAGGCTGCAGGCATTGCCAGTGCACAATTTTTTGTCAATGGTATCAATACCCATACATCAGGATTTGATTTTGTTGCACAATACAGTTTGCTTCGTGTAGGTAAGGGGAAAATGAATTTGAACGTAGCTGCTAATCTTGTCACTGATAACCGAATCATTGGAAAAGTGTTGGATCCAGCGCCGATTGCTAACTCAGGAGCAACCATTTCAGATGCCTTGATAAAGTCGATTATTGAAAATAGTAGACCGCGATACAAAGTAGTTGCGGGTGCTTCTTACAGAATCAACAAGATGGCATATCATCTCAATAATACACTTTTTGGTAGCACAGCATACCAGGATATAAACAACGGCGGCTTGATTATGGAGCATGTGCATCAGGTTTTTTCTCCTGCGGTGACAACTGATTTTCATGTAGCACGTCAACTCAGAAAAAATATGCAATGGTCTTTTACCATCAACAATATTTTTAATGTATTGCCGAAATGGGATTTAGAGGCCTTGGATGAAACTGGCGCTAACTATTTAGCTGATCCTTTGCGCAAGCAATTATTAGAAGGAGGATTAAGCTTTAATGGTCGTTATAGTATTTCAGGTTATAATGGCTCACAGTTTAGTCAGCTTGGCACAACCTTTGCAACATCATTAAAGATTGATTTATAAACTTTAGCAATGTTAGCTTAAAATGTGTGGCTTATAAAAATCTTGCCTTGAGATCAGGATCTGCCATGTCTTTGTCCAATGGATACATAGGTCGTATAATTCTTTTATGTCCGAGACGTTCTAGGTCTTGGTCTACACCACCTGGTGTTTGTGCCATGATCCAGCCACCACGCATGTCGTATAACTCTGGCACGAGGTAACCAATTTTGACTACCACAATGTCAGCTTCGCGTGGCTTCAATCCCAGGTTGGTAAAATCATTTTCGTAATGGTAAGGTTTTCTTTTTTTGGTAATGATAACATGGATAGAACCTACGCGGACAACCACTTCTGTTTCAGCATCTACATCGCCATGCTTTATAGATTCAACTATACCTGAGAGTTTAATTGGAGGTGAATACCGATTATCTACAGCCGCACCTGCAAGACCTTCAACTTTGGCGCCTACACCAGCAGCGACGGCTTTTGCAACCAATTCTGGAGCGGGTAAGGATGCATAAATGAGTGTTGGTCCTGTTTCGATTTTGAACTCTGGTCGATCTAGTAGTTTGCTGAGTGTCCATGTTACATCACCTGCACCACCAGCAGTAGGATTGTCTCCCATGTCGCTGATCATGAAAGGTTTTTTGTCGCTTGACAATGCCATGTCTAAGCTTTCATTGAGGTTAGCAACGGGTGCAACAAATTCAAATTTGGAACGCAAATTCCAAAAGCTTGTAGCGAGACTTTCAGCTGCTTTTCCAACTGCAGTTTGGTCGTCACCGGTAACCATTACAACGGCATGGTTCCTAGGTTCGTCGGCCCAAGCATAACCAATCCAAATTGCAGCATCGATGATACCCGGGCGCTTGGTGATGGGGTCTACTTGTGCATAAAGACTTTTTCCGGGTTCAATTCTCGTACTAGTTTTTTCTCCGGGAAGTAAGATGGGTACAGGTATCCATGCTTTGAATGCAGGTTTACCTTTGCCTGATTCTAGACGATCTATAAGATTTTGAACTGCACGCTTTTTTGATTCTATTGCATCTTCGTGCGGAGCCATTCGGAAACAGGTGATGAGGTCTGTATTTTCAGCAAGACGCCTTGAAACATTTCCATGTAAGTCCATCGAAGTAGAAATCAAGGTCTTGTTACCAACCAGTTTGCGCACGCGTATAATAAAGTCCCCTTCAGGATCTTCTAGTCCCACTACACTCATAGCGCCATGTATATCAAAGAACAGGCCATCATATGGAAGGTTCGCCTTCAATCTTTGCAAGGTTTGGTTAACAAGAGATTCGTAGGCTTCACGGGTAACAGTGCCACCCGGAAGTGCATGTGCTTGTAGTGTTGGAAACCAATTAGCGCTTTTGCGCAGAATCGAATCTTTAGCCAAAAAAGGATAAGATGAAAAAACTGCAGTATCTACTCGTGCTTTGAACGCTTCTTCATGTGTTAAGGCAGGAGAGAAGGTACTTGATTCTATTGCCAAACCTGCAATGGCAATTCGAGGAAGTGTTTTTTCTGATTTATTAGAACTACAAGAGGTGGCAAGTACCAACAAGCAGAAAATAAAAACGAAATAGTTTTTCATGCACTAAAGAGCGAAATAGGGTTTACAATATTCCGCATACTCAAGTTATGCCATTACTTTGTGCATTCAAACTAACTCCTATAATTTTAGAAAGATTTAAGTTTGAAAAGCTTCTAATCATTAGAACATATTTTTTTGTTTAATTAATGCTTACTATTATGAACAGACGTATCATCTTCTTATTTATTTCATATATACTTTTAGTAAGTAGCGCATTAGCGCAACATACGCAGAAGCATCGCGTGTTGGTGTTGACCGATATTGAAGCAGATCCTGATGATGCACAATCACTAGTGCGTTTTCTTTTGTACAATAACCAGTGGGATGTAGAAGGCTTGGTAGCTACTACATCGATTCATCAAAAGACAAGAGTTGCACCAGAGACCATTCATGAAATCCTACAAGGGTATAAAAAAGTACAGATCAATTTATTGAAACATGAAAAGGGATATGCCAGTTATGAGAGTCTCGCTGCGAAAGTGAAAAAAGGATTACCTGTTTATGGTATGCAGGGTGTTGGTGAGAGAAAAGATTCTGAAGGATCAGAGTGGATTATTAAAATGTTAGAGAAGCCAGATAGCAGACCTTTGTGGGTTACTGTTTGGGGTGGTCCCAATACATTAGCACAAGCATTATGGAAAATCAGGGCTACAAAACCTGCAGCAGAGGCTGCGCGCATGTATGCTAAATTGAGGGTGTATACCATTTCAGATCAAGACGATAGCGGTCCCTGGATAAGAAAAGAATTTCCCGGCGTTTTCTTCATTGTTACACCCGGTTATAATTACAGCAAAGCCACTTGGTTGGGCATCAATTTCAATGCACCAGGTTCAAATACCGAGGTGATTTCCAATGCTTGGTTAGCGCAAAATATACAACAAGGTCATGGTCCCTTAGGTGTGTTGTATCCTGATGTGGCTTATGGCATGGAAGGCGATACACCTACATTTTTAAGTCTTATTGATAATGGATTAAATGATGCTGAGCATCCTAATTATGGTGGATGGGGCGGAAGGTATGAATTGTATTTACCTCAGTTCGAAGATTCTAATCAGGGGATGTTTAAAAGAGAGAATTGGCCTAAAGATGAACCTGAGACCAGAGCAATATGGACCAATGCTAATGACAGTGTAGTATCTGAAATAGACAAAAAGAAATATGGTGGAAATAGAGAAACGATATGGAGATGGAGAACAGCGTTTCAGCATGATTTTGCTGCGCGGATGGATTGGACAGTTAAGAGTTATGTTGAATGCAATCATCCACCTGTAGTGAAGTTGGCTCATGCAGATCGGTTTACGGTGAAGAGCGGACAAACATTTCATTTGAATGCAAAAGGCACTAGTGATCCTGATGGAGATTCGGTGAGTTATTTGTGGTTTCAGTATCAGGAAGCAGGAAGTTATAAGGGTAGTGTAAGTTTCAGACCTTATTCACCTAATTTGTATGATTTGCCGGTTACTGCTCCCAAAGTAGATAAGCCAGAGACCTTGCATTTTATTTTGCAGGTGACAGATAAAGGAACACCTTCGCTCACACGTTATAAGCGTGTAATTGTTACAGTAGAGCCGTAGCTGAATTAAAATCTAAAACTTGAGTTTATGAATATGATAAAGATTGAAGCTAAAGTAAAAGCAAGTCTATCACACGTTTGGGATTGCTGGACCAATACAGAAGATATAATGGCATGGAACCATGCTTCAGATGATTGGCATTGTCCTGCTGCTGAAAACAACTTAGTCCCCGGAGGAAACTTTACCTACCGCATGGCAGCCAAAGATGGTTCTGTGTCTTTTGATTTTAATGGCACCTTTCAAAAAGTGGAACCAATGAAATTGCTTACTTATTACATTGAAGATGGTAGGTATGTAGAAGTGAAGTTTGAGGAAGAAGGTGAGTATGTAAATATTATTGAAACCTTTGAGCCTGAAGAAGTAAACAGTTTAGATTTACAACAACAAGGTTGGCAATTGATCTTGAATAATTTTAAAGCTCACGCAGAGTTGACGGGAGCATAAAAGCTTCATCTTGTTTTACTTTATAAAAGTCTAATGCTCTGAGATACTTTCGGTTTTTTAGGTAATTTTAATTATTGAATCAATTAGATACTTATGAAAAAGACACTTGTTGCTGTAATAGCTTCTGTTATATTATTTGCTTGTAAAAATAATAATCAGCAAAGCGAACTACAGCTTGAAGGATTCTATACTCCGGAAAAAATCATTTGGTCTGATCAGGGTTGGAGTGAGGAGGAAAGAGATTATTGGCATCATCTGAACGCGGGACAAGAATTTGCGCCACTCAGTTGGGTGAGGGCATTGGAATCGCCTGATACCAATCTTTCATTATTGGATCCAGTTTACTTAAGGGGATTAGGCTTTTTAGATAAACCTGTTACTAAAAATAATCCGCAAGGATTACCTGTTGGTTTTTCTATCAAACCTGCTAAAGAGAATGGTAGGGTGATGTTGGGACTTACTTGTGCTTCTTGTCACACCGGACAAATAAATTTCAATGGCACAGCGTTAAGAATTGATGGTGCTTCTGCAGGATTTAATATTTATAAATTTTTTACAGACTTCGGAGTTTCGTTGGGTAAAACTTTACAAGATTCTGCATCATGGAAAAGATTTGCTCAAAAAGTTCTTGCTGAGGAACCAGGTGATGAAGCTAAACTCAAGAAAGATGTTGAGGAAGTCATGGCTATTGCTGCCTGGGAAATGGAAGCCTATGCTAAACTAGGTACAGCTTCTGTTGATGCAGGTCATGGTCGAATGGACCCTTTCAACCGAATAGGTAATGAAGTATTCGGATTGGGTTTAAGAGAGCAATCAAATTATCATGCTGCCAATGCTCCGGTTGGGGTTCCATATTTATGGGATATTGCTCGTCTTAATTGGGTACATTATAACGCTTCTTTCAGTCAGCCTGTTTCTAGAAACATATTACAAGTACTTGGTAACGGAGGCAGAACAAATTTTCTTGATGATCAAGGTAATCTGAAAAAAGGTCCAGAAAAGTGGGAGAGTAATTTTGATCTTGAGCGATTAATTGAAATGGAGAAAGGCTTTGCTTCTTTAAAAGCACCACAATGGCCAAATCAGTTACTAGGAGAGATTGATACAAAGAAAGCCGCAACTGGAAGAGCGCTATTTATGATGAATTGTGCTAAATGTCACGCTCCTCGTCCACTTGCGGGTTCTAATGATCTTGCAGTAACTGAGATTCCACTTCATGTTATTGGAACTGATTCAAGTGAAGCTGCTACATTCATGAATAGGCGGTATAATGCTACAAAATTATTGGGGCCAGAAGCAACTTCTATTGATGGTGCAACCGGACTTCAACTGGTTACATCTGAAATGGAAAAATATGCCTACAAAAAATTAGGGTGGACCGAAGAGCAAATTAAATCACTTTCAAAGGAAAACCGATCCAATATTGTTCGAGCAAAAGCAATTTATAAAGCAAGACCGCTAGATGGCATTTGGAGTACACCTCCATTTTTACACAATGCATCAGTGCCCAATGTATATGAACTTTTGAGTCCACCTGCTGAAAGATCAGTTACCTTTTGGTTAGGTAGTTATGAATATGATCCTGAAAAACTGGGTTATGTGAATCGTAGATCACCAAAATCATTTCAATTTGACACACGCCTACCTGGCAATGCTAATACAGGACATGCATTTACAGATGATTCAACTACGATTGGAAAAATTGGTAGAGCACTTAATCATGATGAACGAATGGCAATCATTGAATATTTGAAAGCATTACCTTCTATGCCACCTGATCCATATGTTCCATCTGCAAGAAACAGAGAAGGAAGAAGGGTACGTAAATAGATAATTTAATAAATAGGAGTTAACTCCTATTTATAGACTTACTTTGTAAAAAAGCAAACGACATGAATAAATCTAGTGTACTGATATTTTTCTCTGCGCTCTTCCTTTTTCTATCCAGCTGTAAAAAGCAAGAAGAAGACCTAACGCCAGTTGTTGAAGCCGCAATGAAAAGTTTTGCTTCTTCCTTACAAGCTGATCCTCCTACATCTGCTAATATAAATGAACGTGTGCGTGTGTATCTCAATGCACAACCAACTGACTTTTTTGGATCTACTGTTGCGCTTCTTGATGCAAATGGGGTTGTTACAACAAGTCCTTATTGGTATAGAAAGAGTGGTGGACTTCTTAATAAAGAATTGTCCGTTCCTTCTTATAATATCAATAGCCAGGATTGGTTGAGAAAACCCATCGATACAAAATTGCCTTATTGGACAGCCCCTTATTTTGATGCAGGCGGTGGTGATATTTGGATGAAAACTTATTCATATCCAATTATTGTCAATAATAAAGTTGTTGCAGTCGCTACAACTGATTTAGCTGTCAATCAGCCTTAGTTTTATAATGCGAGTTTTATTCTTTTTATTTTGCTTTTTTTCATTCGCTAAGGCACAAGAATCAGTTGTATTTAAAAGCGGCACAGAAGGACACAAGAGTTACCGCATACCTGCTATTGTTACTTTGCCAACTGGTGAACTACTTGCTTTTGCTGAAGGGCGTGTAAACAACAGTGCTGATTTTGGTGACATCAACATTGTCATGAAACGCAGTAGTGATAAAGGGAAAACATGGAGCGATTTGATCATGTTGGTGGATCAAACTAGTTTACAAGCTGGGAATCCAGCACCAGTAATCGATTTACAAGATCCAGCATATCCCAAAGGTGTTGTGTACTTATTTTACAATACTGGCAATAACCATGAAAATGAAATCAGAAAAGGAAATGGTGTAAGAGAAGCCTGGTTCATTCGATCTTTAGATTTGGCGAGAACATGGAGTGAGCCGGTTAACATTACATCCATGGTACATAAACCGCTTCAATCTGGTTTAAATGCTGCTTACAACTTTAAAGAAGATTGGAGAAGTTATGCCAATACACCCGGACATGCAATGCAGTTTCAAAAAGGGAAATACAAAGGCAGAATTGTTATCCCTGCCAATCATTCTGCTGGTCCTCCTCAACCACAGTTTCGTGATTATAGAGCGCATGCTTTTTATTCTGATGATCACGGAAAAACATTTCAGTTGAGTCCATCTATTGATATAGAAGGTTCTAATGAGTCCATTGCTACTGAACTTTCAAATAACCGCATGTTGATGAGCATTCGCAATCAGCGTGGTAATATCCGCAATAGAATCATCGCATATAGCAGCAGTGGTGCCGAGCATTGGGATACTACCTATTTTGATCAGCAACTTATCGATCCTGTTTGTCAGGGTTCTTTACTTACCATAGGTTATAAAAAAGGGAAAGCCATTATTGCATCATCTAATGCAGCTGATCAACGTGAGAGAAATAACCTAACTATCAAGATCAGTAATGATGAAGGTAAGTCTTGGTCGAGATCTATTCTAGTGGATAAAAATGAAACAGCTAAAAACGACTGGACAGCCTACAGCGATTTAGTCTTGATCAATAAAAAAACTATTGGCATCATATACGAGCGGAATAATTATGCAGAAATAGTTTTCAAGCCAATAAAGTTATAATTGGATTACAGCTTTTTCTCTTGAACAATATCATTGGCAGGGTGTTATTTAGCCAATGGACAATTCATCTGCGAAACAATTAGATCAAATAGCCATTGATCGCATCATTGAAATGGCATGGGAGGATCGAACTCCGTTTGAAGCCATCGAAATTCAATTTGGCTTACCCGAAGCGGAAGTCATCAAGCTCATGCGAGGCCAACTCAAGCGAAAGTCATTTGATTTGTGGCGCAAAAGAGTCAATAGTGGTGTGAGTCAGAAACACCTCATGAAGCGTAGTGCTGAAATCACTCGTTTCAAATGCACCTTGCAACGTCAGATTTCCCTTAACAAAATCAGTAAACGGTAGGCTGAAATGTTATCAACTATCCCGACTGACTATTCATCCATCATTGCCCAACTAGATTATATCGATCCAGTTCGTTATGGTAAATCTAGAAATTTCATCAATGGAGCGGTAACGCGTTTATCGCCTTATATTTCTCGTGGGGTAATTGATACCCGAACTGTTTTTGATCATTTGGTCAAACGTGGGTTTAGTTATTATCAAGTTGAAAAATTTGTACAACAACTTTGTTGGAGAGAATATTTTCAACGTGTGTGGCAGTCGCTTGGTGATGGTATCAACCGAGACATTAAACAACAACAAGAACAAGTTCAGCATCGTGCTTTACCTAAAGTATTGATTGATGCAAATACAAGAATTGAGGCAATAGATAAAGGGATAGAAGAATTGCATGCAAGTGGTATGATGCATAACCATATGCGCATGTATACTGCTTTTCTAGCTTGTAATGTAGGAAGAGCCCATTGGTCGGCTCCGGCACAATGGATGTACTATCATTTGCTCGATGGCGATTGGGCCTCCAATGCTTTATCATGGCAATGGGTAGCTGGTTCTTTTTCAAGTAAAAAATATATTGCGAATCAAGAGAACATCAATAACTATACCCGCTCAACACAACGAGGTACTTATATTGATCTGAGCTATGAAGCATTAACTGAATTAGAAATGCCTTCTCACTGGAAAGAAACTATCGCCCCCAACTTTAATACTTTTTTACCATCAACAGGTCTTCCAGTGTTAGATTCTTCCCTTCCTCTAATGATCTATAACTATTATAATCTCTCGCCAACATGGAGAGCTGATGTTGAGGCCAATCGCGTTTTGTTATTGGAGCCTTCTGTTTTTGAACAATATCCAGTCGATCAGAAATGCATCACATTTACCTTAGCGCTTGCTAAAAACATAAAAGACATTCAAGTGTTCGTAGGTTCTTTCGATGAACTCAAAATAGCTTACAAGGGTTCAGCTATTTACTATAAAGAACATCCTTTAAATAAACATTATAAAGGGTATGTAGATGATCGCAGCTGGATTATAGAAGGAGCTCAAGCAACTGGTTCATTTTTTTCTTTTTGGAAAAAGAATGAAAAAGTAATCAGGAAGATGTTTGGTTAATATCAAGTCTTTGAAGAGTAGTTTTAAGTTGTATTTACAAGGAGATAAAATCTTATTTTTAATTTATTAATATCTCCTTTATGAGGCCCATAATTCTTTTGGTATCTTTTTCAATTTTGTTTGGAACCGCTCATGCGCAAATAGCTGTTGGTGTACGTGATAGTGTATATTCTAAGATTTTAGGTGAACAGCGACAGTTGATGATTTATATGCCTAAAGAAGCTACAGCAAATAAAGATACCAGCATGCGTTATCCAGTGATGTATGTCTTAGATGGGAATACCCATTTTCTTTCAGTGGCAGGTATGGTAGATCAACTATCTGATCAAGCGGGTAATGCAGTACTACCCAAAATGATTGTGGTTTGCATTTTAAACACTAATCGTACACGTGACTTAACACCTTATCCCGTAAAGGCAAGTGGTTTTCTTCCAGAAGAGATGGCGAAAGAAACAGGAGGGGGTGATCAATTTGCAAAATGTATCAAAGAGGAGGTATTTCCCTATATCGCCTCACATTATCCTGTAACAGCTTACAGGGCATTGGTTGGTCATAGTTTCGGCGGTATTTTTGCGTTGAACGTTTTGGCCAAACACAGCGATATGTTTGAAGATTATATAGTTATTGATCCAAGTACTTGGTATGACCAACGTAAATTTGCAAAAGGTGTTTTAGATAGTCTTGCTAAAAGAGATTACAGAGGGAAGTCGCTTTTTGTTGCCATAGCAAATACCAACAACCAGCCTGATACCAATAAGGTTAAGATGATGAAGACAGATTTTTCTGAGCATGAAAAGAGCATCATTGATTTTTGCAACAAAGCCAAAACCATCAACAAATCTGGTATGGCCTTCAAGCATGTTTATTATCCAAGTGATGATCATGGCAGTGTACCAATGATTGCAACCTATGATGGTTTGCGTAATATATTCAAACCATATCGTTTTTCTTTTGATGTACTTTATGATCCGGATTTCAATCCAATAACAGAAATTCCTGCTCATTATGCAAAGTTGTCTAAAAAGGTAAAACATACCATGCAGCCTGCATCAGAACTATTTGAGCTTTGTGATTTATATTATACAGTAAATAAGAATGAAAAAAGAAAAGAAGAAGTAAGGAATTTATATAAACAGTTTTATCCTGAAAAAGCGAAAGCATTTATAGCTGGCAGCGCAAAGTGATACTGGCATTTGGTTTAACTTTGTTTTGAATTTTTTGATTATGGAAGATATTTTAGGTAAAGTATTTTGGGGCAATAGCATTGCAGATTATCTGATTTCAGTTGTTTTTTTACTCCTAGGCTTTTTGGTTCTGCGGGGTATAAAAAACTATGTGATTGCGCGACTAAAGAAAATAGCTAGCAAAACCGAATCGAATATTGATGATGTGGTTTTACAGGTAATTGAAAAGTTTGGAATTCCAATTTTTCGTTTTTTGATTTTGTATTGGGCAATAGAATTACTTGAAATAAGTCCTAAAGTTGATAAGTGGTTAAATATAGGCTATGGAATTGTCATCCTTTATTTTGCTGTTTCTTTTGTTCTTTCATTAGTAAGAAGATTATTAGAGGCGCAAGTGATGAAGTTGGAAAATGGTGAAACCAAGCTTAAGCAGATTGGTGGAATCATGGTTGTGTTAAAGATTGTTGTATGGTCGATTGGATTTTTGGTCTTGTTTTCAAATCTGGGTTATAATGTAACAACTATACTAACAGGTCTTGGTATCGGGGGTATTGCAATAGCATTAGCAGCACAAAATATACTGGGAGACCTCTTTAATTATTTTGTTATTTTCTTTGATCGGCCTTTTGAAGTGGGAGATTTTATAACTGTTGATGATAAAAAAGGTACAGTTGAATATATAGGTATCAAGACAACCCGCATTAGAAGTATTACCGGAGAGCAATTGATTATTTCCAATAGTAACCTGACTAGCTCAAGGATTCATAATTTTAAGAGACTTGAAAGTAGGCGTGTTGTTTTTACAATTGGTGTAGTTTATGGCTTGTCGTTAGAGAAATTAAAAATGATACCTGAAATCATCAAGCAGATTGTAGAAAAATCTGAACTAGTTAGATTCGATAGGGTTCATTTTAATCGTTATGGAGATTTTAGCTTGGATTATGAAGTAGTCTTTTTTGTCGATACCCCTGATTATAATACCTATATGGATATACTTCAGCAAATCAACTTAGATATCTACGAAAAATTCGCATCTGAAAAAATTGATTTTGCTTTCCCAACGCAGACTTTAATTTTTAACCGACCTGAAAATGCTATAGGCTGATTTGGTAGTTATATATAGAAAATCAAGAAATTTATTGGCTAATAGCTATACCTACCATTGAGTCCGCTGTGCCATAATAAAGTATCCACTTGTTTTTAAAAAATACTAGTCCCTCTGCAAACGTAGTTCCTGCTTTATATTGGCCTGTTATTTCATGTGGTAGATCGGGTTTCATGAATGGCTGATCCATTCTTTTGATAAATTTAGTAGGATCATTCAAATCAAATAAAGCTTGTCCACTAGCATACATTCCTTTTGGAAAACTTGGATCTGCAAGGTCGCTTTCAATATTTCTACCATTATAAATTAATAGTATGCCTTCATTGGTAATTAAAGCAGGTGGTCCGCATTCTACAAGATGACTATCAAACTTATAGGGTCTCGTCTCCATGACCTTTAATAAATTTCCATTGCTATCCAAGAGAGGGTACCAGTCTTTTAAATTTTCTGAATAAGCAAGATTGACAAAATTTTCACCCCAATACATCCAATATTTTCCATTTATTTTAACTGCAACAATTTCATTATTGATTTGCTTTGTAATAATCGATCCAGATTTACTCCAATCATTATTGAATTTTCCATCGTACGCTGTTAAGAAAATCGGACCTTGTTTTTTCCAATGCATCAAATCTTCTGAAATAGCCGAAGATAATCTCGCAACTTTATTGTTCCAGCTTGTGTAGGTCATGAGATAATTTCCTTCTTCTGTTTTCACTACTCTGGGGTCTTCACATCCTCCAGGATAATCCCATTGTTTCATATCTGATTCATCAGGAAATAAGACAGGTAAAGGATGACGTTTGAAATGAATACCATCAGCACTTACGGCCAATCCTATTCTAGAAGTTCTTTGGCCTAGAGATGCATTTTTATTGTCTTCAGCTCTGAACAAAAGGTAAACACTATCTCCCTTTACAATAGCGGCTGGGTTGAAAACGTCTGCCTTTTGCCATTTGACTTCTTTTTTTTGAATTGGACAATAAAAAACATAGGTAGAGTCGGCGGCCAGAATTGGATTAGAGGACGGTTTTTTGAAATTATTGATGAACTGCGCAGAAACAAATTGCACAGACAAAAAACAAAATATAGTTAGAAGTGTTTTATACATGATGTGGTATATTTTTTACTAGCAATTACTCGTAATTTAAACCTTATCAATTTTAATTAATCATAAATGAAAACAATTCTTCATAAAGCTGCTGATAGAGGCCATGCCAATCATGGTTGGTTAGATAGTTACCATAGTTTCAGTTTTGCTGGTTATTATGATCCTGCAAAAATGAATTTTGGTGCATTGCGTGTATTAAATGACGATACCGTTGCTCCAGGATATGGATTTGGGAAACATCCTCATGATAATATGGAAATTGTCTCCATCCCTTTATCTGGAGATTTACATCACCAAGATAGTACGGGTAGAGATAAAATTATCAAAGAAGGAGATGTGCAAATCATGAGTGCAGGAAGTGGTATTGCACACAGTGAGAAGAATGCTAACCACAATAAAGAGGTGAAGTTTTTACAATTATGGGTTTTCCCAAAATTGAAAAATATCGAACCACGTTATGAGCAAAAGACATTTGAGGTTGATGGAAGAAAAAATAAATGGCAGACAGTAGTTGCACCAGATGACGCAACTGCTTTGTGGATCAATCAAGATGCAAGGTTTACTTTAGGCAATCTAGATCAGGACTTTGAGATCGACTATACACTCCATCAAGCTGGACACGGAGTTTATGTGTTTCTGATTGATGGCAGTATCATAATTGATGGACATCAACTAGGGCAAAGAGATGCTATCGGTGTTTGGGAGGCTGATGAATTCAAAATAAAAGCAACAACCGATGCGCAGTTGTTGCTTATTGAAGTGCCTATGCAATAATTATTTATTGATCGTAACCGCCTTTCCGTTTTGCTTTTACTTGTGCGGGCCATGTTCTGTTATTCGGTCCATTGCCTTTCAAATCAGCTTTTTCATTAGATGCACGTTCGGGATCTTCTGATGCCATGTAGACAAGAATTGCAGTCACGATAGCGTTGTTGCGCAAATCATCAAATACAATTTTATCGTAAGTATCTCTGTTGGTATGCCAGGTGTAGTTAAAATACGACCAGTTCAAGGCGCCCAGTGAAAATGCTGGTGCACCAACCGCAACAAACGAGGCGTGATCAGATCCACCACCACCAGGAGCTCCAGGGAAACTTGTTTTGATGGAATCTTTGTATTCTCCAGGTATTGCGTTTAACCATCTTCCGATATAGTCTTTTGATTTTGCAAAGCCAGATCCATTCAAGTTTATAATTCTTCCTGTTCCATTATCTTGGTTGAATAAAGCTTGAAGGTTACTTACTATTTCAGGATGATCTTCAACAAACGCACGAGAACCATTTAAGCCTTGTTCTTCACTTCCCCAATGACCCACTAAAATGCTGCGCTTTGGATTGGGGTATACTTTTTTAAGGATACGCATTGCTTCCATCATCACCATCGTTCCTGTACCGTTGTCTGTTGCACCTGTTGCGCCATCCCAAGAATCGAAGTGAGCAGACATCATTACATATTCATTTGCCTTGCTTGATCCTTTGATTTCGGCGAGGGTATTAAACGTTGGGACTTCACCCAGTTCTTTTGATTGAGCAAGTACATTGATCACTGGTGCTGCACCTGATTCGGTTAAGCGGTATAACAAGCCATAGTCTTCCAGCATCACATCAATGGTTGGAATTTTCTTGGTATAAGCATCAAAAATTTTATTTACACCAAAACCCTGACTCCAGTTGCTTCCCACAATACCTGCTGCACCTGCTTTTTCTAATGCTGCAGCAAGTGTACGGTTGTTATAACCTGTTTTACCGATGCGTTTGCGCCATGCTTCAGTCGCCTCTTTTCTTTCCTGCAACATTTTATCCATCGATGCTTTAGTAGCAAATTCTTTCCAGTTGTAATCTGGCCTTCCCGTAGGTTGAGGCATCGCTACCAAAACAAATTTTCCTTTTACATTCGGCAACCATTGTTGAAAGGCCAATGAATCAGCAACATCAGGAATGATAATGGTTTCTCCCTTTACAGCCTTTTTGGTAGAAGGAGAAAAAGCCAACTGAGTTGCTTCTAATGTTTTGGTCCAAGGACTAATCATATCTACGTGTGTAATACCACGATCCCAACCTCTCCATGTGCCATAGTTTTCTCTTCTTGCTGAGATTCCATATTGTTGGTATTGTGCAATTGCCCAGTCGCTTGCCTGCATCATTTTTGTCGAACCCACCAAACGAGGTCCAATGCCATCCATTAATTCATGGCTCATTCTTTTGAGTTGAGAATTCTCATTGGCTTCTTTTATAATAGCCGCAACAATGGGGTCTTCTTGAGCGAAGGCAAATTGACAAACAATTTGAACAGCAAATGCTAAAGTGAAAAGGGCAATTTTTATGCGCATGAAAATTGATTTGAAACTAAAATAAAGAAAAATATGGAGAGTCGACTCCCTCAATAACTCAACCTTTTGACATGAATTTTGTTTAAGAGGCAGAGTAAACAAGCGAAAAATCATGAACAAGAAGTTAGCGGCGTTATTGGCAGTAGTTTTTTCTATTTTCTTTTCTATCCAATCCATGTCCCAAGCCACCACAGCCATAGGCGGTGTGGTAGTCAATAAGAACAGTCAAGCTGGACTCCCAGGTATTTCTATCCAGCTGACACCTGGGGGTAAAAGCGGTGTGAGTGATTCTTTGGGTAATTTCAGAATTACAGGCGTTAGTGCAGGAACATATGCCATCAGTTTCAGTGGTGTAGGCTTTCAGCCCAAGACCATCAGCAACTTGGTGGTAACCAGTGGTAATGAAATTACTTTACAAGTAGAGTTGGAGCCACAGGTTGCACAAATGAGTACGATAGTTGTTAGTGGTAGAAAAAATTCAGCTCGAGTGGCAACTATTGAGAGTCCATTGAGCATTCAAAGACTGACAACCGAAGATATCAAAGCCAATCCGGGTGGTAACTTTGATATCAGCAAGGTAATTCAATCGCTGCCAGGAGTAGGCGGTGGTGTAGGTGGAGGAAGTTTTAGAAATGATATTATTATAAGAGGTGGTTCGCCAAGCGAGAATGTTTTTTATCTCGACGGGATTGAAGTGCCAATCATCAACCACTTTAGTACGCAAGGAAGTGGCGGTGGTCCGCAAGGTATTTTAAACGTAAGTTTTATTGAGGATGTTCGTTTGAGTACTTCAGCTTTTGATGCACGTTATGATAATGCACTGAGTTCAGTATTTCAGTTCAAGCAGAAAGCAGGTAATGCTAATCGTTTACAAGGAAATATTAGAATGAGTGCATCCGAAGTTGCTGCAACATTTGATGGTCCATTGAGTAAGAACACTACTTTTCTGGCATCAGCAAGAAGAAGTTATTTGCAATTGTTGTTCCAGGCCATCGACTTACCTATTCGTCCTAATTACTGGGATTTCCAATTTAAGACAACAACAAAGATTGATAAGAAAACAACCTTGAGTTTTCTTGGTATAGGAGCAATTGATGAATTCAGTTTTGCAGCACCAAAAGATGCTACACCTGAGAAACTCTATGTTATTAATAGCAGTCCCGCTGTAAATCAAAAGAGCTACACCATTGGTACTAGCTTAAAACGCCTCACTAACAAAGGGTTTATTAATATTTCGTTGAGCAGAAATTTACTCAACAACAGAGCGGATAAATATTTAGATAATAAAAATCCTGTGGAAGCGGATCGTACTTTCCGCATCAGCAGCACCGAAACGGAGAACAAGTTTCGATTTGATGTGAACAATACTTATGGAGAGTGGAAGTTGAGTTATGGTGCAACGGCGCAGCTGGTTGAATTTGACAATACATTTTTTCAAATAGTAAAAAATGCAGTCAAAGATGCACAAGGGAATATTTTACAACCAGGGATAACTTTGAACAGTAGTTCAGAGATTAATTTTTTACGTTATGGAGCATTTGTACAGGCTGGAAGAAGATTATTGAATAACAGATTGGGATTGAGTGTAGGTTTGAGGACTGACGCCAATAATAGAGAAAAGGAAAATCAGAATTTGTTGAAGCAGATGAGTCCGCGTGCTAGTTTGAGTTATGCCTTAACCGACAAATGGAATGTAAGTGCAAGTTATGGTCAGTATTATAGACTGCCTTCTTTTACACAAATGGCTTTTAGTACAAATATTAATGGACAATCATTTGTCAATCCAGATGATTATATCAAGAGTACACATTGGGTAGCCGGCTTTGAATATTTACCATCTTCAACAACACGCTTTACTATTGAAGGATTTTATAAGAAATACAATAATTATCCTGTTAGTATAATCGACGGTATCAGTCTAGGAAACAAAGGCACAGAATTTGGGGCAATTGGAAACGAGCCTGTTATTCAAAACGGTAAGGGAAGAGTTTGGGGTATAGAATTATTTGCTCAACAGAAATTAACCAGTCGCTTTTTTGGTGTCTTTAGTTATACGTTTTACCGAAGTGAGTTCAGTGGATCAAATGGAGTTTATGTACCTGCGAATTGGGACAATAGACATTTGATTAGTGCTACACTTGGCTATAAGTTTAAACGCAATTGGGAATTGGGTTTAAAGTTTAGATACCAAGGAGAGGCACCTTATACTCCATATAATTTAGAACAGAGTCGTTTGAATTATTTGACATTAGGAACGGGGGTATTTGATTTTAATCAGGTGAACACGTTGAGATTGCCTGCATTTCATTCTGGAGATCTTCGTATCGATAAGAAATGGAATTATCGCAACCTCACACTTGATCTGTTTTTAGATGTAACCAACTTCTATGCATCCAAGAGTGCAGGTATACCCAATTATACATTCAAGCGTACTGAAGATAATGCTGCATTTGTATCAACAAACAGACAACCTGTAAGTATTGATGGTAGCAATGCCATTCCGGTTTTGTTAAATAATATTGATGGAACTCTTTTGCCTACAATTGGCTTTATAGTAGAATTTTAAGTTCTGTATTTGATTTTAGTATATGCTAATTTCCAAAAGAACCGACAAAATGTTTGTCGATAACTTTAGTTTTTTCACTTTCAATCATTTTTACAAAAGCTTTTGCAACAGGGGAAAGGCTTTTATTTTTTAGCCAAACAATATTCCATGTAGATTTTAGAGGCAGTCCTTTTACGGGGATAATGTGTAGTTGTTTATTTTTTAATTCATTCTTTATGCCAATTAATGGCATAATGGAATAACCTATACCTGCAATAACTGCTTGCTTTACTGCTTCATTTGAGGTGAGCTGGATCTTCTTTCTTACCTTGATTTTATTTTTTTCTATAAATCTTTCCATAGCAGTCCTCGTAGCAGAACCTTCTTCACGATAGATCAATGGAAGTGACTCAAGAACAAGTTTATCTGCCTGTGTTTTTTCATTTAGACCTTCAGCATTGCCTACCAGAAACAAAAGATTGGGCATTAGTTCGATTTTATTGAGCTGTATTTGTTTTGGTAATACAGATACCAAGGCAAAATCTGTCTCATTTTTTTCAAGCGACTCAATAACTTTTGTTTTGTTAGATACATCAAGGCGAAGCTCTACACTTTCGTGTTGTTTTAAGAAGTCAGATAAAAAATAGGGAATTACATATTTACCTGTAGAAACAGAAGATATCTTGATAGTACCCGTCAGCAATCCTTGGTATTTATTTAATCTTTGATCAATGATATTTAATTCGTTTAAAATTGTTTGAGCAGATTCTGCAATCTCCAATCCAAACTCTGTTACAAATACTTTTTTATTTATGATTTCTACCAAAGGAATATAGAATTGCTGTTGAAAATTCTTCAGCTGTATTGATACGGCTGGTTGTGAAAGGTGCAAAGCTTCTGCAGTTTTTGTGATGCTTTGGGTTTCTACAACTTTCAAAAATATAGTCAATTGGTGTAGTGTGTAATTCATAAAAAACGTAAATGATTAAGATTATAAATATAAATAAAATTATATGAATAATTGAAATCAACTTTGCGTTCATGATTTACAATCAACTTATTTCTGGTTTATCAGTGCTTTGTTTGTTAGTCATGATAAAGCTTTTAAATAAGAAAAGTGATGTTTGAAGGAAGAAGGTTACTCGTGGCCACTAAACATAAAAAAGAGGAGGTTATTGCTCCTCTTTTCTTTAATGAGTTGGGTCTATCTTCTTTTGTGTTAGATGATTTTGATACTGATGCTTTTGGAACCTTTACCGGAGAAATAGAGCGAGAAGGCGGTCCGCTTGATGCATTGAGAAAGAAAGCATATGCTGCAATGTCAATGGCTGAAGTTGATTTGGTTGTAGCAAGTGAAGGATCTTTTGGTCCGCACCCATCACTATATTTTGTTCCCGCTGCTGATGAGATGTTGCTATTCGTTGATAAGAAAAATGATTTAGAAGTCTTGGCCAGAGAGGTAACTACTGAAACAAATTTTAATTCAGCAGAGATAAAATCAGAAGAAGAACTATTAGATTTTGCCCAAAAGGCTTTGTTTCCATCACATGCATTAATTCTTTCTGACGCCCATGCTTCAAATTCGCAATACTTTAAAGGCATTACCTCTAAAGAAGAACTATTGAAAATATTTAATGATTTACGATCTAGTAATGATAATATTTTAGTCCAAACCGACATGCGTGCCCTGTATAATCCAACACGTATGAAGACCATTGCGCGTGCTTGCCATAAGCTTATTCGAAACATAGTTTCTCAGTGTCCTTCATGTGTTACTCCTGGTTATAACGTTACTGATGTGCTAGATGGACTGCCTTGTTCATTGTGTGGGAGACCTACGAATTCCACTTTAGCGCATCAGTACGTTTGCAGGAGATGTGGGTATAAGGAACTGAGGTATTATCCAAATTTAAAGCTAGAGGAAGATCCTACTTTTTGTGATTATTGTAACCCTTGATTATGAAACATACGTTAATTAAAAATGCAAGAATAATTGATGATGGTAAAGATTATTTTGCCGACGTATATATAAAAGGAAATAGGATAGAGAAAGTCTCAGCTTCAATTAATTTACCTATTGAGACTAAATATGATGAAGTAAATGCTGAAGGCCTAGTGCTCATGCCTGGAATGATTGATGCACATGTTCATTTTCGTGAACCCGGGCTAACCTATAAAGGTAATATGCGCTCAGAATCAGCTGCTGCAATATCTGGCGGGATTACATCGATAATGGATATGCCTAATACTGTTCCAGCTGTTTTGACTCTAGACATTTTGGAGCAGAAGTATGGAATTGCTGCAGAAAATTGCCTCACCAATTATTCTTTTTTCATGGGCTTGTCGAAAGATAATTTGGAAGAAGCATTGAGGGCTAGCACGGAAGATGTTTGTGGTCTAACTGATGATGGATTGTATTTTGACGAATCTCATCCAACGCTATGTAATTCACTTGATTATTTAGAAAAAATATTTTCCAGTTCAGAACATTTAATTGCACTCCACTCTGAACAGGATGCAATCATTAAGAAAAACTATGAAAAAGCCAGGGATGAGTTCAAGGAATTCATCCCTCTTCATTATCATAGTATAATAAGATCTTCAGAAGCATGTATAACATCAACAAAAGAAATACTTTCTATAGCAAGAAAACATAATACCAGGTTTCATCTTTTACATGTATCTACAGGTGAAGAAGCAAAATTATTTGATAATACTGAGCCTTCGCGTTCAAAACGACTTACAGCAGAAGCAACAGTACATCACTTATATTTTAATACAGATGATTACGAGCGTTTGGGAAATTTAATCAAATGGAATCCATCGGTTAAATCTGCACTTGATAATCGTGAGTTGCTAGAAGCTATAAAGGAAAATAGAATTGATATTGTTGCAACAGATCATGCACCACATGCCTTGGGTGAAAAAATTGGATTATATGATGCTGTTAAGCCAGGGGGTCCAATGGTTCAGCATGCTTTATTAGGAGTACTTGAATTTTATTTTAAAGGCAAGCTCACCTTGAATCAGGTTGTTCAGAAAACCAGTAATGGTGTAGCAGACTTATACAGAATTAAAGATAGAGGGTTTATTAGAGAGGGCTATTATGCTGATCTGGTTTTAGTTGATTTAGAAACCCCATACAAAGTGACTGAATCCAACATCAACTATAAATGCAATTGGTCGCCTTTTCTCAGTTACACCTTCAGTTCAACTATTAATACTGTTTTTGTAAATGGAAATAAGGCATGTTCTAATCAAAATTTGATATCTGAAATTCCGGGTAAGCGACTAAAGTTTGAAAAAATAAGATAAAAAACACAATGGATACAGCTGCTAATTTCCAGGTTCTATTATCAAATATTACTAATCCTACGTTATTATTCTTTGTTTTAGGTATTATCGCATTTCTAGTTAAAAGTGATTTAGAGATACCGGCGCCATCCATTAAATTCATTTCTCTTTACTTGTTGTTTTCAATTGGTTTTAAGGGGGGGCAAGAATTGCAGCACAGTGAGTTTACATCAGAGATTTTCTATTCCTTGATTTTTGGAGCAATACTCGCTACAGTAATTCCGCTCTACACATTTTTTATAATGAAAAATCGTGTAGGAGTTAGTAATGCAGGAGCGGTAGCTGCATCATATGGTTCAGTGAGTGCAGTAACTTTTGTTTCTGCTGCAACATTTCTCGAAATGCAATCAGTCCATTTTGGTGGGCACATGATTGCTGTTATGGCATTGATGGAATTTCCTGCTATTATTATGGGGTTTATTCTCATCAAAAAATTTGAAAAAGAACGTAATAATGAAGTCAATTTTAGCAGCATTATTAAACATGCAATTTCAAACGGAAGTGTTTTGATGATCATGGGTAGTCTGTTCATTGGTATAATCTCAGATTCTCGTCAGGCTGAAGGTATTAAGCCCTTTACCAATGATATCTTCAAAGGTTTTCTCGCTATTTTTTTATTGGAGATGGGGATGATCACTGCGAAAAGATTTTCAACATTTAGGCAACACGGACTATTTGTTTTCTTATTTGCAATAATTATACCGTTAATAAATGGATGTTTTGTTGCCTTTTTTAGTGATATCATCACTCAGGATGTAGGCAATCGTTTTGTTTTTTCAATTCTTGCTGCAAGTGCATCTTACATTGCTGTTCCAGCAGCTATGCGCTTAGCCGCTCCTAAATCAGATCCTGGTTTATATATTCCGATGGCTTTGGGTGTTACTTTTCCTTTCAATATCACAATAGGGATGCCACTGTATTACTTGATTATTGGGCTACATTAAAATTTAGCAACACAGTTACTGAAGACTGTCCTTATGAAAAGGACACTTGCTTTTTTGAGGTTTGCTTTCCCATGCCTTGTTATTATAGAAGAAGTTGGGAGTAATCACTTCATTGTCGTATTCTTGGTGAAATACTTTTAGTGCTGAACCTGATAGAGGAGGAACAATCCAACTCCAATCAGCTTTAACTGCTCTGCCTTCTGCTTCTTCATTTCGCATAAACTTCATGAATTGTTCAGATGCAGCATGGTGATCAGCTAAAGTTACTCCAGCATTTTGAAAGGAATAGTGAACAGCTTCGTTTAGTACAACAAGTGCTTTGTCTTTCCAAAACGGGTTTGATTTGTCTTGCTTTAAGCCTAATCTCTCAGCAATCAGTGGAAGTTGATTATACCTTTTTTCATCCCCTAAATTTCTTGAGCCAATTTCAGTCACCATGTACCATCCATTGAATGGGGCAGCTGGATATTCAATACCTCCAACTTCTAGCACCATATCTGAAATTAGTGGAACAGCATGCCACTTCAATTGTAAATCAGCAAACCATTTGTATTCAGGATGCTCAATTGCTACTTCTAACACTAGTGAAGGGTTTAGTGCGTGCCATTGAGGTACTTGTTCATTTTCTTGTATTACAATTGGAAGTAAATCAAAAGGTGAATTGTTTCCTTTCCATCCTAGTTGTTTACATTGATGTGTAAAGGAAAGTTGTTCTGGGTCTCCAATGATGGAACCATCAATTTCTTGATGTGCCGCATAGCGAATCAGATTTTTGTTCCAGATTCGAAATGGAGTTATTCCATTTGGTTGTTGTGGAGGAAAAACGGTAATCAATGGTAGGATTTTACCATTGTTTGATGCTATTGTTAAATGTTCTTCCAGTGCATGAAAGACATCTTTTGTAGTCCTGACATTTCTTTTGTCATTAAGGATAAGAGATTTCCAATAAAGACGACCGATGCATCGGTTGCTGTTTCTCCATGCAATTCGTACGCCGTGTTCCAACTCTTGAAAACTATGCGTATAGGTGCCTGATTGCTCAATTTCAATTTTAATTTCATTTAGTCTTTCTTCCATACCAGAAAGGTCAAGCTCCTGGTAAAGTTGTTTGATAAATGATGTGGCTTTTTGGTATAGCGTTTCAGGTGATTGCATGCCGCGCAAAGTTACTGAACTCAAGACATCAATAGCCATTTGGCAACGTTAATTCATCTCCATCTACGGTGAATTGTTGAATGATTTTTTCTTTGTGAGGAAATTGCTTAATCAAGTCGTTTCTAGAAGCTGCTAAAAAGCAGCTAGAAGTAAATCCAGGAGAAAGCGTGCATCCAAAAACAGAAAATGCACCATGCTCAATTGTTGCACCAGCTTGCCATACGCCAGCTGGAACTGTATATTGGATTATTTGACCCTTTTCGAAGTCATGTCCCATGATAATTTCTTCTGTTTTGCCATCGGGATAGAACAAATGAAGAATCAATGGGTCACCAAAATAAAAGTGCCAAACTTCATCCTGTGTAAGGCGGTGAAAGCATGAAAAGCTTAAAGGTGAATGACAGTACATGCCAATCATGGATGTTGAAAGCGGAGTGTTTTGCTCATCCATTGTTGGCGATTTATAGGTCTGTTTGAAAAACGTTCCTTCAACTGGTAGTTTCTCAAATTGAAAATGATCAATGATTTTATTTATGTATCTATTCATAACCTATGAGAATTAAATGTTTATGCAAGCTAAACAATCAACTTTAAAAGATTTAATCTTGTTAAAATGATTTGTTTGGGTTAAATTATATTTCTAATTGTTTCTAATTCATTTTTATGACAACAAAAGTTTTGAATCTTTTTTTACTTGTTTTCTCTTTACAAGTTTCTGCACAACAAAAACAATTAAAGCGCCCTAACATTATTTGGATTACTTGTGAAGATATTTCTCCATTTATAGGAGCCTATGGGTTTAGTGGTGTGAGAACTCCTAATATTGATCAATTAGCCAGAGAAGGGGTAAGATATACGAGTGTATATACTACTGCAGGTGTATGTGCGCCAAGCAGATCAGCTATCATTACTGGTATGTACCAAACATCTATTGGGACGCATCATATGCGTACGATTGGCGACCCAAAATATCAACCAGTTCCTTCTTATTCAGCTGTTATTCCATCATATGTTAGGTGTTTTCCTGAGTATTTGCGTAAGGTAGGATATTACTGTACCAATAATGAGAAACAGGATTATCAATTTGAGGCGCCTGTTACAGTTTGGGATGAAAGCAGTGCTGCTGCATCGCATACAAATAGAGCACCTGGGCAACCAATTTTTGCAGTTTATAATTTCTTTATTACACATGAGTCGCAGCAATTTGCTCGACGTGATAGTTTATTGGTAGACCCGAATAAAGTTGAAGTTCCCTTGTTGTATCCAAATACAGAAAATGTACGAAAAGATCTTGCGAGGTTATATACCAATATAGAAAGAATGGATCAGCAAGTAGGAGAATTGATCAATAGTTTAAAGCAAGAAGGTTTGTATGACAATAGCTACATTTTCTTTTTCAGTGATCATGGTGGGGCACTTCCATGGATGAAGAGGGAGGTATTAGAAAGGGGAACGCATATTCCTTTTCTAATTCGATATCCAAAAGGTGAGAACAGTGGCATGATTAATGATAATTTAATTAGTGCAGTTGATTTAGCACCATCTGTTTTGTCTTTAGCTAAAATTCCTATACCCGCGTATATGCAGGGGCAGGCTTTTTTAGGTAAACAAAAGAGTAAGTCTACGCGCAAATATGTTTTTGCTGCAAGAGACAGAATGGATACTGAATATGATCGTGTACGTATGGTTAGAGATACAGGCTTTAGGTATATCTATAATTTCATGCCAGAAAAAATTAATTATCAGAATATAGAGTTTAGAATGAGTATGGCCATGATGAAGGATATTATAAAGTTGAAAGAAGAAGGGAAGCTATCAGCAGAACAAATGAGTTGGTTCAAGTCGAAGCCAATCGAAGAACTTTATCATGTTGCAACTGATCCATTTGAATTTAACAACTTATCTACTAGCCCAACGTATAAGGAAAAATTAAATGAGCTTAGAACAGCTATGAAAAATTGGGTTGATGAGGTAGGAGATATGGGCAGTATTCCTGAAGCTGCAATGATTAAGCAAATGTGGAATGGTAACGATACAGTGCCTCATACAGCACAAGCAACAATTAAGTTACAAGGTAAAAAAATTCAGTTGTCTTGTTCAACGGAAGGGGCTTCAATTGGCTATCGTATATTAAGATCAAGCACTTCAGATCAACAGAAGATGAGTACAATAAAAACATGGGATATGGGTTCTGCTTACGCCAATAGCAATGTTAGAGCAATTCCTGTTGCAATTGTATGGAAAGTTTATGACGGGGAAAGTATATCATTACAGAGAGGAGAAACGTTGGAAGTAAATACTATGCGAATTGGGTATAAGTCGGCGCTAATTCAATATCAGATGCAATGAGGTTATTAATACTTTTAGTGATAGCAATTCAGTTTATTGCTTTTTTACCTCATCAAGAACATGCAATAATCCCTTCCTACCAGGATAGTGTGCATAAGGGCATGAAGTTTATTCAAGGTGGAAAATATATGATGGGGTGTGTAGATAATACAGGCCGACCAGATGAGTATCCATTGCATAAAGTAGAAATCAGTAGTTTTTGGATGGATGAAACTGAAGTGACTAATAAACAGTTTAGCGCATTTGTTGAAGCTACAGGTTATCAAACTACAGCGGAAAGAAAAGTAGATATTGATAAAATCAAGTCACAGTTCTCAAATCAGTTGATTAATCTAGGAGATAGCCTTTTGGTTCCTTCCTCCTTGGTTTTTCGTCAGCCTCAATATAGGGTTTCACTCGACAGACCTGATCAATGGTGGGCCTTAGTTGCTGGTGCTAATTGGAAACATCCACAAGGTCCGAATAGTAGTATTGAAGGGAAAGACGATTTTCCTGTTGTGCATGTTTCATGGGAGGATGCAAATGCTTATGCAGTTTGGGCTGGTAAAAGATTACCAACCGAGGCTGAGTGGGAGTATGCTGCTAGAGGGGGTTTAAGTAAAAAACCATTTAGTTGGGGAAGTGAAAATTTACAGGAAAATTTACCCAAGGCCAATACCTGGCAAGGGGAGTTTCCAATAAAAAATACTGGATGGGATGGTTTTACGGGGTTAGCTCCTGTCCAATCTTTTGCTCCTAATGCTTATGGGCTATATGATATGGCGGGAAATGTATGGGAATGGTGCGCTGATTGGTATGATGTATACTATTATAAGCAAGCTGATAAAGGAGTATTTAAAAATCCATCCGGACCATCAACATCATTTGATCCTGATGAGCCATGGGTGCCAAAGAAAGTAGTTAGAGGAGGTTCATTTTTATGTGATATATCTTATTGTTGCAGTTATAGGGTGTCGGCAAGAATGAAAACATCCACGGATACGGGATTAGAGCATACTGGATTTAGATGTGTAATGAGTAAATAGAATTTAATAGTTGTATTTTTAATTTTAAATAAAGAAATCATGTCTGATCAGAATTTTAGTAACCACGCAAGAATGCATCCTATGTTTCATTATGTAGCTGCACCATTGGTAATTGCAGGATTAATTGGCAGTATTGTCAACCTGGTAAAAGGACGACCTGAAAGTCATTATGATGCCGCATTGATTGTAGTACTCTTTTTGTCGCTTTTATTCATTGGTGCAATGGTGAGAACCTACTCTCTAAAAGTACAGGATAGAGCTATTAGGGCAGAAGAGAGTTTGCGTCATTTCGTGCTGACTGGCAAGCCACTAGATGGAAGGTTGAGAATTGGTCAAATTATTGCACTAAGATTTGCATCAGACGCAGAATTTCCTGCTCTTG
>JACCDJ010292425.1_pt1 | contig 27788 bp, 17 predicted proteins | sample 7444481 | NCBI WGS metagenome assembly JACCDJ01 (sample SAMN15323435, study PRJNA562643) | freshwater metagenome | isolation source: river surface water | place: USA:Blue River Watershed | collected 2017-08-15 | reverse complement strand
CTACTATAAGCGAGGCAGAGATTGGGGTTATTGATGGTGTTACTGCAGGAACTGCAGCTGCAAGTAAGGCTCTTGTATTAGATGCTTCTTTAGATATTACTGGTATCGATTCTTTGGGAACTACAACACTTGTACTTGGAGGTGTGTCTCTAACAAGTACTCAAGCAGGATATATCACTGGTATCACCGCCGGAACCGCAGCTGCAAGTAAGGCTCTTGTATTAGATGCTTCTTTAGATATTACTGGTATCGATTCTTTGGGGACTACAACCCTTGTACTTGGGGGTGTATCTCTAACAAGTACCCAAGCAGGATATCTCACTGGTATCACTGCCGGAACCGCAGCTGCAAGTAAGGCTCTTGTATTAGATGCTTCATTGGATATTACTGGTATTGATTCACTTACAAGCGCGACTATAATAGCATCTACTTCATTATCAACTACAAGTACAACCGAAAGTACATCAACGACTACCGGTGCTTTCCGAGTTAGTGGTGGCGTTGGTATAGCTAAATCTTTATTTGTGGGTGGGCGATTTGTTCAAGGTGGTAGCGCCTTTACAGTTTCAATTTGGCCAGGAACAGGCGGCGTTCAATCGCAGTTTTCGGCAACTACCTACTCAGATTCAACTGGAAGTGCGAGTCAAGCTTGGTGCAATCAAATTAGTTTTACAGGAGGCACATTTACATCTACAACACCATCTACTGTTTATGGTAATGCATGTACAGTATACATTAACTCGGCTCCTACTCCTAGTACAAATGTAACAATGACTGCGCGTTTCGCGCTCCTTATTAATTCTGGTATGTTTAAAACAAATGATACTACAGATGCGAGTTCTATTTCAACTGGTACAATCGTATCAACTGGTGGTATTGCTTGTGCTAAAAAGTTATGGTGTGGTACGCTCGCAGTCGTGCCTAGTGCTACTGTCGACTCTGTAGCTTGGTCTAACGTTGGGCCATGTTTTAATGTCGCCGTTACCACTGTTAGAAATACTTCATCAGCTGCCTCTACGGTAATTGGGTTAGCTGGTATGAGTAGTTTCCAAAGACCAGCGATATCAGCAACCAATGCAAATATCACTTATACAATGGCGGCTAATGTGTATATAGCAGGCGGGCCTACTGCAAGTACTAATGTGACGATTACTAACCCAATAGCTTTATATGTCGCATCGAGTGCCACTTCAGTCTTTACAGGGCCAGTAGCCTTTGGTGGGTCAATTCAACCAGCATACTTTATGGACTGTGGTTCAGTGGGAGCACCTCCAGCTATGGCTATCAATTTCTATGGCGGCACTAGAGGTATTGGTGGGGGGAACAATGCTATTAACTATATGTGTGATGCAGCCCATAGGTGGTGGTATGGTACATCTGCTCAAGGTGGCGCCGTCAGTACTAACCCAACTGGTACTAATACGATGACTTTATTGACCAGTGGATACCTTGGGTTAGGGATTACTACTCCAATATATCCTTTGGATATTAATCTAACATTTAATGCTAATTACAACCCTGGAGTTAACTATGGAAGATTGAATAGTTCTGGGGCTACGTCTATTGCATCTCCTGATAATAATGTTAATTTCTCAATTCGTTGCACTGGGGCAATCTCATGTACGGCCGTGTATGCGAGTTCTGATAGGCGTATTAAGAAAGATATTCAAACGATATCTAATAAGGATGCAATGTCGTTTGTAAAGGATGTTGTTCCGGTAATGTACCAACTTAAAGAATCCGAAGAAGAATGTTTTGGGTACATTGCCCAAGATATTCTCAGAGTTGGAAATACTAAGTTGAATAGAATTGTTAATGTTATTAAGAAAGACGGTATAGAAGAGCAAATAGAAGAGGATGGGTTTATTAACCCAAAGGACCATATCTTCAATGTTGCATATACTGATACCATTCCATTATTGCATAATGTTATCAAACAGCTACTTCAACGTATTGAGGTATTGGAGCAAAAGTTAGGAGTTGATCCAGCAACTGAATGATGCTAGAATCGAACTTACATATTAGATATAACAAAGATGCACGGACAAGTTTATCTGATTCAACCAGAAGAGTTCATTGGGACTAATCAAGTCAAGCTTGGTATGAGCCACTCTTCTAATAAGAAACGTATTGTTAGCTATGGTCCAAGAACGCGAATACTATGCACGCAAGGATGTTCCAATCCCTCGCAAGTAGAGAAGGAACTCAAGAAGGTTTTCAAAAAAAGATTCACTCTCATTAAGGGCTTAGAATACTTTCAAGGAAACATACACGACATGAATAACTCTTTCAGAGAGGTTGTTGATAAACATGCCAAACTATCTGAAAATGATTCACCGCGAAAATGGTGCGAGTCCATTTGCGCACTCAATAGTGTGACTGAAATTAATGAAATCATTCAAGGACTTCAGGCATATGTACGGGATAGCAACTCTCATATGCTTCAAACATCTAGTGAGGACTCTAATAGCTCAGAAGAATCCTCCGTGGAAAGCTCTTTGCAAGAAGAATTGATTTCACCCATCTATGATGAAACATATCATAATTCAACTCATATGAACTATGAAGACTACGCGAGCTCAGTATCATATAAAGCTAATACGAATATGAATCATATTGCTAGTTATACCTCGCTACAACAATGCTCGACAATAAAATCAGATGCAATGATGAAGCTTATTCGTAACACTACTTACAAGAAAATTCTTAGACTTTTAAGGCCATTTAGAAAGACTCCATACCCCAAAGAAGTATTTGATGTTATCGATATAATCGGAACCAAGGATGGGACGGTGAACATGAATACTATTCAGTTAGGTATCCATAATAAGCTAAAGGAAAACTACAATATTTTTATCGATCCTACATCCATAGATACATTATCTATCTTCAAATACATACACGACAATCATTTGAATGGTCTGATTAAGGATTGTTATTACGAGTGGTGTATCAAAGGAAGGGATCAGGTTATTAGCAAGTTGAGGAGACATGATGTTGTTCCATCTGATGAAACTATCGCCTCACTATTCAAACCAATGGAGTGCTACACTGGTATGACCAAAGATCAAGCCAAACATATCAAGGCTATCATCGTAACACTGATCAATGACTTTGTGAATAAACAAATTAAGAAACAAAAAAATAAACATAGATTGATCCATTGAAGCTTCCGATGAGTTGACCAAGAATTATCTTATTTTTTTGGAGCAATACTTTGATCAATTCAGTACCAATATATAATGGATACAACTAATGTCGTATATGAAGGTACAAATGTTGTAGCTTCAACTGATCTACTTATGCGAAAGTATAATATTGATTTTGCTAAGGACCTTATACAAGACTTTTTGGTAGGACCTAAAGTATATTTGCAAACTATTTACATGAATGCTGTCCGTGATATGACCAACTTTATTCAATTTCCATTAGAGTGGCATGTAACTAACCATTTGGACAAACATGTTAATAACAAACTATTACAATATAAATCAACAGTTGATAAAGAAGAACAACAAGCCTTATACAGATTAACTTGGACACATAGTCTTGATAGCGAAGATCTAATTGTTATTGTGGAAAATCGCTTGGATTATGTATCATTTGATGAGAACTTACAAGTATTCTTCACAGTTGAGGATGACTATAACATGGTCGATTTCTTTTTGCAAATGATAGATACTCGTGCGTTTTATGTTGAACTATGATAAGTTTTTTTTGAGTTACATGATTGTATATACGTCATCATCATGACAAGTCAAACCAAATCTTTGGAGAAACAATTGATGAAGCAGGACCCTGAATCCTTTATTCAGTTTGATTTAAATGGTCAAGAGCTTCTATGTCGCGTATTAAGAGTGCACGATACTGATACGATCACGGTTGGGTTCAAACTCAAATCTAATTTCTATCGTAAGAATTTACGTATCACAGGAATTGATTCTCCAGAGCTTCATAGTAGAAACGCCAAAGAGGCTAAGCTATGTAGGCTCGGACGAGAGTATCTTAAACAAAGATACCTGAACAAGATTATCCTTGTAAAGATGGGCCCAGATGATAAATATGGGCGTACATTGGCTGATATCTTTGACAAAGATTCAAATGAACACATCAATGCTAAATTAGTTGAATGTAAATTTGCAAGAGCATATGGCGGTGATCTTAAAAAGGTACCTTGGGATAAGACAGAAGTACTAGAAGGTATTGCTATCGCTGGTGGTATGAACCTCGTGGATCCAGGTAAATAAAAAAAAGAAACGCATACAAGCACTATCTACTCTCACATGAGATAGTTATTCAAACATCCACAAACATAGCCATGCTGAGATTGTTTGTTAATGTATTTGATTACGCGATCAGGATGAAGGAGCTCAGCCATTAATTCATTATGGAGCTCTTTTTTTGAGTAACGTAAGTAATAGTAGTCTATAGTAAATAGATTTGGGTTACTCAAAAGCCCAATCGCCGATGGTCTTCTTGGGAATTTATTGAGCTTATGGATAACTTCTGGGTGAGCACAAATTTTTTCCCAAGCAAGATCACTCAACGCATACCATATATTTTCACCGCAAATGTTAAAGAAATTCTTGTTATGCATGAAGCACTCAGTAGAGGAATACTCTGAAGGACACATCTTCATGATCTCAGTAACTGCGGGGTTTAATGACATATGACACCAATTGATCTTTGAATTATTGCTCTTGAGTAAATCGATAGCAGCCTCATTCTCCGATAGATAGTCCCAATTAATCTTACCAGGGGCATCTAACAGCAACTGAATAGCAAAATGATTACTGCTAAGTAGATCCCAATTCAAGTAATTAATATGCTTTTGCATAAACTCTGCAGAGTTGCAACTCATAGAAAGGTAGTCCCAATCTATATTTTCAGGATAGTCTTGTAAGATCTGCCAACCATTTGGGTTCAAAGATAATTGTTTCCAATCAATCCTATCAATATTCAATTTGAGTAAATGAATAGCAGCTGGGTTGAGACATAAATGCCGCCAACTGATATGCTCAACGTTCTCTTCTAAGATAAGAATCGCTGCTGGGTTCTCAGATAATATCGTCCAAAACACGTAATCAAGATTGGAGCGTAAGATATCCATCACTATCGGACTCTGATTTGCAGATAAGAAACGGATATTACGACTAACATTATCTGCACAATTACACTCTACAAGAGTCTTATACATAGGATGGACTGGGAATGGGAGCAAAGGCATTGAAAGCTAATGATGTATTAATCATAAAAAAAATCAATTTTTTTATGAACTATGGTTGCTACTCGTTAATAGTCGCCATCATAGCTACTATCACTCTCATAATCCTCCGCGCAAACATCCTTATCAATGCTACTCGTAGATGTTTGAATGGGATAAGTTGCGCGGAAGAATGACTCATCGATATCATTATCAGATTCGTAATCAGATTCTTCATCGTTATCCGCATCATCCGCATCAGCAACAGTATCCTCTAGTGTATCATTGAGATTAGAGTCCTTATGGTATGATGACTTATAAACAGTATCACTTATGAGATCATCACCCAAATCTCCGTAGTCACTATAATCGTCATCAGAGTGGTCATCAGAATCTGCAATACTGAGATGCATTTCTCCAGCGTGGCTCTGATAGCTGGATCCTCTATGTGCAACAATGCTAGTTTGGTTCGCAAATACAGCATCGTCGTCATCATCATAATCTGGGCACTCAGAGGAAGAGTATCCACTATCATCATTACATTGCTCATTAGAATCATTGGATATATCATCTACACAGTAGTATCGATTATACTGTTCATACTGATAGACTCTCTCATTGAGGGTTGTTAGGTCAAGTGGATTATCATCTCCATCTTCATCATCACTATCGCAACGTTCAACTTTCATAGCTGCTTCTTCTTGCATCATCTCAGCTGATACTTCAATAAGATTCTCATGTAATATATATTTGTTTGGTAGCACTTGTTTAGAGCCGTTCTCCGTGGCTTGTAAAATGGTCTCCTGTAGTATCTTTTTTGGCTTGTATTCATCGGTATCCAATGAGGGATAGAATCTTTGCAACTTTGTATCAGCATTCTTGCTACATTTATATAGAGCTATATCTGCTTCTTCATTGCCAATGATTAGCAATGTATTATCAGTATCATGAACACGCTCACATATCTTACAGTACTCACTACAGTTGCGCCGAGGTCTAATGAATACACCAGTTGCCTTGATAGTGATAGTATCCCAATTACTTGGATTCACGCCAGGTATGTTGCCAATATGGTTAAGTACGGTAGCTATGAATTTATCTGAAAGATCAGTTCCCAAATTGGTAACGATCGCAGGCTGATATGTAAACTTGCTCAAGTTAACTTTCTTCAAGAAACTACTTGAGGTCCGAGTGATGAATGGTTCATCATACTTCTTGTAATTAAAGTTCTTGGTAAGTCGCATACAGAAGAACTTATCATGCTCGTGTTTGTACCCACCATAGATGGACAAAGATCCCATTCTTCGATAAGGTTGAGCATCGATTGCTCCTTTGATATCTCTATCAAGCCCATACATACGTAGATCCTTTAGAGTATTAGAGTAGTCGACTTGAGCGAACTCAGCAAACATAATCTTGTTAAGATCTTCTTCATCGTCATCTTTATCATCATCTTCTCTATCATTCATATCATTATGAGGAATATCTGTATGCATGTTAAATCCTTCCTCAACGATGACTTCATACAGTTCCTTACAGCATTCAATTGGTAGCACTACATTGAAGATGATATGAATAGAAAGTTTGAATGCTCCACCATCTTTAGGCCGATTACGCGTTGCTACACAATAATCAATCTTGCTACTCATGATCCCTTTAATCGCGAATGCATTATATGTAGCTGCTATGTAGATATTGGCTAAATGATTACAAGATTCCTCAATGAGTATCTGCGCGATATGGCTGGTATTCTCATTTTGAAGAAGATCTTCAAAGTTGACCTGAACAATTCCTTCTCGTTTGGTATAAGAGCTAAAGTAATTAACTAAATGAGCTAACTTTGTTCTAGATAAGAGCATGTCGATATCCAAGAAGAACTTAACAAGGTTGGGGTTGAAGATTACTTCATGCAACTCGATTCTTAGTCGGTTATGAGCGAACTTGATAAGTTCATCGGCTACTTCTGGATTGTAAATCCAATAGAACATTCGGTGTGTGTATCCATCAATGCTATTATGATACTCCGCACGTAGTAGCATGAAGAGATTCTTAATTGGGTAAAGAAGTTTCTTAGATCCTTGAACGATACCAAATTCATCTTCAACATAGTCATCTAATGGAGTCTGATCTGTCTCATCCATTTCATCATCAGATTCTTCGTGTTTGGAGTAGATGTATCTGGATGATTTCCAATCGGTACGAAAGTATCGATTAACTAAGAAGTTCTCAATATCACGGAACTGCTTGATAGTTTTGTCAATAACCATGATCTCTTCTTAGTATATTCACTATGGATCATATCAATTTTTTCATAAAAAAAAGAACCGCTCATGGGTTCTTATTAATGCATGGCAGCATTTCTACCAGTCGCAAAGGTAGAGCAAGGATGAGATATAGTCTCGCTTACGTCCTTTCCAAAGGATAATCGCTTCGAAGATGAGTGGGTGTACGTATACGCCATGATTAGCTTCATGGACAGATTCATCACTTACAATAAGCATGTATGGGAAACCTTCTTCACCTTCATCTTCTTTACCTTCTTCATCTTCTCCATCGCACCCCCCATTATCATTACCATAGATATTATAGTTTTTTAGTTCGTTATTACGGATAGCTTCAATACAAATCTTGCCATTTTCTGTTTCGAAGAACTCCATCAAATCATCCTTAATGTCTAACTCTTTAGCAAGGCGAGTAATGGAAACGAATCTACAGTATTTACCAATTTCATTGATTGTTTGCATTGGGATCTCTTTATTGATACCCGAATACATGAAACTGAAGTACTTCGGTACATAGGTTTGGTCGATTGAGGTATTCATTGCTTGAGACGATGCTTAGATTGCTATCTGGTATATTATTTATAAAAAAATTCAATTTTAAGCAGATAACCAAAGCCATCATGTACCTCTACCGATATGGTACATTAGATGTAAAGAATAGATGTAAACATCTGAGATTGGTATTGTTCTTTGATATTCAATAGGCAACCATTGACATAATTTTCTAGATTGTTAAACTCATTGAGATACTCTTCAAGTTGAGCAACTGTCCTTAAAGATCCTTCTTCGATATCTTGAATGAGACGATACGAGATGTCTGTCCCGGCTGTGCGATAGGTAACAAGAATATTTAAGATATCTTGTTTCTTGCTTTCAGCCTTATCGACTCTTTGAATATTCAATCTAAATGTTTTCTCATCGATGGTTTTTTTTAATAATTTCAAACGCCAATCTTGATTGGTAGCATGCTGAGCAATAGTTTGGTATCTTGGGATAGATACCGCATGGTGATGAATGATTCGGATCATAAGCTTCTCCATATGAGCAACACGATTATGTAGAGATTGTTTCTGTTTTTTTGTCATTTCTCGTACCTCGGGGCAGCCTGAATTGGGACTATTCATGGTACCAATAACCATAAATTTGATGCCAGTCATGATACTTAAGATATGATGGTTATTCAATTGTTGCCCGCATTGTATGTCCAATGGGTTACGAGTATTAGCTTGCCCACGGGTGCGTTGCCATTCAAACCAATGCGGGTTATGAATAGCGCCCTTAACAATACGAAGTGACTTCCAATCAAATGCTGTATGGCAATTTGTGCAGAACATTTGATGGCAATTGCTAAGAACTGTCCCATCTGTGTATAAAAACTTATTGTTTCCATCTAGAGTGAAGCCGTAGTACTTGCCAAACTTGTATTTACTAATCTCTATGGTGCTATTAGTAATTTCATTGGTAATCGGATCGATCTTGAACCCAAATAGTTTCTTCTTAGCTTCCATATCAAGCTCCATGAAGAGATCAACTGTGATAGCAAATACTCTCCCATGAGGATTTCTTAATATCAATGTATGCTTGCTGTTGACGATATACGTCTCACCCTGTGATTGTTTGACTTCAAATAACTGATCCATTCCTTCGAATGTGTGCAGCACATTGCGGATACAATGGTCATCCCCGACCAATTGGTCACCAATCTTTATCTCATTAGCGCATTTGTTTATACCATTTGCAAGCGGGATAATAGTGTTCTTGTGGAAGCAACCTTCGATCTTGTGGATTGGGGAGCTGCACGATGGACATGGTTTGGAAGTTTCTTCAATGAATGAAATTGTTTTAATAATCTCCTCATCGCAAGTATGCTTGCTTTCGTCGTTACCTTTAATAATTTCTCGGCAATTATTACAAGAGATGAACGAACATATCTTGCAAATGAAATTACCTTTAGATGTTCGTTTTTCCAAACTTAACATACCAACGCAATCTTGATAAGGGCACTTCCGGACAAATGTTCTGGATACCTTTTCTTCTTTGTTCTTCAACTTGCCGATTTGCTCCCTAATCACTTTCACTTCATCTTCCATTTGGTCAGTCACATTCAATGATTCTTTTTTAGCCTCATACTCCTCGATACACTCATTAATACGCATCACTTCCATAGACTTAATAAAGTTAGATAGATCTTGCATACGATTTTGTCTCAATTCTTGATACTTATGCCCTAAATCAGAAATAGAACTTTCCAGCTGAGCTATCTCTTGTTCCTGTTCAATCAATAATTGAGTAGCGGGGAAGAATGTCTTCTCACGGTCAAATAAAATTGCTTCGCGAATACTCTTGTATTCTTTGTTCATGAATGAAACACCCATTATACTGTACAAAGAGGCACGGTCAAACTCGTACCCACAACCCATACACTTAAAGTAATGTGCAGGATCAGTTGTGTAGCGACGAAAACAGCGTTTGCAGCACGATAAGCTGCAAGAGATACAAATTACTTCACGGTTAATCTTGTTATAATCTTCGACACAAATGGTGCAAGACATATTGATGCAGTCGTAGTATAGTACTTGGTATATTTACTTGTTAACCCATCAATTTTACTCATGAAGTAGTCAAACAAGTAACAAAAAAAGAAACCAAATGGTATCATCATACAGTGATCAGACATGAGAATCTTTATATGCGTTGATAGAACTGAAGTATCTTTTGGTTAGCAATAAAGGATGTTTCCTTCAATCCAATGATCTTGAGTCCATCAATAGAGCGTACTCTGGATACAGCTACGTAAGCTTGACCATCAGCGAATACTTTGGACAGATCGACTTCCATGATAGATGTTGTCATACCTTGGCACTTATGAATGGTAAGCGCCCATCCTAGTCTCACTGGAAGATACTCGAGCACATACTCAGGGTTATCATCTTCATCGATGCAATCAGGATCAATAAGTTTCTGATAAGGAACCTTGACTATCTTATTCGAGCCTACCTCCATCATATCAATAGACTTCTCATTCATGGCAACGACTAAACCTTGCGATCCATTGGCAATTGATTGTTTACCATTCATACTCACATTGAATGTAACAACTATTTGAGCCCCAACCTTCAAGACAACTTCTGAAGGAATAGACTCAGCCTTAGCTGATAGCTCTACTTTTTTTTCGTCAAGAGAGATAGGTATGATTGGGTATACTTTGATATCACCTTCAATCTTGTTAAGTTCCTTTTGGTTGATAGCATCGACCTCTCTATTAGTTGAACACACTTTCATTGGCTTCACATCATCGCCAAATAAGTTTCTATCAATATCATTACATAACTTGAGACGGTCATACGATTCTCTTGATAACTTACCTACTCTAGCTTCTGAGAGTATTTGTTGGAACTCAATGTTGTCTTGTCTAAAGCACTTGGTGAATTGAATAACAGCTGGGTTCAATGCCTTGTAGCTAGAAGAGTCAATGAAGAAGCGACCTTGTACTGGTGGTAACTGATGAAGGTCTCCAACAAAGATCATTTGAATTCCTCCGAATGGCTCAGTGTTTTGTTTGATGAGTGATAGGTACTTTGAAATTTTAGTAAGTAACTCATCATTAATCATTGATACTTCATCGATAATAATCGTAGCTACGTTCTTCAATTCTTTATACTTGGGTCTCAATCGAAACACTGTCTTGACTTTTTCATAGAGCTTCTCTACTGGTAAGCGGGCAAGACCAATTCCCAAATATGAATGAAGCGTTCGTCCATTAATAATCTCAGCGGCTTTACCTGTAGATGCAGTAATAGCAACACGCGATGGCTCATCTGGACTATCATGTAGCAAACGTAATTCCTTGATAACGTGATCAATAGCAAAAGATTTCCCATACCCAGCGGGCGCTGTTAGGAAAAGACTATTCCCTTTCATAGCCAATGATATGAAGTTCTTTTGTTCTTCACTCAAACTGGACATGTTAGGGTCGATACTATCCAGTTCCGTATAAGATCGCACTGTAGAACACCCATCTGAGTCGTCACTACTATCTTCCAATGATAGTATGCTAGAGAGAGAGGGTTCTTGGTAATCGATTTCAATAGCACCATTATTGTCGGTAATTAATTTGCGGATGATAGTTATCATTTCATGCTCTAATTGTTTCATGGATAAGTTAGTCTCATGCATGATTTGGATGAATGAATCATGTTGCATACACGCATTAATCAGAGCTGAGTTCATAGAGACTTTTTAGTTAGGGAACCATCAATTTTTTACAAAAAAAACAAGCTGGAAGCTTACTATAAGAGGTGGTCAGACTCATACAGCTGCAACCATGATTATATCACATGTTGAGATCGGGATACTCAGCATGAAATACAACCATTTCTTGTTATGATTTAGGCTTTGCTCTTGCCCTTGCCCTTGCTAGTACTCTTACTCTTACCCTTACTAGTAGTCTTAGTCTTTGGCTTCTCCTCTAACTCAGACTCAGGTTCATCCTCCTTACCATCGCTGTCATTATCATCCTCATTGTCATCACCGTCTTCATCCTCATTGTCGTCGTCATCATCATCGTCATCATTGTCAGATTCACTCTTCATAGTCAATGCATGATCATCTGGATTCTTAATAACGCGGCGTTTCTCTTCTGACACTTTCTTGGTAGCTTTAGCAGCTTTGGCAACCTTGACAGCACTTGGTTTAGAGCCACCTTCGCCATCGGTTGTTTCACAATCGTTCTTAGGCATTTCTGTCTTAGCTACCTTTGGAGAGGCACTTTGAACAGTCTTTCCCGCAACTTTCTTCTTAGGATCTTCTATGATAAATGTTTCAAGATACTTGATCTTGTCACGCTTAGAAGCTTTCTCTAGAAGTTTTGTGAATACAAATCCCTTCTCGGCACTATTATATTCTTCTTTCTCATCCAATTCTTGCACCAATTGTTCTACTAAATCCAAATATTTCTGACTAGTTAACTTGTTCATAGAAACATGTTTGCCAGCTAAAGTATTCAGGTAGTTTTGTTTGATGCACTTGGCGATATCGTCAATGTCAAATGACAATGTTTCAATCTTTGGATTAAGAGCAATCATCGACTTGTTGATAGTGTATCCCCAAGTAAGATCTGATTTCGGAATTTCTTGTCGAGGCGTTTTCAGTCTTGCAGTCTTATTCTTCTCATTGATATCCTTATTGAAAGATGCGATATTAGCCTTGACTGAAGTTCGGTAAGGTGTAGTCAAATCCTTTTTCACATATCCAAGTATGCGTTCAATATCTGCATTCGCGTCAAGCAACTGAGCTTTGGCTAATGGGATAATGATATCATCATCATTGACTGATTTGAGAACTGATTTGACATGTGCCTTTGATCCTTTGATAATTTGAACAAATGATTTGGGTTTGAAAGTTTCAAGCATCTTACTGATTAGCGCAGATGGTTTCATCTTATCAGCCAAGTTGAGTACAATTTCTTTCTTCTCACTGCGAATCTTTGCAAGTTGCGTAGGAGCATTCTTATCAAAGTCAGTATCATATGCGATGATAATAGCAAAGTGTGTCATCTTAGAAGAAACCATCCTGTTCAAGATAGTTTTAGAAATCTTACTCATGAAGATGCTGAACAAGGTTTCACCCATGATCAACACATTGCGTCTCTCAGCATTATCGCCATTCATGATGAAGGCTTTGAAGGAAGCATATGTGATGAAATAATTCTCAACCTCAGTTTCATTCTCAGTTGAAGTAACTGATATGATATCTCTATCCATTTCAAATCCCGCACTGGTTAAGACAGCTATCATTTTAGATTCGGATGATGTAAAATCCATGTAGAAATATTTCAAGTTAATGAAAAACTCCAAAGGATATTGTCCGAAAATGATTAGTTTCAACAAGGATAAGAATGAGTGGATTAAGTCAAATTGCTTAGAAAGAGATTCCATTGCAAAGGCCCAAGCTAGATTCTTTTTCTCATCTTGCTCAAGGTGAGCATTACAGAGAGCAGTAATAGCTTGGATGCTTTGTTTTTGGGTTTCCATCATTGATGACATTGTTCGTAGGCAATTGGTCGGATCTGAGATCTACGTTGGTGTATATTTATGGGGAGAATATCAATTTTAAGCCCACTAGAAACGCTCTTGAAACGGGCAAAAATAGGTCAAAAAAACAGACTTTTGGAAATGCAAATATGCATCTTTTTAAGAGCAATATCTATTGCGAACCTTTAGGTTTCCGTTGCCTTAGGCCATCCCATATGGCATCTATCTCTTCAAAACTCTTTTCAACAAGAGAAACATTAGTAGATTCAAAACTGTCTTTAATAGGAACAACGTGTAGAGTATTAGTCTTATCTTGTGCAATATTAGTATGAGCTTGAGAATTATTAGTTAAGGACTCAAGTAAAGCTCCATGCTTCTCTAAAATATTCAATATTTGTTCTAATTTATGATTCATATCTTTCCGTTCCTTTTTCGCTTGTTCTCGTTCTAGTTTCGCTTGTTCTCGTTCCTTTTTCGCTTGTTTTCGTTCCTTTTTCGCTTGTTCTAGTTCATATCTCATAGCCCCTCTTTCTTGTCTTGCAATACTAAATTCATCGTTCATTTCCCGACGTATGTCATCAAGTTTCTTATTAAGACTTGTATCAAATAAGAACTCGAGTACCATCCCACAGATATCTGAAATAAATTGAGAAACGATTAATAATGCTCTATATTCGTTTGGAGTTAATATCCAAATCCATATATATTTGCATAGTAATATTATTACTAGTAGAGAATATGCCAAACTCTTTCCATTATCCATATCCTTTAATCCAATGAATGAGAATAGATTTGTATAAGAGAAATACTGCCGCCACGTTTCATTTGGATAACCAAGTAGAACCATGATAAAACTAAATAGAGAACCATTTCTATATCCATTTGGTGCAAGTTGGACATTTGGATTAGAAGCACTAGATGTATTTAATTGATAAGAATTGGTAGGTGTATTTGGCGAACTTGTATGCTGCATTGTTTGAACAATCTCTTTCAGGTATAATAACAAAAAAAAATCAATTTTTTTGATACTGCATATTGCAGCACTATTTGGCATCAATATGGTTATCGATATATTCAATGATATCTGTATCTACAATAAGGCTATATTTATCCCCGCTCTTGGTGTAGTATCTATTTTTGTCATCCGTATAGTAGATCTTTCCTCTGAGGACAAACTCTTTTAACTTAAGCATATCGTCGGCACATGGACTCTCATATTGCATGTCCTTATCCAAGTCTGGTAAATAGACAGGGCTCCCATCAGTAGGCGCGCATGAGTAGCAATCAAAGTTGAGTTTCTTATTGAAAGCTTTACAGTCGATAGCTGTGGACGCCATGAGCTTAGTCATCTGAGAATTGATTTCATACTTCTTAACCGATTCTGTAAACAAGTACACGTCAGTTGGATATTCTGGCTGCTTTTGACCTTCTGGATAATCTGCCAAATAAAGATACACTTGAACGTTTCTTTCATTCTCTGGCAAATGATTATGAGACATATAACGAATACCTCTGGCCATAACTTGAAGACAACGTTCCCAGTTCCAATAAGGTTCAATGATATGAACATCTCTTGTACCCTTGGCGGAAAGACCTTCAGCACCCGAAGAACTAATCAGCAATACTGTTAGTTTGGTATCTTTTTTGTTGTATTCGGCTAATGTCGCAGTTCTATCTTCAGGTGAGACATCACCAGTATAGATGCCATAGTAACCATTCTTAGATTCTTCTGAAGAACTACTTGGAGTAAATCTTTTGTATCCCAATTGTTCCAAGTACTCACCCATAGGTTCGATACCTGCCTTTACAAAGTTAGAGTAAATGATAGCTTTACGCCCAGGTTTGATTCTTGTCCCAATGAGATACATCTTGGGTGAGCATACTTTCATATCAGCACAGTCTTCTCCTTCTGGGATATAAATGTTACTTAACTGTCGAGACTTAATGCGATATGATGTGCTTCTACTGAATGTGCTACTCTTAGTGAGAGCACCCCCAAGGATATGCTTGAGCGGTTGCATTTTTTTCTCAAAGGAACCTTTGCCCCTGATAGCTTGTTTGACTTCCATACGTTCCTTCTCTCTGGCACCTAGATAAGCGCCAAATTGTTGCGGAGACATTTTCACAAGATCAACCTTGATTGGTAATCTATCAGGGTAGTTCTCTTTCTTGATAGTTTGTTTAAGCATTGGATAGAATCCTTCGACTTTATGCTCAAATAGCTCACCCTTGTACGAGACTAATCCTTGTATTCGATTGCGTAGCTTATTAGTATTCTTAAGCGTGATTGATTTCTCATCAATGAAGTACTTGATAAAGGTTTCGTTATCTTCTGGGAGCAATGTTCCATAATGACCATCTGACATTCTGATTGGACCCTTTACAATGTTGAGCGCGATGATTGCTTCAAATATGTTATTGATGATACCCGATGCCGTTAAGAGAAGAATCTTCACATTCTTTGCCTTCATTAATAAATCATATAAGCCAGTAGCATTCTTAGATCCATTGGACATACCGGTGAGCATATTGTGTGCTTCATCGATGATGATGAATGAGTTATCCAATGAGCCAAGAGTCTTAATATCTAATCCAGTCAACTCATCTACTTGTGTTTCTAATTTGGTAATTAAGTTAGATGCATTTGTGGATATATACTCATACCGTTCTATAGACTTTTGAGGAGCCATCTTTTTTAGTTCCGATCTGAAGTTATCATGCAAAGACTTTGGCGCCATTACTAATACTCTATTGAATCCTCTCATTGATTCCGCTATTGCAATCGCAGTGATAGTCTTACCCGATCCTGTTCCATGGAATAAGAGTAGCCCTCTTGCTGTATTATTATTGTTGAAATAATCAACGACTTCTTGCTGATGAGGCTGAAGAGTAATGTTCCTGCTCATGGTTAACGTATATATTGGTAGCTTTATTATATGACAAAAAAAGAAACAAGACTCTATTAGAGTTAGTTGGTTAGATTGATACCCTCCTGGATAATAGCAAATGGGTCTTTTAATGAGCAACCAGAAGCGTATATTTTTCTAATTGATGGTAGCAGATCCAAATCAAATTCAGTAACTGCGGTGTTAGATACATCTACATACTCAAGGCTTAGTAGCTCTGGTAAAGCTTCGATATTAGTAGAAGCTGCCGACAATGATACCAGATTAACTAATTCATCTGGAACACTATTAAGCTTCGACTTGTTAGCATTGATTACTATCAAAGCATATAGTGTATCAGGAATGGTCTCTATTTGAGTTGATTCGATGCTAAGATGTTCCAATCTAAAAAGAGTGTCTGGTAGCGTTTTAAGTGATGAGTTATTAGCATTAAGCTTCTTAAGCTTAGGAAGATCTGGTAAAGATTCTATGCGCGTGTCCATCATGAATAAACATTCTAATGACGGGTAAGAAGGGATGGTTGTGATATTCGTTTCTCTTATGATGAGCAACTTGATAGATGCGAGTTGTGGAGGTAAAGAAGTAACATTTGGGCATCGACAACAGTTAATGGAAACAAGCGAATCAAGCTGTTCTTGGGTAAGGTTATCGCAAAAGAGACACATTTTTTTGATACTATACTATAAACGTTTAACTAAAAATACACGTTTGCGGTATATTTAATGGTGAGGAATAGCCAACCATTTAATCCTCTAACACCAGTTGACCCAACAGTTATTAGTTCTCTTACAGGAACTAACAATAATACTGGGATCTATTTGGATGCTGATGGAACTAATAGCTCTCTATTATGCCGGACTGCAAATACAAATAGTATCTATGTGGATAAGTTCCAGAACGTTGGCATCAATACGACCTACCCAGCAGCTCAGCTAGATATCAATAGTGCTGATGGTGTTGCGCTCCAACTCACTTATAATGGTACTAGTAACGTTTCTATCTTATCGGTATCTTCAACTGGCATACTCGACCTCAATGCTTCTGGTAGAGATGTTACTATCAATGCTGCCAATGATTTCAATATCAAATCGCATAATGGTAGCACTACTGGTCTTCGATTGAATGGCAACTTGATAACGGCTAGTGCTACAGAACTTAATTATGTCGACACAACTGCAGGAACAGCTGAAGCCAGTAAAGCACTTGTAGTAGATGCAAGTAGAAACATATCAAACATTGGAACTCTTTCTGCTACTTCATTAACAGGAACTCTCACTACCGCTAATCAATCTGCTATTACAACAGTAGGCACGCTGACCAATATTGCTACAAGTGGTACGCTAACTATGGGAAGTACGGTTATTAGTGCATCTGAAATCGCTGTACTTGATGGAGTAGTTGCAGGAACAGCTAGTGCGAGTAAAGCATTAGTGCTCAGTAGTGGTTCATCTATCTCAGGTATTAATTCTGTATCTTGCGCATCGTTAAATATCAATATTACAAGTAAACCTTATACAACAGTAAACAATTTTCTATCATTAATATGCAGCACTACTGCGGTTACAAATACAGCAGCTGCTGCTAATAGTACCGATAGTGCTCATATGATGCATATGCTTATTTCTGGGCCAGTAGTATCAGCTACAAATACTAATGTAACTACAACAACTGCCTCAACCTTATATATCAATTCCCCACCGACATCTGGAACAAATATGACTATTACTAATTCATATTCTCTGTATGTCGGTACCGGTAATTGCTACTTTGGTGGAACGTTAAGTTTGCAAGGCACTATATTTACATCAACTCAAGCTGGTTATTTAACATCGATAACTCCAGGTACAGCTAGTGCCAATAAAGCACTTGTGCTGGATTCTAGTTTGAATCTAACAGGTATCCACACACTCACGGTTGATACATTAGTAACTACTAATCTAACTGGTAATTTTGCAAACTTAACTTTGAGTGGTACATTGACAATGGGTTCGACTATAATTAGCGCATCTGAGATCGCTGTGCTCGATGATGTAGTTGCTGGAACTGCAAGTGCAAGTAAGGCATTGATACTTGATAGTAGCTCAGGTATTTCAGGTATTAGTTCAATCGGAACTACAACACTTGTCCTTGGAGGTACTACGCTTACATCTACACAAGCTGCGTATCTGACACCTTTGACACCAGGAACAGCATCTGCCAATAAGGCATTAGTTGTTGATAGTAATAATAGTATTTCTGGTATTACTTTGTTATCTTGTAGTTACTTTCTTTCGGCCATTTCATTAAAAAATTATTCATCAGCAGCAACATTTCGTTCAGCATTATTCAACACTACGACCTGTAACAATACAGTTACTGCTTCTGGCGGGACAGATACTACTCATCAAGTACATGTACAGATAAATGCTCCAACTTTAACAGCTACCAATACAAATGTTACTACAACCGTAGCTTCGAGTTTATACATTGGAGGAGCTCCATCTGCCGGCACTAACATGACAATTACAGATGCATATGCATTATATGTTTTTAGTGGAACATGTTATTTTGGTGGTGTTTTGAGTCTTCAGGGAATCACTTTCAGTAGCACTCAAGCAGCTTATTTATCTTCACTCACCCCAGGGACGGCAAGTGCAAGTAAGGCTTTAGTGCTCAATAGTAGTTCCAATATTAGTGGGATCAATTCTGTAGGAACGACTACTCTTGTACTTGGCGGAAATACTCTTACTTCAACACAAGCAGCCTATCTTACATCTATTACCGCAGGTACTGCAAGTGCGGGTAAGGCATTGGTACTCAATAGTAGCTCATCTATTTCGGGTATCGATTCATTATCTGCCACTTCACTTACAGGAACACTCACTACGGCTAATCAATCTGCCATCACTACCGTCGGTACCTTAACTAATATTGCCACAATTGGTACATTGACTATGGGTACTACTGTTATCAGTGAATCTGAAATAGCAGTACTCGATGGAGTAGTTGCTGGGACTGCAGCTGCGGGTAAGGCTTTAGTATTGGATTCAAATCTAGATCTAACAGGGGTTCACACACTTGTGGTAGATACCTTAACAGCCAGCAATATAACAGGAACTTTATCAAATTTGACCTTAACTGGTACGCTTACTATTGGTACAACATCTATTAACCAAACAGAAATTGCAACGCTTGATGGAGTTGTCGCTGGGGTAGCAAGTACGAATAAGGCTCTTGTGTTAGATTCTAATTCTAATATCTCAGGTATCAACTCTTTATCTGCTACATCACTTACAGGAACACTCACTACAGCCAATCAATCTGCTATTACTACGGTTGGTACCTTGACTAATATCGCTACGAGCGGTACCTTAACTATGGGAACAACTATTATCAGTGAGACTGAAATAGCCGCACTCGATAATGTGGTCGCTGGTGCAGCAGGTGCAAGTAAGGCTCTTGTGTTAGATGCAAATTCAGATGTATCTGGCATACACTCTCTTTCAGCTACTAACCTTACGGCTACTTCATTAACAGGAACACTCACTACAGCCAATCAATCTGCCATCACAACAGTTGGAACCTTGACTAATATTGTCACTAGCGGTACCCTGACTATGGGTAGTACTGTAATTAGCGCATCTGAGATCGCTGTTATAGATAATATCATAGCTGGGACAGCATCTGCAAGTAAGGCTCTTGTATTAGATATTAATTCAGATGTATCTGGCGTACACTCTCTTTCAGCTACTAATCTTATTGCTACATCTTTGACAGGAACACTCACTACGGCCAATCAATCCGCTATTACCACAGTTGGTACCTTGACTAATATCGCTACAAGTGGCACCTTGACTATGGGAAGTACTATTATCAATGAGGCTGAGATTATGGTTATAGATAATGTAGTCGCAGGTACCGCAAGTGCAAGTAAGGCTTTGGTGTTGGACACGAATTTAGATATCACTGGTATCCATTCATTATCAGCTACTAACCTTACAGCTACATCTTTGACAGGAACACTCGCCACTGCTAACCAATCGGCTATTACAACTGTGGGTACATTGACTAATATTGCTACTAGTGGTACCTTAACAATGGGTAGTACTGTTATCAACGAGGCTGAGATCGCGGTGCTTGATAATATAGTTGCTGGGATAGCAAGTGCAAGTAAGGCTCTTGTGTTAGATGCAAATTCAGATGTATCCGGTATTGATTCATTATCAGCTACTAATCTTATCGCTACATCTTTGACAGGAACACTTGCTACAGCCAATCAATCTGCTATCACTACTGTTGGTACCTTGACTAATATTGCTACAAGCGGTACTCTGACTATGGGGGCAACTGTGATCAATGAATCTGAGATTGCGGTACTCGATGGGGTAGTAGCTGGAACAGCATCGGCAAGTAAGGCATTAATACTCAATGGTAGTTCATCTATCTCAGGTATTAACTCTTTATCAGCTACCTCACTTACAGGAACACTCACTACAGCCAATCAATCTGCCATCACTACGGTTGGTACCTTGACTAATATTGTTACAAGCGGTACCTTGACTATGGGTAGTACTGTTATCAATGAGGCTGAACTTGCGGTACTTGATGGTATTACTGCTGGTATTGCATCGGCAAGTAAGGCATTAATACTCAATGGTAGTTCATCTATCTCAGGTATTAACTCTTTATCGGCCACATCTTTGACCGGAACACTCACCACGGCTAATCAATCAGCCATCACAACAGTGGGTACTTTGACTAATATCGCTACGAGTGGTACCTTGACTATGGGTACTACTGTGATCACTGAATCCGAAATAGCAGTACTTCATCAAGTAGTTGCAGGAACTGCAAGTGCAAGTAAAGCTTTGGTTCTCAATGGTAGTTCATCTATTTCAGGTATTAACTCTCTATCTGCTACTTCAATCACAGGAACACTCACCACAGCCAATCAATCTGCTATCACTACAGTTGGGACATTGACTAATATCGCCACTAGTGGTACTCTGACTATGGGTAGTACTGTAATCACTGCGTCTGAAATTGCTGTGATTGATGGGGTAGTTGCTGGGACTGCAAGTGCGGGTAAGGCTCTTGTATTAGATAGTAGCTCAAATATTTCTGGGATAAATACATTAGATGTTGGAATAGCCAATATCAATATTAATAATAGAAACTACACCAACAGTACCGACTATAGAGCATTCTTGTGCTCGACCTCTACTCTTAATAATAATTATACAGCAGCTAACGGGACAGATGTTAATAATCTTATTTACTTCCATATCGCTCCTCCATTGATGACCGCTACTAATACAAATGTCACTTCGGCTATTGCGACAACTGTTTATATTCAAGGAGCACCCGCAGCTGGGACTAACATGACTATAACTAATTCATATGCCTTATATGTTCTTTCAGGTGTTAGTTATTTTGGATCTGGTGGATTGAATCTACAAGGGACGCCATTTACCGCTACTCAAGCTGGTTATTTAACCCCAATAACACCCGGCACTGCGAGTGCGAGTAAGGCCTTAGTACTGAACGCAAGTTCATCTATTTCTGGTATTACTTCTCTTGGAACGACATCTCTTGTGCTTGGTGGTACTACTTTGGGGGCAACTGAAGCTGGCTACTTGACATCAATTACTACAGGTACTGCTAGTGCGAGTAAGGCTTTAGTTCTTAATAGTAGTTCCAATATTAGTGGGATCAACTCTCTTGGTACTACAACGCTCGTACTCGGAGGAACGACTATGACTTCAACACAAGCAGGTTACTTAACATCATTAACAATTGGAACTGCAAGTGCTAGTAAGGCACTTATACTAGACGCTAGTTCTAATATCGCAGGTATCAACTCTCTTGGTACTACTACTCTTGTACTCGGAGGTACTACTATGACCTCTACACATCTTGGTTACCTAACTGGTATAACACCAGGAGTAGCAAGTGCAAACAAAGCTTTAGTAGTCAATGGGACATTAGACATCGCAGGGCTAAACTCTGTTTCGGCCACCTCATTGATAGGTACGATTACAACAGCATCGCAAACTGCAATTACTACAGTAGGTACCTTAACTAATATTGCTACTAGTGGGGCGCTCACAATAGGAACAACTGTTATCAATGAGGCTGATATCATGGTCATTCATGGTATCGTTGCTGGCACTGCAAGTGCTGGTAAAGCTTTGGTGCTCAATAGTAGTTTTAATATTTCTGGTATCAATGCTTTATCAGCAGCATCGATTACAGGCACACTCACAACTGCCAATCAATCTGCTATCACAACAGTTGGAACATTAACTAATATTGCTACTAGTGGTACTCTAACAATAGGATCCACTGTAATTACAGCAACTGAAATTGCGGTAATCGATGGTGTGGTAGCTGGTACGGCAGCCGTTAATAAGGCATTAGTGTTGGACGTAAATGCAGATATAGTTGGTATCCATTCAGTATCTACAACTAATCTTATTGCTACTTCTCTCACTGGAACACTTACAACTGCAAATCAATCTGCTATCACTACAGTTGGTACCTTGACTAATATTGCTACTAGTGGAACATTAACCATGGGTAGTACGGTTATTACTGAAGCTGAAATTGCAGTTATTGATGGCGTCACTGCTGGTACAGCTTTGGCTAATAAAGCTTTAATACTGAATAGTAGTTCCAATATTAGTGGTATCAATTCTCTTTCAGCCACATCGATAACAGGAACACTTACTACAGCCAATCAATCAGCCATTACAACAGTAGGTACTTTAACTAATATCGCTACAAGTGGTACTTTAACCATGGGTAGTACCATTATCAGCGCAACCGAACTTGCAGTTATAGATGGGGTAGTTGCGGGAACTGCTGCTGCGAGTAAGGCTTTAGTTCTGAATAGTAGTTCCAATATTTCTGGTATCAATTCATTATCATCAACTAAACTATCTATTGGAACACCATCCAACAGTAACTTACCCATAGAAGTAGGTTATACGACTTACCAATTTACAGGTGCATATGCTTATAGTGATAACATGAATGCTCATAGTATTGTAGACGCAGGGTTTGGTCCTTCTGCTAATTACTCATTGAGAGCAGATGGTAGGATCTTATGTACAGGAGAGATAGAGATTACATCAGATAGACGATTAAAGAAGAATATTCAGCCACTCCTAAAAGACATGTGCAGGCGTTTTGTATTTGAAACCAAGCCAGTTTCATTCAATTGGAAATCTGGAGATACGACCACCGACTATGGGTACGTTGCTCAGGATATACTGAAGGCTGGCTTTAAAGATCTTGTTAAGGTTGTCCCACATCCAGGCATCCTTGAGGATATCGAAGCTGATGGTTTCTTAAATCCCAGTAATAATAAATTTGTCTTTTCACCTGGCAAGGTTATCCCAATACTTGCTGTTAATCAGAAGCAAATATTTACTAAGCAAGATAACCAACAAGAAGAGATTGAGGCTCTCAAACAAAGAATCTCTCAATTGGAAATGATTATCCAATCGCTCTTACCTATATCAAAAAAATAAGTTATGGCATACTGGATGATCTCATACGCTTGAGACGTAGTTGTTTTATTTTTTTTTCGGCACGAGAAAGCTCTATATCAAGCACACTATCGTAGTATTTGCCCATTTGGATCACATTAGTAGCCTTGCCTGATGGTAACACTAAGAATGGACATATGATGGTTAGTGCTCCTTTACGGAAGATAGCTTCTAATCGACGATAGCATAGTAGATGCTCTCTTAGGTAGATTGAAATATTCTTCAAGTAATCTTCAATCGCATAATTATGTTCTGGTGAGATATTACGAAGCCTATAAAACGCATTTACATATTCAGTGTGTTTTCGTTTGATCTCAACTAATCCATTCATGATCTTCCTATCATATGTTGTCAATGTACATGCATATGGGATACCTAACATGATTATATCATTATATCATTATATTCTTACCTTGATATACAAACCAAAAAAAAGATGCCAATAGTTAATTGACATGCCATGATGGCTACTTATATGAACCACTTGTAAGAGCAGAACACACATTGAATGATAAGAGTTTCGCCTTCATCCAAACTACGCATTTGAACACTACGTACGGTGCATTCTCTCTTACCACATTGACGACAACGATATAGCGTGGATACCTTTTGCGTTGCCTTTTGAGAGCGCCGAGCATCAATCGTTTCCAAGATTTTTGCATTACGTGATGGAGAAAGCTCTTCAGGAGTTAAGGATGAAATAGTTAACGGATCAATGTGGCCATCTAATAATGCAGTGATGAGATAATCATCTCCAACCTCAGAGTTAATATCTAGGTTCTTCGTGATTCTTACTATCTTAGTTCGATACAAATATTCAAACTTTTCAATAGCAAAATCCGGTATCATGAGTTCGTACTCGGCAGTCTTGACTGCATCATTGTAGCAACTCTGTTCTATTGCCATAATCATATTAACATAATTATTGATATCTTCATCTATCAAGTGAGCTTCAATTAGAGATGCGATTAATAACAAATATGCGCGACGTAAGCGGTTATACTTGTCATCTTCATAAGTCTCAAGTGGCAACACAAAACTGGTTTGAAATGGCATTGGGGATTCGCAACTCATGGTGGTATATCTTTAATGGTCTCTGTCAATTTTGAAACATAAAAAACAATCAGTCATTAAGGATACCCGCATGAACAATGTAGTTACGCGTCTTCCTCAAGGCATGATACTTATAATCGCGATCAAAGAAGTCAACTTGTTTCTCATCCAACTCTTGCTTCAATCGTTCAAACTCTATCACGATATCTAATGATCGGGTCTTTGCTTTCAACTTATTGAGTTGCGCATTTAGATTAGAGATCATAGCTTCATATTGGGTTCTTTGCGCATTTAGATTAGAGATCATAGCTTCATATTGGGTTCTTTGAGATTCAATCTCATCCTTACTTTGACTTAACTCATCTTCCAACCTCTCTACGGTATTACGTAAATTATTGATAACTTCTTGGGATTCTATAACCGCCTTTGGGACTGATCTGATAGGTGCAACCTTCTTTGCCTTCATGGACTTATCTAACTCAGCTTCCAATAATGCGATCATAGAAGCTTGCTCAGATACCTTAATACCCATGTTGCGTTCAAGTGTCGATACAGCGCGTCTCAATTCTTCATTCTCAATGGTTAATTGTTTAGTATCAGCTATTGTTGCATTCATCACATCCTTGGCAATCTTTACCTTAGAACTCATCTCCTGTTTTACAGATACGACTTCATGGATGTGGCACCAATCCTTTTTTTTAGCTAATCGACATCGCTCACCGCTCGTAGTAATAGCCTTACACATTGCACTAATGATAGTAATTTATGGTATATAATAAGTAAAAAAAACTCAATTTTTTAAACAGCCATTGTTGCCTTTATAGGCCCGCATGACTGGTATCCATGTACCTCGATATCCTCCAATGAATAATCTTCCAAATTAGGTTTAGTTTGTTTGATTCGTACATATGGGAAAGGTAAAGGCTTTCTACTAATTTGGATTTGTGCTGCTTCAATATGATCTTCATATAGATGCATATCTGCGATGCTATGGATAATCTTGTATGGTTTCATGCCTACAGTTGCCGCGGTCATGGCTAATAAGAATCCCAAGCTACATAAGTTGAATGGTAAGCCCAAGAACGTATCACAGCTTCTTTGTGTCATCATCAATGAAAGGTATTGGACGCCATCATTCTCATGAACCATAAATTGATACAAGACGTGGCAGTTATGTGTCGCAATATTGTCAACGACAAATGATTCATCTTCTTGTACTTCAATGTTATATACTTCGCAAGTCTTGACCTTCCAAGCTATTCTTGTTATTGGAAGATATAAGAAGTTTTGATCAATGAACCCACCTTGAGACTCATCCAAATAGCGAATCGAAACTTGATTGGCGGTACGTAATACTTGAACCATCAACCCTATCTTGGCATAGATACGCTGTAAGGACAAACCGATAGAATAACTTTCTACTTGAAATTCAGCACGACTCAACCGTTGCGCGACACTTTCAAATCCTTTCACAAGATCTCTTAGATCAGTCTTTGGTAACCGCTGGACCCATTCAGGAATAATTAACTCACCGAACGAAATGAATTGACTAACTATGCTCCATCCAATATGAGTTTTAGAATAGTCTGGTGACCCAATGAGTGTACCTATATGCTCATAGTCTATTGGTTGAATCATTTGTAAAGAACCATCTACACAAATGGTTAGGTGTAATGGCTCCTGAATAGTTTCAATTGGAATACATAACATATGTGAACGTATCTTTAAGCTCTTAGCCGGTAACCATTCTGGATGCGTGTAAGTTCCCACAGTCATTACAAGAAATGGGTGTTCCTTCGATGACTTTATTGGATAGCTACCCCCAAGATGCCATACCGAATATACACGATCAGAGTAGTCTCTCACTTGTTGATTAGCTATGCTACGCCAACGACCCTTATGAGTATACACTAAATCGTTACCACAAATCTCTTCAATAGGGATATACCCGCGTTTGGTTAATACTTTACTACCAGCAAGCAGGCATGGAGGTAAACACATCTTATCCAAATCTTGAACATTCCAACCACTAATGATGTGACGCCGACTATAAGGATCATTCTTCAATGATTCTACTACTCGTTTCACTTGATCAATACCTTCATTGCTATAAGCTTTCTTGCCAGGAATATATTCCGCTCCCCAATGTCGCCATTGAAACCCATAGATAGGACCAGTTTCTCCTTCTTCATAATGACCCAAACCTATCTTATCCAAGTATTCTTTTGAGGTATTACCTTTCCAAATATTCACATTCAATGCTTCCAGATCTTTCGAATCAGTACCTCCATTCAAGAACCACTTTAACTCTTGAAAGACTCCACGGATAAACATCTTCTTTGTTGTCAGTAATGGTAACCGATACATCGGTTCTCCGCTTTCAGGATGAATAGATTCTTCCATATGATACTCAAACATCTTACCAAATAAAGAACGCGTATCGGTGCCTGTACGATTAGGCCTCTTGTATCCATTGACTATGATATCACTCATAGTATCGAGTAAACATTGTTCCTCTAAGTTGCAAGACATTGATTCTATATTTTCATATCATTAATTCAGCAATTATATCTTTCACAATCATAGTAGCCTTGTATGACTCAAGGTAGTCGCGCTATCAATGTAGCCTTGTATGACTCAAGGCTGTAGCTCCATCGATGTATCCTTGTATGACTCAAGGTAGTCGCGCTATCAATGTAGCCTTGTATGACTCAAGGTAGTCGCGCTATCAATGTAGCCTTGTATGACTCAAGGTTGTAGTTCCATCGATGTATCCTTGT